>Ga0315284_10003806_pt1 | contig 21437 bp, 30 predicted proteins | sample YL17G09_16_MG_FD_203696 | JGI IMG/M metagenome (GOLD analysis project Ga0315284, IMG submission 203696) | Sediment microbial communities from Yellowstone Lake, YNP, Wyoming, USA - YL17G09_16 | ecosystem: Environmental > Aquatic > Freshwater > Lake > Sediment | place: USA: Wyoming | collected...
CCCGCGTTGAATGCAACGACGACGCTTTTGCCGGTTGCCATATGTATGGAGCATCCCGTTGCGAATCCTTCGCAAATGTAGATGTCGTCCTGCATATCGCCGATTTTGAAAAATGCTGCATCATTGTTTTGACCTTTCTCAAAGAACTTTTGGCCGTCGGCCAATATCCTTTGGGAGCCGATGATCTCCCCGCTGATATTTTGCATGGGAATGATCAGCGTATCGCCGGTCACGCGGGCTCCATAGAGGCGATCGATCTTTTTACGTTCAAGATATGGCGTAAGGCGATCGGCAAAGCCCTTGGAGAACCGTGTTTTCGCTTTCTCTGCTGCCTCTTTTTGTAGCACAGACTTTTCAACGGCTAACTTTCGCTTGGCCTCCGAAATTACTTGGTCAGCAAGTTTCTTTTCGCCTGCACTCACATTAGTTGGGACATATAGCTGTTCTTCGCCGGTTCTCCAGTCGCCGAACGATGCAATCGCATATTGCCCAGAACGCTTGATATAGTTATGAATCCAGCCGATAAACCAGCCGGAATCTTTTGAACCGTTGCGGGGAAATCGTTGGAGAGAACCGTTTAGAACAAATTTTTCAGCGGGGATAACATAGCCAAGCTCTGCGAGATATAGACGCAATTCTTCCATGAATGCTCCAGGGTATCGGTGGTGATGGATGGAACAGCAGCGGAGAGGACCACCCGTCCTTCCTCTCATACTCGCGAAGTATTTGCTGCTGCTTGCAATTGTTCTATCGCATGTTCTACTGAGCGAGCAACGAAATAAATGCCGCGCATGTTTATGATCATCTTGCCCCAAGCCTTCTGATTGTCTTGCTGCACAGCTTTGCCGGTTTTAACTTCAACTTCTAAGCGACGTCCATCTCGCATAATGCCGCTTATATCAGCACTGCCTTTCACGCCGTAGTGAATCAATGTGCCTTCTCTATAGGCAGCTCCCGTCGGTTGTTCCCAACATCTGCACAAATCAGTGGCACTCATTGCTTTGATAATTTCATGAACTAATATGTCATGACGGAGTCTCAACAAGCCTCTTTTTGACGACGGACCAGATCCGATTGGCATTCGTTTCCCCAAATTTTTCGCGAAGCTGATAGTAAATCCAGCCCTTTTTGTAGCCTTTGAGTCGCATAATTCTATATTTAGCTTCGATGTATTGCAGCATCTGTGCGGTTTCTAGCTCGGTTAGATCTTTGACTTCGACCATTTCCGATGGAGCGGTTATGATCGTATGCTCCACTTCAGCTACGGCTTTGACCGGAGTCATATCGCGACCGCACAGCCTGCAGAGATAATCGCGACCGTTTGCGCCTTGATTATTCTCTCGATATTGCTCGATAGGGTTCCATGTGTGCCAACATACGTCGCAAGTTATATAGCTGTTCTCGACTGGCTTTCCCTCTTTCCCGTCGAGATTGCAGACGCGCTCGGTTTCGATGAAACCGTGTTCAGGAACGTTCGAGGCATGATCGAGCACAATAAAATTTTCTTTGCCGGGGTAGGTCCGCGTTCCGCGACCTAATATCTGAATATAGAGATTATATGACTTCGTTGGGCGAGCAAGAATGATGCAGGAAGCACAGGGGATATCGACGCCGGTTGTAAGCACTCCGACATTGCTTATGATCTTAATTCGGCCTTCCTCGAGATCTTTGATCATGCGTACCCGTTCAGGCATCGACGTATCGGCTTCCATATGTTCTGCAGGAATGCCAGCCGCATTAAAGGCTTCGACCATCTCGATAGAATGCTCAACGGTTACAGCGAATGCAAGAGCGGGGCGGTTCTGGCCATATGTCTTATAGCTGTGCGAGAGATGGCCGTATATGACCGTATTTCGCATTCTCTTTTCAAGCTGGTCTTGTTTATAGTCATGAGTTTTCTTGTCGATCTCGACTCCGTCTAGGTTCGGCTTCGACGGCAAGAAATAAGTGGCGGGGACAAGGTAGCCTTCGCGAATCAGATCTTTCATCGTGATCGGATAGACTACCTTGTCGGCGACGTGGCGGAGACCCTTTTTAACGTGGGGAGTAGCAGATACAGGGAGGAAAAAAGCGTGAGGATATTGTTTGCACAGCCACAAGTAGCTTTCGCTACTCGCTAGATGTGCTTCGTCGATAACAATTAAATCAGCCGGAGGAATTAATCGTCTTCTATATAGAGTATCAATCGAGCAAATCTGAATCGGTTCATCGGGCATTCTTCGCCAATGATTGGCTTGCATAACTCCGTGTGGCACGTCCATGTGCGTGAGGCGTAGACTTGCTTGATCGACCAGGGCTTTACCGCGAACAACCATGATAGCCTTGGTGCCCTTGGCTTTCGCGGATTTTAGAATCTCACAAAATATAGCGGTTTTTCCGGCTCCGGTAGCGAGATGCAAAAGAACTTTCTTAATGCCATCGCGATAACATCCCCGGATTTCGTCAAGTGCTTTTTCCTGATAGGGCCGGAGAGTTATGCGCATGGTCTTCTTTCTTAGAATGGCAGCTCGACTGTCTCTATTTTAGCAGCACTTTTGCCTTTTAGATCAAAGCCTTTTTCTGCTGCGACTCGCATGAGCTCTGCAGTAAGGTTTCGAGCATTGAGGAGCGGAGCGAATTCTTGAACCGTGATCGCGTTCTTGAATTTCGAAGCGCCGTCTTCGTTAATCCAATTCACTCGGTTATATTTCTTGGAAGGATCATTTTGATCGGATTCGACTCCGATGTCCAGATCATATGTAAGAGTCAGATCGAGAGCTTTCGACGCCTTCCCGTCTGCGAGAAACATAAGATCTTGAGGGCTCTTCAAACCACACACCAGCAAGGCTTCCATGGCAAAGTCCATTGCTTTTCCATTCCAACTGCCTTGCCAGAATACTTTATGACCAGCTCCAGCTGAGTCCTTCACCTCAAATGCGATCGTCGGAGCCGGATCTCCCTTCGAAGTTTTCTTAATTCCGTAGTCCAAGATCTTTCCTTTGTAGTACCCTGCTTCAAGTAACATCTCTGTCCCTTTCTTCATTGATAGAAGCCTCTTCTTTGGCCTCTTTTAGTTCTTTAAGTTTAGTTTCTTCCAAGAAATTTTCGAGAATCGTCCAATCGTCGTCACGCATCGCCGATCCTTAGAGCCAACCGGTTTGCTATTGCATTAAGCTGAGCGAGATTATCGCCTGCTTTATCAACGGCTCCAATAGCTTTTTCAAGTAAATCATTATCGGATATGCAGGTCAGGAGCCCGGCGATTTTCGCTCGAACAGCATCGAGCGAGAGCGGATCGGAATTCGCGATAGCATCTGCGAGCGCGTTCCAGCTAAAATCCATTTTCGATGGTAAACCGAAACGATTTTTAGCATCCCATCCTGGCCGCCGCTCGGTGTGCATAACGCGAGCACCGTCGGAATATGCCAGCACGTTGTTTCCATCTTTTTTCGCGAACGTCTCGTAATTCGCAAAGAGAACCGAATCGACATATTCTCTCCATAGGGCCGAAGATCGCTTGTGCAGCTTCATTTCATATCGCTGATAGCTGAGCTGGCTCGATGGATCGAGGAACGTTACAACCTCGCTATGCGCGATCAGAACGAGGTTCATGCCTCGCACGTTTCGAAGATTCTCGAGTTGGTCCTTTAAAACCGACCACATTTCGAATGCTTTGACATATCCTTTTCCATATCCGCCGGCTGCGAGCTCAATTGTTTTGACGTTATAGTCTTCGCAGATCGCTTTAAATAGTATCGGCTCTAACCAGTCTAGACTATCGATAACCAAAGTTTTGAAATCGTGTGCCTCTTTTGTGAGCGTTTCGACCGCTTTCGCTGCGTCCGCCCAGACTTTCGGTTGTGGAAACCGTGAAACATCTAGCCTTGAGGTTCCCATCTCAGGGCCGAAGAACACCGGATTGGGTGACTGTGAAGCAACGGTTGTTTTGCCTACGCCATCAATTCCATAGATGATAGCAGCTATGGGCCGCTGAACTTTACCCTTCGTTATTTGACTGAGTAGTGACATTGGTTTTTTCTCCCCGAATGATCGCCAACACTTGATTGCGTGGGCGTAGTGGTATTTTGTTGTCTTTGATCCATTTGCCAATCGTTGAGCAAGATTTATAGCCGAGCAGGCCAGCGAGCTTGACCATTGTATTCTGCTCAATTTTTAACCAGTTGATGAGCTCTTTAATCTCCGGTTTGTATCGCATATTTGAGGTCTCCGTTATTTGCTTGCCTGACTTTACGTAATTTGTAATGCTCGATCAAGAAATATTCGAGAAAATATGAACAATATCGATAGAATGCTTACGGACAAAGGCTTTGCTTCCATCTTATGAATATGCGCTGTATAATCAATATACAATTTCACATTCGAAGGAAGCATAAATGAGAAAATTCATCATTTCAGAAGCGCAATTTGTGATGCTCACTACTCTTGCAAAACCGTTGGATCTATCGCTTGCAGGCAGAAGGGATTGGAAGAAACTTTTAAATCAGTGTCGAAAATATGTGATTCCAGAAGGCACTCACATGATTCGATTCTATGGCACGAGCCGTGATGGAAAGAATATAGTCGAAGAAATTACTTTTCCAACTTGGGAGTATTAAAGGATGATGGATATAATTTTTAACTGCGACGGATATGAGATGCTACGCCTTTGCGGAAATGGTGATATATTCGTCAAAACGATCAAGGTATCTAGGCATAAAAAGACGGTGGAAGCGTTCCAAGAATGGCTCGCTAAAGCCAATCAAACGATCGGCGGTTCAATTGTTAAATGCGAGACGATCGCATCAAATGAGGTGAGCAAATATGAGCGACGAACCAACGAATAGAATGATCCCCATCTCCGAAGCTGAGAAAGCATGGCTCAAGCAAATATTCATCGCAATGACGTCTCAGACAATGACGAGCGATACGATCGAGTTGGCGATGGAGCTCGCGTTTAAGAAGGGATATGAGGCAGGAAAACATGGAAAGTGAAAACTGGCATGAGTGGCGGCGAAAAGGCATAGGATCAAGTGATGCTCCGATCATTTGGGGAGTCTCCCCCTACTGCACTCCGCATGCTCTGTGGGAGCTCAAGACGGGCCGCAAGAAAACATGGGAAGGTAATTGGGCGACTCGAAAAGGAATCGCACTGGAGCCTATAGCGAGAGCTCACTATGAGCTCATGCGAGAGATAGAGATGCCCGCGACCTTGGTGCAGCACAGCACGTTCCCCTGGATGCGTGCCTCTTTAGACGGTTATAATGACGGAGTGATCCTTGAAATTAAATGTCCCGGAAAAAAAGATCATGAGACTGCTGTGGCTGGCCATATCCCGATTCATTACTATCCGCAACTGCAACACCAGCTTTTCGTCTCGGGAGCGAGCCGATGCGATTATTTTAGCTTTACGCATGAGTCTCAAATAACGATCTCAGTATTTCCCGATGAGGAATTCATCAAGCAGTATTTCATGAAAGCGGTCGCTTTTTGGCTCGATGTGGAAAAGCAAACTCCCCCGCTTTTGGTCGAAAGAGATTGGAGGCTGGTTCGAAGTAAGCAATTGAGAATCGACCTCGAGGAATGGTACGCGGCAAGCCTGAAAGACTTTGAATGGGGGACAGCTCTTTGCCAAAGGTTGTTCCAGGTCCATGATCTGGACGATCGACGTTCCCGCTGCGCCGGATTTTTCCTCGACGGTTATTCCAAGCATATTTTCACCGAATTTAACAGAGGCAACAATGAACAGTAAACTTACGCTGGGATTTTTAGTCTACTCGATGCATGCAAGAATGATCGTTAATGCTATAATGCTCTGCACGCCAAGGAATAGGCGTTTAGAGTTTGCCGATCACATGGCCAGGAAGAATGGACATTACTCGGAGACATTGTGGCTAAGTATCTTTCAGTGAGAGGGTGCCTCACTTTTATGATTGGGGTTAAATGGTGGAGGAGTAGTCGAAAGACGAAGTTAAGCCCTCTCCATTATATCTCCAATACGATTCCTAGATTCAGGGTTTCTTCTGGAATTTCAATCCCAAATTCTGCACTCTGAATTTTAAATTTAACCGTTGCATTTGTTCCTGATAAATCGACAATCCCCGAAACCGGTTGAGTATAACCGTTTAAAGTTAGGATTCCAGAAAACGCTTTTTTATTCCCACCAACTGCAGAGATAGGCAACAATTGCAATTTAGCATTCAGCTCTGAGACCGGAATGATCCAGGTCCCAGATAGCTTGTTATCGCTATCAATTACGGCTTTTTTGCCAAAGAAACTAGCAGCGATAAATGAAATTGCAATTGTTGATTGGATCAAAATCAAAATTATTAGATAAACGTTAACCATTTCCCATATCTTTTTTCGTCGTAACATTAGGAACCCATTTCAGAGAGAAGTAAAAAGTCTTTCTGCATTTACCACATAACATTTTTCTCTCTGCAATATCACCAAGAATTAGTATCGAGACTCTGTTTTCTGCCGCACAAATATGGCAAGGAACCACAACGAATTTAGGTATTGACATGGTTATGTGTCGCTCTTTCATTGTGTTCCTTAGTTAAGCGCTAAATGGACTAGGTATCGGATAAAATCATAGAAGCCATCGCTCGTAACTATAGCGACGAATAAGAAAGAAATTATCATGACGAAACATACCTTGCCGCTGATCATTTATTAACCTCCTATTTTAGCCCTTATGTAGCTGCCGGATTGGGAGTAATCCTTATCCGACCATTTGCCTTTAGTGTTCGCTCCAGGATTCAATGCTGCAGAGGATTCTGGCTTGTCGATGAGGCTCCAGTTAGCCCAAGAAATATTATTGTCCTTCATAAATTTCATCCAAATATCGGCTTCTTGAAAATTGAGATAACCGCCTCCCGATGCTTCGGAGATTCCAAACTCAGTAACGAAAATGGCCAGGCCATTGTCCATGGCTCTCTGAGCCTTTTCGCGGAGCCATCCCTTGTGAGTCGAGGCATAGAAATGAAGGGCGTACATCGTGTTCTGATCGTCGATGCGATCGCTAACCGGTTCCTCTACTTCTTGCGACCATTGCCGAGTACCGACGATTATAACGCCGTCTGATCCCTGCTTTCTGATCTCTTTAATAACCGGCTCAGCATAGCTTTTGATCGTCCCCCATGAGATATTGAGCGGTTCATTAAAGAGCTCGAACATCACGTTAGGAACGTCTTTATATTTTTTCGCCATGCGGCCAAAGAATTCTATCGATTGCGCTTGGTGGTTCTGTGCGTTGTGATCATGCCAATCGATAATTACATAGATCCCTTCATCAATCGCCGCTGCGACAACGGTTTCGATCAATGCCTCTTGGGCGATAGGATTGGATAGGTATCCTCCCATCTCAATTCCCATTGCAGCTCTAATTACGGTTGCATTCCAATCTTGCGCAAGCGCTCGAACAACATCTTTGTTGTAAAAAGGTTCGGACCACTGCGACCAGAAAAGGGACATTCCCCTAAGCTGAATAGGTTTCCCATCTTGATTCACGAGGCCAGATCCTTCGACATGGAGATGCCCGTTCCTTCCGACAACCGTATCGCGAGGAACCGGCTCAGGCACTGGAACAGGGCCTGGAATAGGTACAGGCACTGGAACAGGACCTGGAACCGGAATAGGTGTCGGAGTAGGACTCGGAGTAGGACTCGGAGTAGGACTCGGAGTACTCGGAGTAGTACTCGTATTCGGCTCTGGGACTGAGATTGGAGCTGGATAGTCTTTTCTCTTATCTCGAACGCAAGATAACTGAAGCCCGATGACCGCAAAAATAAAAAGGTATCTCTGAAATATGCTTTGCATTTTCGTCCTCTAATTTATAAAAATTTTACTTTGGTTTGGTTGTGGGTAAATCCTACCAGAATCTGCTAATATTTGCATTATAGACGCACGCATAAAATATCCATTGCATAGGCAGGAAAACTATGTCCTTTTTCGACAGAGTTAAAGCGACTTTAATCGGCGAGAGAACCGTTGATGTATTGGATATAATCCAAGAATTTCCGATATATGGAATAGATAACGAAAGTTATAGATTGGAGTTTCTAGAAAATTTTTTCGGATTTCGATCTATTAGAATTATTTCATCTGATTTTTGTTTCAACAGAAAACTTTGGATGGCAACTGAATTTTATGTTTTTACGGTTTTGCCTTGGATAAAATTCGAAATATCGAATGAAGCTCTAAAGTCTCATGTTGATATAATAAGCGGAATTATAGACGATATGGAAGAAACCCCTGGAGTCATTCAGATAAATAAGTTCAAGAAGAAACCGAAGAAAAGACGCGATTTATTTTAAGCTTCGTCTCTTTCATCTTGCATCTTGATCGAGACGTCAAGCATTGGATTTTGGGCTCGCTCCCTGAGCCATTTGCTTAAATTTCCACCGCAATATTTCTCAGCGTTTCCCCGAGCAACGGCCAATTCATCGACGCTCATGCGGATGAAGACTTTTTCGCTTCGGTTTTTTTCTTTTGGAGAAGGCGTCCCAGGCATATATCAAACCTTGCATAATAATGTAATGACCGTACCTTTCGTATACCACTTTCGCTGCTTGCCATACAACGCCTATCATGACGCAAATGACTTGCGTATATCTGACATACTCATTGATAAAGTGCATCCTGGATCGATCTTGCGCCCTTTGGGTAATGCGCATTCATCGTGCCCGCAAATATTCGCGGGAGTGATCCTAAAATCGATCATGAGCCCCCGAAGAAGGCGATCGAGCATCTTCTCTTGGGCCATGCTCGCAGCGTCCCACAACTGGCCTTTTCGCTTCGTACCGACGACTCGAGTCCCATTCCAGGCAAGGCTGTCGTCATTGAGTAAACCCCAAGACACGATGGCCACGGCAATATGAGTGCGGTTCGGTGATTGTCCGTTCCACATCGCCTTGCCCGCATGGTTGACAGACTTTGTTAGGTTCGCAGTCTGGTGCAGAAAACCGTCGCGATCGATAATGAAATGATAACCGATTTTATTTTTATCCATCTCGCGCTTTACCCTGTCGATATCCCCGTCTGCAGTATAATGCACGGTTATCCCAGTGGGCAAAGCGGGCCAGAAATGAACGCCAAGGCGGTCAATTTCCCAGTATTCTTGCGCGCCTTCCCAGATCGACTTCATACGAGAGCCCCCACGAGTTTGAACATTGCTTCTTGAACCGCTTTCAAAACGATGTCTTTTTCTTCTCCATTCAGATCCGCGAGCTCAAACTTAATATCACCAGATCCCCTCACAGCGGACAAAATGGAAGGGGACAATTTTAGAATGTTGACAAGATCGAAGGCATCAATCTTTCCATCAGATTTGCAAGATTCGATGCAAGTTGCCAGATTATTAATTAGCTCGATCAGATCGAGAACTTCCTGAATTCCATAAGTCTTTTCCATTAATTTTCCCTTTTCTCTAATTGTTTTATGCGATATTCAAAAGAATGCAGTTGCTTCTCGATCCGAGAAATCCTCCATTCTTGATGCGAAAAAAGATCGGCGATAGTCGCAGCTCCAATCACGAGCGCGAAGAATGCCAATCTGTATATAAACCTTGAAGGATGTTTTATCATGATCGGTGAATTCCTTTACCGTCGTCAAGGTCATCTTTGTTACGACAAGTATGGACATTCGACAAAAAGAAGGCTGTAGACTCCGCATTTATCGAAGTTATCCTCGGCAGGGGGAAAGAGATAACCGTCATCGTAATGAGGTTCATCTGGTTCAAAAGGTTCTTCATCGACCGGTTCCAGCCGCGATTCTACAGGAGCAATTTTTTCCTTTTCGCAAGCCGCTAGAATGAAGCAGAGAATCACCATGAGTCTAAACATTTTAATTTCCCCCTTGAATTTTCCTCCAACGGTTATTTTCTGATAACGAAATAAACCTTTGGACGAATCCAAAGGCTTTTCTACGTTTCAACTGAGAATCGGAGTAGTTCGGGGATTATAGCACGGAGAATTGATCGAGGGTTAGTTTCGCAACAAAAAGCCACTCAGCTAAATAGTTTGACCGGACGTAGCTGCAATTAGGTTTGCTCGAGGCGAGCAATAATTCAACGGTTCGATCTTGGGAGCCGGTATACAAACCGTTTAGATAAGAATAAAAGGGGCATTCAGGTTCTCTATTTGCATGCTCTTTTATTCGATCCCGCATAACCGGCGAAATTGAACCTTTCATTTCTCCGCGAAGCCAAATATCCATCATTTGTAAATGAGCCTGATAGTCGTCAAATCCGGGCGGATAGAAGGAAGGAAGTTTCGCCTTTTCATTTGCATCGCCGCCGAGATTCTTAATAGCTGAATAGAGAACCCCGATCACGCCCGGAGAATAGATCGCCCTGCCATCTGCTAGCGGTTCTCCCATATTCCATTTGTGCGCTTCCCCATACGCAGCATGATCTTGGAGTAGTTTCAGATCCCTTTTGCACCATGCTCCGGGGATGAGCCCGGCGATCCCCATGTCTCTCGACCACGTGGTCTTGGAGCCCTGATCGCCCTTCTCTTTCGTCCAGCAGAAGGGAGGCGGGCGACGATCGAACCGCCCTGGCTGGTCTGGATACTCGGAGGCTCTCAGATTAACCGTTGAGGCTTCGCCAAGGGAGCAGGAATACTTTCCAGCCCAGATCATTCCATCGCAGTCGGAAACAGAGAGCCAGCCCGTAGCTGGATCTCTCAATTCTAATGCCCTCGCTTGATTCTTCTCGAACGCTTCCTTTAGCTCGGGCAGACGCACGGATGGAACCGGATCGATCTGGTCTTTGTCCTTGCTGCAAGAAATTAGGAGAACCGATAGGAGAAGAATATTTTTCATTGTCATACCTTTTAGGCGATTCTGACAGCAAATAATTCATGACCATTTACAACTAATCCAGTTACAGAACTAACGTTGCCATAGATAGATACTACCGTAGTATCTGCGGATATGTTTATAGGAGCAGCTATAGCTACGGTCATATTATATCCACCAGTATTAGGGCTCCCTTGACTGACTGGGCTAGTTACTTGTGTAGTTCCAATAGTAAGATAACCAAATAATTGCCCCGCAACCGATAGCGCGCATCCAAGATTGCCGTAAATTAAATAAACACCTTTATTAAGGGTTAAAGAAATTAAAGCAGTATAAGATGTTGTAGGTGTGGTTGTGCTTCGTGTCGAGTAAGTGAAACCGCCTGTACCACTTCTTAATGTACCAAACATCTCTCCAACTAAACCCGCAGCAACCGCAACACCATCTTTTTTTCCTTGGATATTATTTCCAGCAAAGCTTGCAGACGATGTGCCGAGTGTCCAAACTCCATTATCCGCAAACGATCCGGCAGCAGTCCCCCCATCCTCTTGAAACGTAATACCAGACCCTGTGGAAGCCTTGATAGTAGCAAAGGCGACGTTTGAACTATCCACCGTCAACGGAAAATTCGCACCCAATGCAGGAGCATTCAAATTATATTGAATGTATGCCGAGACGAATCCAGCGTAGCTGACCAGCGTCGCTCGCAATACGCTTCCCGACATGGAAAAGCTGACAATCGGACTGCCTCCATTGTCATCCCCTGCAATGTCTGCTGCCGCTACTTCGTAAGTACCGGCTCCATTCTTGACGACTTGGATATTAACCGTTGCGCGATAGTCTATGGTTGCATCGATGAAGACAAAGCCGGTCAATTCTTGGCCATCGTAGGCTGCAAATTCTTGTACGGAAGTCGTCGCATTATTTGCAAGCGTCACCCTGGTTTGAACAGGTGTAAATCCAGTTTTCGCTGATAAATTGGCCATCGGTTAAACCTTAATTATGTAGTTAACGTATGCGTTTATTGGTCGGGTTTCTGTATCGCCGCCGCCTGTTACTGAAGATGCAGGAGCAGTTAAAATATGACCATGACCATGACCAGATCCAGAAGTATTTGTAGATGCATTCTCAAGTGGACTAAGCGCAAACCCAGCACCAAAACCATAAACTGCTCCGGAGATTGCAACAAATCTCCCCGTATTGTCAAAACCATGTGTATGCGTTCCATCACTTCCACCAACTGTTCCGGTGACAGTTTGCGCTGCCGTAGTTAAAGCCGTCGTAGGTCGCTTAGTAGCCTCACCCTGCACCGATCCAACTGCATCCCCAGTATTTCCACCCGCATTTGCGGCGGTTCTTCCCGCTCTGTCTGGATCACGCGCGATACCTCCATCGACTCCGCGAATGATTCGACCGCGATAGTCGGGAAGGTTGAACGTAGTCGAGCCATCTCCCGAACCATGAGCCGATGCTATTGCAGCGAATAATGCTGCATATGTAGCCCTGGAAACCGCTGCTCCGTTGCATAAAAGCCAGCCAGTCGGAGCCGTTGCACCAGCGAAAGCATGAACAGCACCAGAGGGAGCCGCTTCTGTGCTTATCGTTCCCAATTGAAATCTTGTCGCCATAGTTGTGCCTCCTTATTTTTTAAAATTACTCTGGATCGGGAGGCAGTCCAGTCTCTGGATCAACACCGCGAAAAGTTCTGTCGGCTTGGATATTCGCCCACACAGCTGCATAGACTGCATCTTCTACGTCCACATCGGTATCAACTTCTGCTTTCGTTGCGAATCCATGTTCGTCTATGACATGAGTGCCAGCTTCTGATCTGAGATATTCGCCTGCTACCAAGGAAATCGTTTGCATATTGACCTCAAATTTTAATGATGTAGTTAACGTATGCATTTATTGGACGGGTTTCGCTGCTAATTCTCGGTGTTCCATTGCTTCCGTCTGTAATTGGTCCACCTGTAGATTGCGAGCCGAAAAAAGAGTTAGGAGTTGTCGCAATAGACGCTGCGTTAGCACCGGCAGCAGGAACAGGCGATAAATGTATATGCCCTTGAATACAATCCGTTTGCACGCTCCCGACATTATCGCCGGTATTTCCCCCTGCATTCGAGGCGGTTCTCCCTGCTCTATCTGGATCTCGAGCAATACCGCCATCGACTCCGCGCAAGATTCGTCCACGATAATCGGGAAGGTTGAACGTGGTCGAGCCATCTCCCGAACCATGAGCCGATGAAATGGTGCTAAATAGAGTAGCATAAACAGATCTTGAAACTGCTGAACCGTTACATAAGAGCCAGCCATCGGGAGCAGTTGCACCCGCGAATGGAAAGACAACACCGGAAGGAACAAAGTTAAGAAATGCCATTTAGAAAATCTCCCATCCTGTGCCGTTGCTCATGAGCTGAATCGATTCAAATCTTGCAATCGTTCTCGGAGTTACTCCAGGGTTTACCCCGTCAATTGTCTGACTGGAAACCGTGGAAATATTCAAAAGGATACCTGTGTTCATCAGAGACTTGATTACGAAAATTCTGCCAGCTCCTGCCGCTGCCGCGCTGGGAAGCGTGATAGCATAGTTTGCAGCTCCGGAAGCTGAGATATAATAGTCAGCTAAGGTCAGCGAGTCTGCAGCGGTCACAGCCCTAAAAGAACCGGTTTGAGCGTTATATTGAATCGAGTTTACAGACTTCAGAGACCAGCTCGAGAGCACTGAATTCCAGCTGAGCTCTACCCATCCTCTTTTGACGTCGCAAACCAAAGATTCGTTGGTCGCGAGATTGTCTATTTTTTCACCAGTCGCGGGAGCGATAGTCAATTGAAACGTATCCCATGTTTCATTGGCATCGCTAAAACCAATTACACTGCCCGCAATGCCAGCTGGAAGCGTCGCAGTAAATGCACCGCCCGAAGTGTTAGTCAGATAGTGAGTCCCGGCCACTGCAGGGTTAACCGTTGCCGAAGCAGGTAAAGGCGCAAGCCCACCGCCTCCGCCTCCACCCGAAAGCACCCAGCGACTCAGACCAGAGTTGTAAATCAAACTGATAGCAGCCTGATTTTTGAGCGTGAAATCGGCTCCAGTACCGGTATAGATACGGTTTGCTGCCGTTGCACCCGTATCATTTTTAACCTGAATCGAAGATCCAGTTTCGTTGATAATGACGTAAAGCTTGCCATTGATTGGCGATGCGACCATTTGCAAGTCTGCAGCACCGCTCGTAATGCGCTGGATATTCGATCCCGTGGGAGGCGTTAGCGTGTTGCTTGCGATCGAAGTTGATTCGGTTTTATATTTGAGGTAGTTCGCGATCCATTTACTTGTTGCTGTGTCGTAAATGAAAAATTGACCATCGATCGGAACCGCTGGATTAATGTCATCCAGATCCGCAAGCTTTTCAGCTCCCCTCGATTGCATGGTAATGACTGCAAATGTGTGAGGGCCGCCCGAAGCCGGAGCGGTCACGTCGATTTTGGTCTTGAGGAATCCAGAAGTCGCCACAATCGTCCAGCCGGAAGCCACTGGATCGGCGACGCGCACAAGGTTCGGATGCGTCCCGGTATAAAGCAGAACCTTAAGATCTGCAAACTGCACTCCGAAATTGTGGGTAAAAGTTGTCACAGCACTATTTGCAATCGATGCAGCAGTATCATATCGAGCTGCTAAATGATTCCCGATATTCGTGTAAATTGTTTCGATCGAAGCATGCAATGCACTTCCGCCAGCCGTGCCTAGAGCTGGATGGTCGATCTGGGAACGTCCGACGATAGTCATTTAAACTACTCCATACCGTATGAGGTGCTCATTCCAATTTTTAATCTTGTCTGACAGATCCATGACGTCCTCAAAAGGAAGCACAGACTGGAAACCGTCTTGAATGATTCCGAATGCATTCGAAAAATGAGATTGCATGACGTTATTATAATCGCACGGAAGCGACCAGTGCTCGATGCTAGCCGTTTGGTGATTAAAATAAAATCCTGGAGCTGCGATTTCATCCATGCCGCCGTCTGGATATTCAAAGACTTCAAGTCCTTGTCCATTCAGGGTAGAGATAATCGTTTCCGAGCTGTCTAGGTTCATGAACTACGCTCCCGTCCTCATAACAATTAATGACTTCATTCCGAGCCTGAATCCTCATGCCATAAACATGATTTATCGATCGACCATTGGCCTGATTTATAAGCACTGCAAGATGCTCAAAGTTTACGAAATCTGGTCCGGCGACTCGGACAAAGATTTTTGATCGCTCTCTAAAGGTCCAGTGCTTTCCTTCGATGTAAGCCCAAAGTAAACCGTCTTTGTTGACCGTCGAAGCCATGTCTTCGATTCGGGAAGCTGGCAACCACCCACCGACCTTCGTGGGCCGATTGACAAATTCAAATCCCCATCGAAACATCCACCGATCACCTGGACTCTCACGAAGGGTTTTCGTGGGCTCATAGTGCATATTCAAAACGATAACCCCTGTATGACGGCTTAGATCCTGTGCAGCATTGTTGTATTACCTTTTCCCCTTTTCCTTCAAAAAGTTTCAAAGATACCTCCTTTGCACACCTGAAAATTTCTCCGGTTTCTTTACACCGGACAGCTCTCGCTTTCAATGTCATATTACCGCGAGCGAGCTTCGTAGCTTTGGCCTTATCTGTGATTTCTTTTCCGTAAACTCGACCAATTGCAGCCTCTGACATTTTAGCCTTTGTTTCTTCGGATATCTTACGACCTAGAAGACCGTTTGGCTTGCCTTTTTTGGCTTTACTGATCTTTTCTCCGTGTTCAGGGCCGAAGTCATAACCGTTCATTTTTTCTGAAAGATTGTTTCTTCTTTCATCTGCATTATTCCAGCCGAAATTATCCAAAGATCTTGTTGCTACAGATTTGGCTATCGCTTCTGGTGTATGTGACGCTTCGACAAGCTTTTTAATCAGTTCTGGATCGCGTGTTTTACCTGTCCAATAACGCGTATGGCTTCCACGTTCTCTCTTGGTCTTCTCACCCTTTTCCACAGTTTCACGATTCCTATTTTTACCAAACCAATAAGAACCAGAACCTTTCCTCATTTCTGAGAGTCTTTTTCTGGAATGCTCATCCCAGTTTCGAGTGTCTCCCCCATATCCTCCAGCGCATACATTTATCAGAATACAATTATGATCTAGTTTTCGAGTCGAAATTTCTCGTCTTTCAAGCTCAAATGAGGTTTGCTCATCTAAATTTTCGTGTAACATATGTACACTATAGTTATCACGAAAACTCTGTCGCCAAATTACTGATCGACCGTCTTTTCTCCATGCTCTATTACCGCATCCCTTTCCTATATATTGAAAAAGTCCGTCAAAAGAAACATGGTGATAAACGTAAAATTTGCTGGGCATAAAAGTTCTCCAAAATTTGGAAAACTCTATCCTCAACATAAAATCATTTAAACAAAATACGAAAAAGATCAATGATTACGCCGAGTACGCAAAACTGGCCACAGTATCCCACTGAATAATTCCGCCATCGACGGCTGCAGTATGCAGATAGCCGCGCATACGGATATGACCACGGTTGCCAAGAACAGTATCGGAAGCTTTTCCGATCTTTCCTGTGACGGGTGCGCTAGCGTCAACTTCGCTTGATCCGTTCCAGTAGGACGCCGCATCGATGTGCATGCTATGAGCATCTCCGAGTGAGAGACCATCGAGGCCGCTATAGTCTTTTCCGAATATTCGCATCTGTCCAGTCGCCTCGCGTGTGAAGGCAAACTGAGAAGCCGTTGCAACATCCCACGACATGTCGATACGAATTCCGCGGGATAGGCCATCAGCATTATTCGCTGTCGCTCCAGTGTCGGCAGCACCGTAGGCGCCGATTGTGGTGAAATCTGCACCCGAGCTATTCGCTCCGCCATAGGTGCCAGAAAACGTAGCAAGGTAGAATTTCACATCGGTCACAGGATCGACCACAGCATCGTGGCGAATATAAATATCTTGATGTCCAGTGTTCGCTGATTGCAGCGTCAAAGGGGCGTACTGGCCATTAGTTACCTGTCCAAGGTCCAATCCTGTGCTCCCCCCCGCCAATGTGTCGGATACGTTCGCACCAGTAATCGTTTCTGATATGGTTAATGTTACAGCCAAGGTTATTCCCCTTATTCTTGAGTTATACTTTGATTATATCCGCCCACTGTACCAGAATATCCTGGAGTATATCCACTGAAAGGGAGAAGTTGCATGCACCACAATGTGACCGGAATTTGAATGCCTGCAGGATCATATCCCTTTGATCTTATCATTGCCGGTACATTCTCATATATCACCGATCCTATCTCAATATTCAAAAAGACAAAATCTCCAACATCTAATAGTAATGCACGCCATGTTAAAGAGCATTCGACAATTTCAAAAAGAGAGGAAGAAATTCTGAGGATTTCTATGAGCTGATATTGAACGTCGGAAAGGATATAAAGGTTCGGAAACTCGATCCGCTTTGAAATGAACCGTCCTATTTGAGTAAAGCTTGCAGCATTGTTGTATATGCTTGAGCTCCGAGCCTGTTCATTACGGTTCGGGTTAAAATCAAAGGTAGCTTGCGCACGGTTAAAATTGTTTCTCTCATCGGTTTTCGGCTTAAGGCTTTTCTCGACGACATCCCAATTTTTAACCGTGAAAGAAGGGGAGGCATTCCAATTTTCAAAGTGCAGACTATTAATCTTGAGTTTTAGGTTTTCATCGACGAAAGCCTCAAGCCTGACCTGTTCCAAAAGCGATAGGGCAAACTCCATCACTGGCTTCGGTTCATTCTCCCATATACGGCTCTTGATCGTCGATATTGCCGATTGTGCAGGACTAGCCTTATCTCTGAACGTCGCCCAATTCGCATCGAAGTCTCCGGATAGAGCGAGCCCTTGCGTGATCAGAATATCCCTGGCCTGCCATACGATATTATCGTCATATGCTCCAAGGTCTTTCCCCTTGACTCTGACTAGAAATTTATCGTCTTTTTCGAAGAAATATTTATTGTTTCCTTCGGTCCAGTTTTTTGAATTCTGCTTTATTTCAAAATAGTTGTTGTTGACGTTAACGTTCACTATGTCTAATGGATCGACTAGAAAAAATACGTCAGACTTCTGGAAATAAACATTATTAGGATCAAAGTAAGATAAATCATGCTCGGCTATCCTCACCTTCAAATTGTTTCGCGATCCGCCTATGACGTTCGCTGAACCGCCATTCAAAATATAGACCGGGATGACTGCTGGATCTGGATCGAGATTCACTGTCCAATCGCCATAAATAACCGGAAGTATTTGGCCAGCTATATTATCGGCTAGATCCGGATATACTCCCGTGGTTAAAGCGGTCTTGGGAAAGGCCACATTAAGCAATTCGTAGTCGTCTCGAGCGATGAAAGTAACCGAATAAGTGCCTCGAGAGAATCCGCCTACCTCTGTGATCTTGCCTTTGAAAATTGTGAAGTATGTCGATGCTTGTTGAGCGATCCCTATCTTGACCTGGATCTGCCGACCGATGAAAGAGTTGTAGGTTGCACCGCCCGGAAGGTAGGTATTGAATCTCCCATCGGCATTGGATAGCTCTAGCGTGATCGTCGAGAATTGCAGCGTGGGAGACAACCATTCCCCAACGGTTCTCGCGATCGTCGGAAACACAAGCAGGGCCTCGTAAAAAGTATTCCCTACATATTTGTTTCGATCGCTCGCATAAATGAATCCGCCTCCCGGCTTTTCTATTTCAACGACCATTTCGATCCGCGTGGAAAAATTGTCGGCACAATTATTCAGCAAGCTCTGGTCGAGAACCGTTGCTGTCAGATAGCTTCGTCGATCGCTTCCGCTCATTAAAGTGCCTCATCGACATTGACGTCCATATCAATATAGTCGGCTGTCTCAGAAATTGCTTGGTGATTCTCTACAGGAATCTCGCTCAACTTGCCGAACACAGCGAACCGCGACGCATACTGAGGCGTCGGAATCCAAAGGCATTTTAGCGAAGTCCGTGCGGTATCGATTACAGATACAAGGCTAGAGTAATTCTCTCGCAAGTAGTTCAGCTTCCTAAAGGAAAGAGCAACCGCTCGCTTGAGAGCTCTGTCATTACTAACCGATGAATATCCTTCGGTTCGGATTCGATCCGCAAAATGCGTTTTTCTTCGAACTACTTGATCGGTAAAACATTCGCCATTAAAAATGATCGAAGGGCCAAAGACGATCGTACCGATCTCAATAAATCCATTTGGGTTAGTGGAGTCATTGATCAGTAATCGCCAATATCGATAGGAATTGAGAGGAAGAAATTCAGAGATCCAATACATATTTTCAGTTTCAACGAAGAGCGTTTCCGATAGGGGAATGGATGAGAATCCAACATCATTCGATCCCTGCAAAGTAACGACCGCCGAAGTCGTGAAATTGTGTCCCAGAATCGCAAGCGTATCGTTGAAAATACCTTGGCTTATCTGAGTATCGCATTGCAGAGTTATAGTCGTATTTAGCGACCGGTAAACTTGCTCTACTATATCCGTATTAACGTTATTAACACCCCTATCTCCACTCGCGGTTCCACCAGCAACAACCGTCCAGTTTGTTCCACTGGTTCCACGCGAAGGGAAGTCGCAGAGGATGCGGAGGTTCGTCGTGTTGTAAATGGCGAAAAGAAGTTGGGAATTGAGTTTGTAAGCCGAACTTCTTAAGAGCTGCGACCTGATCGCAAAGTCATCGTATATCTGCCTTCGCATCTGTGATCTGGTGATCTTGGAAGCGTTGACAATTTTGCGATCAAGCTGAGTATTAACCGCACGAGCCTTTTCGAGTCGGCGATCAAGCTGCTGGTACATGTGAGCACAAATGAATGGACCTAAGTAGGGCTCAGTCAAATAGGCGCTAAGTAAATAGCCGCCGCATGATTGGTGCGAGATAGGACCTCTGCCCATTTCTTGAGCAGTGACCTTTGATCCATTCGTGATGAACCGAGCAAGCTGAGTTGGAATCTCTCGAGTCTTCTCAAGCTTGCGCTGGATCTGTGTGGGGATTGCAAAATCGTCCGTCAAACGGCGATCGAGCTGAGATGGGACCAATGATAGCCCGACCGTGGTCCGATCGATCTGGGAGCGAATTGGGCTAGCAGTAGAGAGTTGTCGATCCATTTGCGATCTGACCGAACTGCTCGATACGATGGATCGGTCAAGTTGCTGCTTTATTGGCACAAGTCCAGAATCAATACGTCTGTCAAGTTGACTGCGAATGCTGGTGATAGTTTCGATCCGGGCAGCAAGCTGAGTTTTAACCGGAAACGATCCAATGATCTGCCGCTGCATCTGGGAAGGTGTCGCGCCGGTCCCAAAACCAGCAAGGTACGGAACCGTCAAATAGGCTGTCTCGAGGTAGCCAAAAAAAGTGCTGATCATCGGATGCCTTTCTGGCTCAGAACGAATTTACCATCGAGCGATGCCCTCTTTAGTTCTTCGCTCATTCTGGGTATGAGTGTTCCTCGGATGTAGCCTTCGTCCATGGAAGTCTTCGCTTCGACATTTATTTCAAATGACATATTATACGTATTCGATCCGCCGAGCGAGGAACCGTTGTTCATTGCCCTAAGATTATCCAGGCCGATCGATTGAACCGCTGGACGGCTCATAACAAACTCGCCCGGAGTTAGCATCGCAGGCACTGTATCAGTTCCCATATTAGGGACCGGGCCACCGAGAGCGAACCGATTGTTTTTGAACATCGACATAATCATATCATTAAAGACTTTGTCCTTGACGACTTCCCACATTGCCTTAAGGGGATTCGCATTGTTGAATACATCGCCCAACCAATCTCCAGCGCCCTGAGCAGCTCCAGAAACTTGGTCTATTACAGCTTGACCAGCATCGCCAAGGTCTTGCAAGACTCCGCTTACTGCCTTACCTCCGCCTTTCACAATCGCCCCAAGCGTTCCACCTGCGAATTGAGGCAGCTCAAGCTCTCCTTTCAAAATTTGATCGACCAGGGCGCGAACCTTAGGATCATCCATTTTCGATCGCGGTATGATTGCCTCTCCCGGCGAAAGCATGGCTAGGATGCGATCATTCTGTAGCGAATCGCCTTTGATCTTGGCTTGACCGGGGACCAATCCCCCGCTTGCGAAGGACATAAAAGGAATGTCGATTCCTAAAGCTTTTTCAACGGTTCCTTTTCCTCCCATATCGACCTTGAATATTTTGGCAAAAAGGTTCGAAGGATCTAGTTTGTCGAATATATTTTTCAGGAAATTACCGATTCCGCTTAAGCCTGATTTGAGGCTTTCCCAAATTTGAGTCCCTATATTGCCAAAGATAGCTCCGGCTTGCTGTATCCCGTTTTTTAGTCCTTCCCATATTTTGGAGCCAAGCCCTACCGCTTGATCAAAAACATCTTTGACGAATTGGAATGCGCCTTGAACTATTCCCGCTAGACCGTCGAAAAGGTCTTTCACATATTGGAATGCAGTCATCACAACCGAAATGATAGGGCCGATCACATTGTCATAAACCCATACGAAGACGCTCCTGATTCCATCGATAATTGGCTTGAAAATATTGTCGTTGATCCAATTAAATACAGCCTTATAAGCATCGATAATTGGCTTGAAAATATTGTCGTTGATCCAATTAAATACAGCCTTATAAGCAT
>Ga0315284_10003807_pt1 | contig 21433 bp, 36 predicted proteins | sample YL17G09_16_MG_FD_203696 | JGI IMG/M metagenome (GOLD analysis project Ga0315284, IMG submission 203696) | Sediment microbial communities from Yellowstone Lake, YNP, Wyoming, USA - YL17G09_16 | ecosystem: Environmental > Aquatic > Freshwater > Lake > Sediment | place: USA: Wyoming | collected...
CAGGTCCTAGAATGGCCCGGGAGCCAAAAAGCGGCCCACGGTGTCACTCACGTGGGTCCCGGGCAGTCAAGATGGGGTAACATACCATGGCACCGTGGGCCTCACGTGACCTTCACCGAGTGCTCCCACGTGAGGGTCCAGAGGGCATCACAGCATGTTTCTTTTTTGCAGCTCGAGTGCAAGATCGTACGCACTGTCGGGAGTCTTGTGCAGCCCTAGAAAGTACCCGTAGGCGAGGTCAAACCAGTCACGTTCGCCCATCGGGTCGATTTCCAATGCCTTGTCGATGATCTCTGCTCTGAAGTCATCGAGCAGTTTTTCGTCTGCGGCGCCGAGCTTGTCTTCGTGTCTCATGTTGTTCTCAGTCAACGATGACAGTCCATCCGATGACTTCGGTATCATCAGGCGTCGTCACCACTTCGAGTCTGTAGTAGTCAGCAAGTTGGTTGTCAGGTACGAAGCAGCGGAAAATGCACTTCGCTGCCTGCTTAGGATCATTGTGGAACTTTGTCACGAGTTCCATGTTGGCCTCGCCAATCATATCGATGTCAAAGTACGGAATCCGACGTCGTTCCTGTTGATTCTCGGGTAGACCAGGCTTCCACTCACCGATGTACTCGGTCATGGAGAACTTGTCCTCGCCCTCGTCCTTGAGGAGGCGCTTCTCTTCACGCTTCCATCGCGAACCATCACACCACATCTTCCAAATGTGTTCCTCGAGCTCACCGGGTGTCGATACGCTCTTCGGTGCCTCGGACATTCGCTTGTGGTACTCGAGCATGGTCTCGTCGGAATTGCCGCCGTAACCCTTCACGATCTCCTTGGGATCGTCCATCTCTGAGTGGTGCTGCAGGTCTTCACGGATGTAAGGCTTCGAAAGCCACACGCCAATGAAGTCTTTCAACGACTTTGACGACAGTTTCACTTGCGCTCCATGAGGTGTTCAGAGTATTCGACGGTGATGCTCTCCACGTCAGTGATAGGCTTGAAGAGCCCGCCGCCGAGCGAGATCATCCCGGTCTTTCCTGCACGTTCCTGCCACATGGCAAACCGTTCTGACGCGTCGAAGACCATGTCACCGAAGTCGAGCGCTTCACCGAACATGCTGAGCTTGTGAAGCCGGCCGTTCTTCATTGTGATCCTGACGATGCCCTTCCGCACGTCGACCACGTCGGGTACAGGATCGACAATTGTCGGGACTACAAGCGGGAGACCAAATACCAGTCGCAACCAATTCCACATGATTTATCTTACCATGGTCAGTCGCCCACTTGCATCAATTCACTTTCTTGGCGGTGTTGACGTGTTCCTTGACTTCTTCAAGGATGCTCATGTTGCCGACGTTCCAGGTGCAGTCACCAGACGAACTGACGACCATTCCCCAGAATTTTCCCTTGATGACCTTGATGACGTCGGTTACTTCTGTGTGTAGACCAAGAGGGGTGTACTCCCTGCGCTCGGCTTCATTGCGAGGAATCCTGTGAACGGTGAACGCAACGACAACGGCAGGATTGTCTTCGTGTTTCGTGATGAGCTGGCGACCGAGGGGCCCAACAGTGAAGCCTCGGCGCACCAGCTTTGCGACTAACGATTCCGCGAACTCATCGCGGCCTGCGATCACCCACACGTAGAACGTCTTCGTAGTTTCAGCCATTACTTCCTCGTCACCAGGTGTTCAGTGGTCGGCATTTCATACCGACCGGTTTGAGCCTCACCATCGATCATCATCCGAGCGTAGTCGATTGCCGGACCGACCTTTCCCAGGTACGTCTCGCGGTAGTACTTTGCATGGAACACAGGTTGTTCATCAACGAACCTTGCAACACGAAGACCCGGGAGCGGCGTTCCGTAACCTCCGTACCCGACGAAGTCATCGAGCGAACACGTTCGAAATCCGAGCATTGCGTAATCGAATTCTGCGTCTTCCCATGTCTGCAGGAGCTCGCCGAATCCGATACATTCGCCCATGTATATCATGGAAACGACGGAACCGAACTCAGAACCCGTGAGAACGTACCTCTCGATGATCTGTTCGTCTGTGATCGGAATGACTTTCGCTGCGATTTCGCCGGCGAAGAGTTTCTTGAAGAGCTTCGTGAGCCAGTTCATACATCCATCCTACATCAAATGGTGACGGTTTTCACTCATCGTTCTGGCGCTTGCTTCGAAGTTCACGAAGTTGGCGTTCAAGGTCTTCCTCCTTGATGTCGAGCTCTTGCTTGCTAAACTTCGCCTTGATTTCCTTGGTGATCCAAGTGCCTCGTGGGCCGTGCTCCTTCTCGTGGTAATCGACCGCCTGAGAATAGAGCTGCGTGTACGAAATGCCCGCGTCCTTGCAACGCTGCATCCACGTCACGGCGTTGTACAAGCCACGATCATAGGCCCAGCGCTGAACGGTGTGGAACCCAAGCATGTTGATTTCGCCTTTTTGACGAATGTACTCGAACTCGAGAACCTCCTCCCACTCCGGGAGTGATTCAATCGTGTTGTTCCACTTTGCGACTTCCTCGAAGACCTTGCGGCTCGGATCAGATTTGTCGACCATGATTCATCATACCATGGTGAGTGGTGATGTTACACTACTTCTTGTCGCGGAAACGACCGGGAGGTGGCCTGACCGCGCCGGGACGCTGGTCAGCAAGACTTTGAAAGACTTCGAAAGGAACCATCTTCAACGCAGACATCGCCATGTTGACAGTGGCAACAAATTCTCGAAGGCTTTCCTGATCGTTCACATCGCCGGCGACGACCGCCTCGACGATGAGTTCCTGCATACGCTCACGGACTTTTTCCTTCTTGATGTACGAAGGATGAGCTCCGATCTTCTCGCCTGCCTCAGACACCAACCGCCTCAACGTACCGACCTTGATCTTCATGGCGATAAGTATCCTCAGCGTTGCATAGACTCAGGCAACTTTACGGAGTTGACCTTCGCCTTGGTGCCGTCGGGGAGTGTGATGAACGTGGCATCTTCGTCTATCGCGGCGGCCTCTGCTTGCATTTCTGCCTGCAGTTCAGCAAGTTCGCTGCTGACTTGCTTCTTGGGAAGCGTCTTTGGCTTAGAGATCGACGTGATGTTCGCCTTACGCACAGCAGTCAACGGATCGTCGCTGGCTTCTTCAAACCCAGACGGGTACCATTCTTTCGCCTTCGCAACCGCCATCTCAATACGTTGAGTGACAACAGAAGTTGAGCGTTCTATCAGCGTCGATTTTGCCTTGGTCGCAGAATCAAAGATTTCACCATCAATGTCACTGACAGACAAGACGTCTTCTGACTTTGCGCCGGCGCGGACCATGTACGTCTTGACTTCGCCTTCGAGAGTTTTCTTAGTGATCTCTTCGACGACTTGCATCGGATAGACTTTAGCTTCCTTGCGCAGAACGACAAACAAAACCTGGCCGACTTTATAGCTCATGGATGAATCCTTAAGTAGGTGCTAGAACTCATGGATGAGTCTTTGCGTAACACTTTCGCTTAGCGTTGTCTGACTTGTGAGTCCTGCCGCAGTCATGACATGTGCCGCCACAAGCAGCATTGTCTTCTTCATCGGCTTCACCCGTTGGAGTGACACCTTCGAAAATAGCACCCTCATCGCCCTCTTCAGGGTGTTCACCAGGCTCGTCTGCGATGCGGTAGACACTGATCGTAGGTGCTGACGATGCCGCGACAATGAAGTCTGGTGCATCTTCGTCCAGTGGAAGATTAGCTTCCTTACACGTTTGGACGATTTTAGTCCACAGTTTTGCCTCAACAACAGAGCGATCCTCGGCCAGTGCTAGCGCTTGGCTGACGGTCACCTTGAGATCAGGCGGGAGTGCGACGCTACACAGGTCACGCAAGTGTAGCAACTCAAACTTCGACAGCTTGAGTGTGTATGTCTTGCGCTTCTTGGGTTCAGACTTGCTCATAGAGCAATCCTACATCACTGCCCGGGCTCGGTCAAGGCCTCGATGAACAAATCGAATGCGTCCTTGTGTGCAACGCTGTTCTGAAGCTTGAGCATCTTGAGCGCTAGCTGCAGCGTCTTCATGTCTAGCTTTTCGCTGTAGTCTTCGATCAGTTCCTTGCGATCTTCCTTGAGAAGTTCGACCTCACTGTCGATCGACTGAACCTTACCCATGAATTCCTTTACGAGAGCACGCAATGCGTTGATCTCATCGGGCATCATTTCAGCGACAGCCTTTTCGGGAGCAGATTTCTTTGCCATGCAGCAACACTACACAACGTGGGCTTATTGTTCAGATGCCCAACGCTCGCAGAACTGACCAAGTGCCACAATGAAAGTATCATCACAGTCACTGATGTCAAGTGCATGATCCCCTAGACCAACCGCTTCAAATGCAGCACCATAACGATCCGTAAACTCAGTTAGTTTCGCAATTCGTGTTTCAAGATCATACGATTCAGAAATGACCCTTTTGAGCGTTCCAAGCCTGATTTTCATAGTGCCTTGATCTTCGAGATCACCTTGCGATAATCTGAAATGTACGGGTGTGATTCCGGAACGCCTGACTTGAGTGCTTCTTCAACCTGACCTTCAAGGTTCTTCACATAGAAGGCCTTCATTGACTTCTTTGCACCTGTCAACAAGGTCTGCTCTGAAACCTTACGCTCTTGCTCAGGAATTTGTTGAAGCTTGTCCATTCCCTTGAGCTTCACACCTGTCTTCGTCTGCAGGTCCTGGAGTGAGTTGGCACTCAGAACGCCCTGAGCTTTTTTGAAGACAGAGCCCAACGTTTCTCTGACCATCGCTTGTCCGATGTTCTGCATTTGCTTAGCGGTTGGACTGTTAGACAACTTTTCAATGACCTTCTTGTTTGACAAGACATGTCCGACGTCAAGCTTAGGCTTGTTCTCGCCATCTTCACGTAAGACACCTTCGTGTGCAGACCTTGAAGGACCCGAACTGTCGATTCCAAACTTGTCCTTGACTTTCGCAAGCCATGGATCGAGCGTTCCACCAGAAACAATGCTAATCAGTGACGCAGCAACCTTTGGAGAATGCTGTGCAAACTTTGTCGTGATGAACGCGGCAGGCGAATACATGAACGCAGCGACGACGAGGTCCTTGTCTTTGAATGCATCCCAGTTCGATTTGTAGACGGCAGAGTATTGCTGCCTGATCTTGTCGACTTGCTGCTTTTCCTTTGCAAAGATCTCGCTGTAGTCGTCCCTCAACACAGGAATCAACGTTGTAGCCAGCGTTTCAAACGCGACTTTCAACAACGTCTGTGCCTTTGCCGATGTTTCCTTTGTCTTGCCAGCCGCCGTCTGAACCACGTCGGTGAACGGCTTGACGAAGATCTTGTAGAGGTCCTGTCCTGAACCGTAGTGCATGCCATACGGGCCGACGTTGGCGTCGCTCAGTCCGAGCCCACCATAGTCGCCGGCGCCCATATCGCCGCCTTCGTCTTCAAGAAGAACCTGAAGCACGTACTCTCGAAGCAGTTGCTTATCGCTCTTCATCACAACTAAATAGGAGCTACGGCTTCGGCTTGTTGAGAAACTCTGCAGGTATCTTGATTGCCCGCCGCAAGCTCATTATGACGTAGTCGATGTCTTCCTGAATTTCTTCAGGTGTCTGCGGCACGTAAGAACTAGACGTCAGAGGCTTGACTTCGATGTAGAAGTCTTCTTCAAGTGACAGTGGATTCTTCATTTTTCGACGAGCCGGCGAAGTTCTTCGGGTTGTGAAACAGGCTTGCGCTTTTCAACGTCCTTGACGACCTCCCACAGCTTTTCAACTGCTGAAGCGATCAGCACCCGTTGGTACAGGTGGACTCGCGGAAGCTCATCAACGCCAAACCAACGAGCGTCGACGACTTCACTGTCGGGATCGTCATGCAATGGCTCTTCACTCCCAGTCGGACGTGCAAGCCATGAGACCACGGTCTTGTCCTCGTGGTTGTTCTCGATATACATGTCAGCAAGTCGCTCTCCGAGTGCAACGTGCACGCCGGTCTCTTCACGGGTCTCTCGAATTGCGCATGCCTCGAGTGATTCGCCCTCATCAATGTGTCCCTTGGGAATTCCCCATGAGTCATTGTGTTCAAATTGTTTGATCAGCAAAAGTTCGATGCGGCCATTCGTGACGCGCCAAGTCACCGTGCCGCAGCTGGTCGTCTTTCGTCGACCTTTGTTCTTCTTCTTCATAGTATTTACTGTACAACAGCTTTCAGGAGCTTGACACAGATGGCAAAAATCGGTCTCATCGCAATGAGCGCTAAGCCTTATCATGCAGGACATGACGGGTTGGTGCGGCTAGCAGCAAAGGAATGCAGTGAGGTTCACCTCTATGTCAGCCTCAGTGACAGGGCTCGACCTGGTGAGGTGCCGATCCTGGGCTCTGACATGACACGAATCTGGAAAGAAGCAATCGAGCCCTCGCTTCCGGACAACGTCATCGTGACCTACGGCGGTTCTCCCATCGGAAACATCTGGAAGGACCTCGGCGGCGCGAACGAGGAAGGCAGTGACAACACGTATGTAGTCTACGCCGATCCGACTGACCTCGCTCAGAACTTCACGAAGGACCTGTTTATGAAGTACAGTGGAAACCTCTTCCAGGCCGGCCAGATTAAACTGAGGGCTGTCGAGCGCTCCTCAACGGTGGACGTGAGTGGCACCAAGATGCGGTCGTACCTTGAGAAGGGAAACAAGGCTGCATTCACCAAGAACCTGCCTTCAACGGTCGATAGGGACGCTATTTGGGACATTCTGTCGAAGACTGCCATGAACCCGCCCAAAGTCAAGACGACAGCAGGTGCAGTGCGAAAGCCTGCAAAGAAGAAGCCTCAACCTCAGGCTGAAGGGCTCCTACGCCGCTACATTCGGTTGCTGCTCGGGAATTGAGAGCCTCAGCCGCGCTTCAACGTACTCACGCTTGAGTCGATACTTCGGACTCATCTGCGTGACGTGTGTGAGGCTGAATGCCTGAGCAAAGTCAGTGCTGGGAATGCGTACATAGCCGATGTCTGACATCAGGTACATAGCAGTGTAGCATGAAAGGATCTTTTCTGGCGCAAGGTCAGATTGCATCTTCAAGCGAATGACTTCGGGTAGCTTGTTGTAGATCTGCTTTTGGGCGACCTCACCTTCGCTCATGCTTTCCCAGTCTTCAGACGACATGACGTCATCCTTATGAGCACGGACCACTTCCTTGAAGAGGTTAACATAGGCCTTTTTGCCGATCTTTCCGATGCGAAATTCATCTACGCCGTTGCCAACGTACTTTGCTTCTTGACCTCCCGGAATGTCACAGCTATCCATCGTCGGTTCAAGAGGTAGACCCAAGCGCATGCGCAGAGACTTTTCTCCACGACCTTCGAAGCTAGCGCGATTTTCACCAAGGAGTCTGAGCTCTTCTGCCCTCCAAATTCCTCCGTTGACGTCTGCCAACAGGTGAAACAGTTCAGGCCACGTAAACCCAGAGAGGTCCGCGGCCTGTGCAATCTGTCGTATCACCGTCTTCAAACGATTTTTACACGCAATCTTCGCCTTCTTTTGAAAGTCGGTCAGCGTGCCACGCTTGAGCTTCGCCATCTGAGAGATCACTTGTTCTAGCGTCTCACGTTCAAACTCGCGGCGCTTGACGTATTCAACGTAAGTGTCTGTTTCCGTGAACGGTCGTAGGTGCATAGTCTTAGACTACCACACCGCATCACATGGTACAGGACTTTGTTCAGTCTTCGCTTGACGTGTAGTACACGAACTCAAACTTGGGTTTGCCTTGGCTGACCTTCTTGAACTTGAACGCCCTTTTGAAGAAGGATTTCGGAACCATGTTGAAGCCGGTCTGGCTTACGATGAAGACACCGTCGACCTGTTCGAACACTCTGTTGACATCGATTGAATCGTACCACTCATCGAGGAACGCTCCTGGGTCATCGAATGCATGGTCCTTTAGCGTTGCCAGCGCAAGTTCTCGTTGTTCAAGGCCATCGAGCACGTTCGCAGAGGGAACTGCTTTTTGAACTTTTTTGGCGACGTCAATGTACGTATTTTTGTCGACTTCGACTTCCTTGTTCGCGAGGCCGACTGTAGTGTCAATGTCGTCTTCTGCGCCTTGAGATTCCCAACCGCTCTTGAGAGCCTGTGTCACTCGAAGCACGGCACGCAGTGTCTTGACACGTTCACCTGAAATCTCACCCTTGCCGACGATCATCTCATACTCGCCTTCAACAAAGCTGGAGATATAGTTAAACGCCTTGATTTCTTCGGGCGTAGCATAATCTTCAAGACCCGCTTTTGCAACGACTGCGGTGAAGTTCTTCAATTGCTTCATGACGCGATCGAGGTGTTGTTTGGGTTGCTCGTATGCTGCAAGGCCTTCAGTTCCCGGGCGGATCAACGCGCTCTTGGTGTCAAGCGCCTTGACCTCCCAACGTAGGCCGTCGGGTGTCACAACGTCGAAGCTTACGCCGCCGCCTTGCATCTTGCCGCCGAAGATTTGTGCCAGACGTTTTTCACCTGGACCTGTGCCAGACTGTTCTTCGCCTGATTTTTCCTTGCTTGAGCCGTAGGCAATGCTCTTGATGGCCGTCTTCCAGCGTGGGTCAGCCCATTCATACCATTGAAGCGGTTTGATTGACTTGATCTTTGCAAAAGATTGCGTGCCTTTTTCTGGGAGTTGTGCCTGCGCTGGCGCTCGGGCGTCTTCTGCATCAACTTTGTAACCTGTGACAGCAGGATCGTACGCTGCATACTCAGCCTCGACCTTTGCAAGTTCTTTCTCAAGCGTAGGACGCTTCGATTGAACGATTTTGACATCGAAATTGTAGAGAGGATCTGACTTCAACTTGCGGGCCTTCTCGCCAGCTGGAGACATTCCAAGCTCTTTCGCCTTATTGATGAACGCCTGCTTCTTTGCCATCTCGGCATCCCAACGGGCGAGTTTAGCTTGAGCCTTTTCGAACTCTGATTTCGCCGCTGCTTCTTCTGCAGCAAAACGTGCAGAGACAGACTCATTGCCTTTTTCGAGGACGAGCCCAACGGCACGTGAAATGAATTCCTTGAGGAGGATGCGTTCCCTGATCATCGTCTGGCTCCATTAGCGATCAAACGATCGACTACGTTTCTTAGGTGTGACTCACCGATCTTGACACCGCCTCGCCCGTACTTGAATAGGCCGAGAATCTGATTTGCAGGTGCAAATGCACCGGTGAATTTGTATGCATTGCCCTTGTAAATAAAGACGACGCCTTCCATCGCTGCAGCGACGTTTTCGACATTGCCAAGTTTTGCCATCTCTTTTGCGAGGATGTCCATTGCCATGGCGTTCCCGCTGTTTTCGATCGCCTTGACTGCATGAGCCACCTGACCTCGTAGGCGGGCGACTTCCTCATCAGAGCTTCCGATCAGCGTAGAATGCAGGCCTCGAAGCGCTTCAATTGCAAACTTGTGAACTGCCATTTCAATGGGTTCAATCAGCTTCTTTATGACTGCAGGGCTAGCTTTGACAAACTCGTTGACGCCCGGATAGACGTCTGGTGGAACCATCTTCTTGATGTCTGTCAGCTTTGGCGCGCCCTGATCTCCCAAACATCTGGCAACGACTGCTTGTGCTGCTTCGGGTGTGAGGTCGAGGTCAGCAACCTCTTCTGCTAGCATGTTGTGCAGGTACTCGTCGATCGTCCCACTGTCGTCGACTCCACCGGCGTTCTGTGCCTGCTCGATCTGATTGACTGCCGAAGCGATCACGCTGCCGTCGCTGATCTTCTTGAGGCGCAGAACTGCCGGCCCTCGCACCTGCCAGCTCTTTTGCGTCATTGCGTTCTGCATGCGAGTGACGTACTTTTCGAGGATGTCAACGCCTGGTGCATCGTCTTGCTTGTCGATCTCGCCCGTCTTTGTGACTGTGAAGACTGGGCTAGCGTGGAACACCACCCAGTTGCTGTCGTAGTTGATGACGTTTGGATTGCCGGTGAAGATGACCTCGATCGAGTACCACGTGCGGCCACGATTGAAGACCTGAGCACGGACCTTCTGGGGAAGCGCAGCGACGGCTTCATTCAGAACCTTGAATGCTCCATTGAATGCATCAGCAACGTTGCCTCGTCCGAAGAACTTTGCAGCGAGACCTTCAGCGTCCATGCCGCCACCTTTGATGTCGCCTCCAGACCTCGCGACTTTTAGCTCGTGGCCGTCAAAGGTAAACACCAAATTCATGCCGTCGAGTTTTTCTGTGACCTTCTCGAGCCTGCCTTCTGCAGCGCTGTGAAGGACGTCCTTCAGCTCACCGAACGTGAGGTCGCGATTGTCATACAGGTGCATGAGGTGGCCGGAAGCGCCTCCTTCATTGATAAACTGCTCCATCAAAAGGCGTGCTTGGTGAACTTTCACTTCTTCACGACCTTCTTCGCAGCCTGTCGCCTGGCAGATGAGAGTTCACTCTTGAGCCTGTTGATGACACGAGCATAGTTTGCCCGTGCCTCTGTTCCCTTTCGCTGCTTGTCACGCCAGCGAACGAGATCTGCAATACGAGCCTCGAGATCCTTGATGTGTTTCGAAGATCCGTGCGGCACCCGGGTGCCGTCAGAGACGTCAGCTTCGCGCATCTTTCTTTCTACGACGAGTTCTACGAACTCTCGCAGTGTCTCCTTCAGGTCTTGCATTCTCGGTGATCCCTTGTTCAGCTTTCACGACTGCGACATCGACAGCTCTCAATACATACCCTCTGACATGACTATCCTCCAAAGGTTGATCACCCGTGAGGTTAAAGTGTTGCCGAAGGTGATCGATGAACTTCTGTGTCATCTCGACCTCAAGTACGTTGCCGTCTTTGACCGGCAACTTTCTGACTTCAACGATCTGTTCGTTCATCTACAGATTGTAGATCACGTCGCCAAAGATGTTCAGCGCCTCTTTGGCGTGATCGGTGCGGGCGGCGTTGTGTCTTCTTGCGAGGAGTTGGGCTGGCTTCCTCCCGACTTCTTCTGTTCGCCGGCCTTGTTTCCACCCTTGATGACGTTGGGGGTGATGTGCTTGACTTTTTCAGGCGCAGGACCCTTCTTCATCTTGACATCGCTCGGATCTTCGCTCGGATCTTCAGCTTCGCCACCTGGGACTTCGCCTGTCACGATCTGGGCTACACCGCGCATGAAAGCGAACAGAGCGACCTTCTCTGCCTTTGAGAGGCTGTTGATGTACTCGTCCATCGCCTTTGCGACTTTTTCGTCTTTGAACGATTTGCCAGCTCGGATAGCGTTCAGACGATCAACGATGTCTCGAGGCTTGATGTCGCCCTTCTTGAGCTTGTCCATCTCGTCGTCCATCGTCTTTGAACTTAACTGGCCATCGTTTGCATTGACGTCATCGTCATCTGAACCAGCGGATGCAGATCCACCTGAGGCATCCGATCCGCCTGTATCATCAGAAGAATCGTCTCCACCGCCGCCAACACCGAAGAGATCGTCCTCGCCGTCATCAGCCTTGCCACCACCCGAAGAAGCATCCTGCTTCTCTTTTTCGGTGAGTGCCTTCTGCGCTAGCGCGCTCTTGACGCCCTCATCGATGACGTGTGAAAGGAATGCAGACAGACTGCTTCCCGTGTTGAGCTTTACTTTTTTCTCAGCGATTGCCATCACTTGACTCCAATTCGTGTTTTGCCAAGTGGGTTCTCTTGGTAGTTGCGTGCTAGTTGACGCTGGGGCGATAGTTTCTCATCGACGGTCTTGCGCTTTGACTCGCTCAGAAGAGTGCGATCCATGAACTTGTCGAATGAGACGCCTTCACCCATTCGATCCGGATGTTCAGCACCGTGAATTGAACATTCTGGATCACAATGTTCGCCTACTTGAGCGTTGCAACCTTGACACGCTTCATTTGACGATTTCGTGCCAGTTCCATTGCAGTCATCACAAGGATACGGTCCCAATCGATCACCGTATTCTCCGGAACCGGGCACTGTGCCTGCGCCACCGCAGGATTCACATGTATCACCTGTAGCGGGTTCAGCATCTACGTACCCTGAACCATCACAATGATCGCATGAAGGTGAATCGCCTGAGCACCATCCACACTCTTCTTTGCCCATTGAACGCTGGTGATCGCGGTGACTGAATTCAGAGAATGCACCTTCGTGAACCTGCGCAGGCTTGTGTGACGCCCAGATGGCGTCCATTGAGTCATAATCGCCACAACAGATGCCGTTCAGATAGTCGTCAAACTCCCACATGGGCAGCGTCACTTCAACGTCGCCATTGGGCAACGGTGCCTCGACGGCACCGTCAGGAAGATATTCGAGCGCATGAACGTTATCGACGTAGTGTTTTGGAATGACGACGGTCGTTGGTGCATGACTGCTTGAATCGAAACCAAGCTCTTCTGCCTGATCTGCCCAGACAACGCTTTCGAAATCACCAAACTCGTCTGCTTCACCTAGCGACGATTTCTTTGTCATTGAACGCTGGTGATCACGGTGACTCCACGAAGGAAGTCCTTCATGAACCTGCGCGGGCTTGTGCGATGCCCAAATATCATCCATTGAGTCGTAGTCGCCCAAGCAAATGCCATTAAGATAGTCGTCAAAGTCACGCATTGGCATCGTTACTTCAACGTCGCCGTTTGGCAACGTCGCACCAATCATTTCGGCGTCAAGATAATCCAAGGCGTGGATCTCGTCAACGTAGTGTTTTGGAATGACAACAGTCGTCGGAGCACCGCTGTATGAATCGAAATCCTGCGCTTCATCAGCCCAGACACCGCCTTCGTCATCGAGGTCGCCGTCGCTTTCGCCTAGTTTTCGTTCTGGGTCGACGTAGTCGTCATCAACGCGTTCTTTGCCTGAGCCACCACACGCCCAGCACTTTTCGCCTTCTTCTGCGCCGCCGAGGTCGTCACCGGTGCCCATGCACTTAGCACAATCTTCGTATTCTGGACTCATGTTCACACCCTATGCAGTAAATAGGCTAGCGCGCAGGCTTCTTCAGGTGAAGACCCAACGTGCACATTTGATCTTTCGAACTGATGTCATCGATCCTCGCGGCCTTCACAAGGTAAGGTCCACCCATCTTGATGATTCGTTCACCATGGTGAAGCTCGAATCCATCGAATGAAATCCCGGGTGCCTCGATGATGTCCATTGCTTCAGACAACTGAATTCGAAATTCAATCTCTGGATCGACATCAAATAGAACGCTACGAAGGATGCCAACGATTGCATCCCTTTGGTTTGCTACGCGTTTGGCTGCGATCACAACAACGTGTTCACCCGCAAGCGGATCTTCAGGTAACGGTTCTTCCTCTAATGCTGGAACGTGACCTTTGAGGGTGTCACTCATCAGAATGCTAGAGTTATTGGGTTGCAGGCGAAGCTTAGAATCCTTGTCCGTCATGACTGGAACTATACACCAGGTCGCGGAACAGGACATCTGCATAGCGAGCATACTCTTTGTCTAGACCGGTCACTTTCTTGATGTCCTTCGTTTGAAGGCGAAGACTGACCTCTTCACCGCTGATCGTGATGTCTGCGTTGTGTTCAACATTCTGTTCATACGCTAGCAGCGAGGTGATGAACGTATCACGGTCATCCATACGTCGGAACTTGAACGTCTTGTAGAGGGCACCTGACACATCACGCCAGCGCTCGGTGGCGAGAACGGGAGCTTCGGCCTCTTTCGGTTGCACGGGAAGACGACCCATGTCCATTCCTCGTTGGGCCATGTCGACGTATGCTTCGTTGATCGTAGGGAGTTTCATGCTTTGTACTTCCAAAAGAACAGTTCTGTTCCCATTGAACCAAACTCAACAAATTCACTAACTTCTAGTTTTTTCAACTGTTCAACACACCTATCGTGGTTATTCAACAATGACGTGACTGCTGGTCCCTTTTTGATGAAGTACGCATAATTTAGTGGATTTTCGTCATCACCACTATCAAAAACGTACGCATCGTCTTTTTTCGTTCTAGTTTTTGGATTGTCTTCGTCATCGAGCTTTTTAGCCTCAACGTCGCCCCTATTGTTCAAATAGTAATCCCACACATTCTTTGCAGAAGGCGAAACACTACTTCTATCAGCCATCAATCCTTGCTCGAGTTCCATCACGATGTCGTATAACAATGGACCGTAACCTTCTTGTGCTGCCGATGTCGCGATCTCTGAAGCGTTCCATTTTTTGCCCGTTTTCTTACCGACGAGAATGGAAGCAATTGCACAGTGTTTGGCTAGCTTCATCTCGAGGTTTGTCACAAATGGATTCTTGATGAACTTGGGATTTGAAACGTACTCAATTAGCTTGTCAGCATCATAGAGCATGTACATCTTTTCGTAGCCGTCTTTACCCACGTACAGAGCAAGGCCGCGCTTACGGGCATCCGCAGCACTTGAAGCTTTTTCATGGAGACGATTGTTCATCAGTCTTCCCAGCCACCTTCTTCGTACTCTGACCAGTTCATCAGAACAAAAGGAAAGCCTTCATAGAAATTCGCTAGAACGTCTTCAAGGTCACCATTCATTTCAGGCAAATGTTGTTCAATCAACTTTCTGTGCTCTGATTGAATGGAACTTAAAACTTCTTCCATACTACCGGTGATGCGTACCCAATCCGGATCATCTGTGGGCATTATGTCGCCGGCAAATCCCGGGTCATTTGGATTGTATGCCAAATCGAAAGACTCACCGTGCACAGCCTCTTTAATGATGCGCTTGAGCGTTCCTAGCTTTACCTTGATCGTCTGTTCTTGCACGACCTCGACGTCATCTAACCTCAATCCGTGGCTGTCAAGAAAGTTGACAACGTCATCTTCAGCGCCAACAATTTCTACGACGCCGCCAGGACCACTGTCGATCCCAACGTTGAATTCATCTTCTAGTGCTTCTCGATCGTCTTCAAAGAAGTCGTATGAAACAGCACGGTCACCTGAAATATAGACTCTCATTGAATTCATGGCAGCTCATCTTCGTTGTCATCGTAAGCACGATCTAACAGTTGTTCTAATTCGTGTGTAAGATTTGTTGCAAGTGCTTGTGCGTCCTCAAGAATCATCCAGCCTTCATCAAATCCGGTTGCTTTTGCATCAGCAATCAATTTTCGAACTTCACTGATGTGTTTGGTCAGAAGCACAACGGTTTCTTTTGCAATTTTGTCCATGTTATTCTACCTATTCTACCCCAACACCACTACGCCGCCGACGACGGCCGCCTCAGTAAAGCTTGATCCATTCGTCCAGATGCGGCGATCTCGATCGATCACGCAGCTTCCGCCCTTGTACTTCATGTCCCGCTCTTTGCCCACGCGATTTGAGACCACGAGGTTGGCCCGAGTCTCTTCTACCAATTCGACCCAAGCTGAATCAGGGTAACCAAATGCCGCGCCCCAATTTGTCAGGAGTGCAATCGTGTCAACGGAGCCCTTCTTGTAGAACTTCTGACCGGGTTGAGCAAAAGCATACGATTCACGGTACTTGTTGCTGATGTCTCTGCAGATCAGAACACCCAAGCGTCCTGCAGGCGTGATGATAACCGGCGGGACGACCTCGGAAGGTTGTGCCCACAGGTTATCGCTGCCATACAAGTTGTGTTTCTGTGTGTTTGAAACGAAGCCCTCGGGTCCGACGACGGCTGCAGAATTGTAGAGGTTTCCTTCGCAGATCTCAGTGTAACCGAAGACCACGTGGCAATTGAATCGACGCGTAATGTCCGTGAACGCTTGCGTCTGGTACCCGTCCCGTGCCTGTGCAACGTCGGCGGCTTCACGGACTGAGTTTAGAACGTAGCCTCCGATGCATAGTTCAGGAAGCACGATCAACCTCGCCCCCTTACCTGCAGCCTCATACGTTAGCTGAAGCGCAGTCGCCAGGTTGGCACGGACATCATGTAGTTTGGGAGCGTACTGAACGGCTGCGACGACCTGTGTTTGGGGAACTGAGGAGATGAGTTGCATTTCAGTATCTTTCTAGCGCACAACGATCAAGCACCTGATGATTCTGAATCATTCCGCGTTCTGCATGGCTGCTGTACACTTGCCAGTCACCGTTCTTGAAGTACTCGATCGGATACGCTTGATAACCATCATAGTCGGGATTTGAGCCTTGACGATATCGTTGTCCTGCGCCATGCTTTGACTGTCGAAGGACGGGTTCACCATTGCTAGCGTCGTTCAGATAGACCCACTCCTCAGAACTGTGCGTATCAGCGATCAGTTCACGTGAGTTTTGAGCTCGTGAACCTGCGGTGACACGTTGTCCATTCCGAAGACCGTGCGTCTGTCCAGGACGACGTTTTGAGCTCGCCTCAGCGATTCGGCCTTTTGGGCGGGTTGAGAGCACACGGACTTTCTCTTGTGGGTATGCTGCTTCAACAAGTCTGCAAATTGACTCGTGGCTGAGCGCTTCTTTGACACCTTCAGGTTCTGAGTTTGGCGTTGCTGCATCGACAGCAAGATCAACGGCACCGACATCAGCTTCATTCATGTCAGCGAAATAGTCGTCGTCCGGACCATAGGGCGACTTTTTCTTGCAAGATCCGCAGACACCATCTTTTCTAAGCGTGCCGTTGCAATCGCCTCGAGGACATGGAGCGACAGGATATTCTTTTGCTTCACCAAGCGGGTTCTCAACGTGTTGACCTGACTTTCGTGCCCGGCGAATGACGTTGTGTAGAAATTCTCTGAAACCGTCAAGCTCGCGGACGATCGACGGATGATCCTTCATCAACTGGACGTCTGAGCCCGTGAGTTCGCCTGTCTTTGACAGCATCTTGATGTAGTCGTTCATGGCCGTGAGAATGAGGATCTCCTTCTCATCATCGTCCATGCTTGTCGCTAGGAACCGCGCTTTTTCGAGTGCCTTGTCAACTGCTTGCTTTGCGCCGGCAACGCTGAATCCGAGGCTCTTTGCGATCTCTTCAAAGGAAGCGCCGCCCACGTCATTCATGTTTCCGATCGCCGTCTTCTTGTAGCCGTGTTTTCCACGCGGCTTGTCTTCAAGGGGCTCGTCCGGATCTTCATCAGCAGCAACGTCCGCGGGGTCACGGAAACCTGCAGGTGCCTCAGTCATCATGTGGGCAAGCGTGCGACGAACAGCCTTGCGAACTGCTTCTTCGACCTGCTTGGTCCCGCCTTGTGCGGCCTTCTTGTCCATTTCTTCCTGATCTTCTTTCTTGGCGTTGATCTCAAGCGCATGCTTGACGGTATCGTAAATTTCTGGCATCTCGGTGTCGGGTAGGTCCTTGACGAGTTGATTGACTGCAACGCCAAATTCTGTCTTAGACTGGGGAGTGAAGTTTGGATTGACGGGATCAGTCACCGCGGCGGACGGGTCAACGTTCGAGTCAACGTTAACAGGCCCGTCACCATTCGATGACCAGCCCGAGAACTCTTTGTTGTCAAGTGCCTCGCGGACTAATTCGCGCAAGGCCTTGTCGCTGACGATGACTTTCGTCATTTTCAGGATCCTGTCTTTGATTTGGCGTTTGAGTCAGTCCACTTGCGGCCGAAGTACAACGTCAAGATTGGAATAAAGTACGCGCTGCACGCACCGACATCAAAAGAGCGAATAGACACGCCTCCAACCTTTTCAACGATGGACGCGATGTATGCCAATGTCGTGACCCAGAACGCAACGAAAACCATCGTGACAGTCACTGAGCCGTAACCCTTTGTGTCTTTAATCCAGTACCACGCCGGCTTGACCTCACCAGGATCTGTTGCTCCATCTTCTGGAGGAAGCGCGGGCGTTGGATCTACGGGAGGAATGGGTTGAAAAAGCATGGGCACCTCTGTAATCGGAGACTACACGTAAATAGGACGCCCAACGCTACTTTGAGGTTATCACTTCACCTGATTGACTGCAAAAACAGTCAAGACAGTCAGGGCCACGCCTGCGACTGCCCCAAGCCCGATCCACAGCGTCGCCGGCGGACCGCTTGTCGATTTCTTGAGCTGGTCGTTGAGGATCACAACCTGACGTTTTCCATCGTCGACCTGCGCCTGAAGGATCGACTTGTCTGCCGTACACGTTGACATCAAGGAATCGATGTCAAATCGTCGATTAGCATCGTCGACCTGTGACTGATGATAGACAGCTGCGGCAATGCGTGCCGCAACAGAGTCACGTTCAGCAATGATCTGAGCGATTGCTGGGGGCGAAAGCAACACACCTGTGAAAGGTGCAATTGCACCTTTGTCAAGAGGTGCGACGACAGGAGGACCGATGGGTGTGTCATCGGCAAACGCAGGAACTGCAGTTGCTAGCACTGAGATGACGAGCAACGATGAGATGAACCGTTTCATGGTCCAATCTTACATCGTCAAGTGCAAAAGTATCGCTTATTGGGTAGGAGGAAGGACCACGACAAAACCAAACTCGCCGGCGAGCAATTTTGCTAGACCGACTGAGTCATTGCTATATTTCTGTACGATCTGCTTCTGCTGAGCAGTCTGTTGAGCTGCAATAGTTGCCTGAACCTGAGTGTAATCCTGCTGAATCTTTTCAAGCGACTGTTGCAGTCGCTCTAGCTGCGCTTTGTGTTGGGCTTCTTCGAGTGCTCGAGCGACAGTTATTTTCTCAAGCTCTATCTGGTGCGACTCATTGATTTGCACGATTGTCGCAGCGTTTGAAGCCTGTTGATTCTTGAACCAGACATAGCCCCCCGCAATCACGACTACCAACAAGATTGCCTGCCAGTGGCGTTTCGTGAACTCCCAAATATTCGTCAGTACACCCATGGTGACCTACTAATTCGCCTTGTTTGATTTCTTTGAAGTGTCACCCTCAATTGAGGGCATCTTCGTATCAAGCGAGCTTTGCTGCAACTTGGTGAAGATCGATTGCTGGACATTCCATATCTGAGCAATGAGATTGTTGTGAATTGACTGATTGTGAGAAAGGGCAGCAACATGAAGTGCTAGCTCGCTCGTCTTCTCGGCGAGAACTTTCACGGCATCAGCGAGGTCCTGCACTGGCTTCGAAGCCGCAACCATCTTGTCAAACGCTTTGTCAAACAGTTTCATCATGACCTTTTGCACGAGGTGTTTCTTCGTCGTTGTCACTCTCGTTGATCAAATCATACAACGATTCGTGATCTAGTTCATCCAACGGACCAGACCGACGCTTCGAACCCTTACGTGTGAGACCGACCTCAGCAAGGTCAGCCTTGATTTTGTTTGACGCCATGCGCTCTAGAATGCGGATTGCACTAGGCACACCTTCAGCGACCTGCTTAGCAAATTCTTCAAATGCACCCTGCATTGTCAAGTCGTGGTGTAGAAGCCTCGTCTTGAACCCTGCATGCGTCGATCTGTCAAGTTTGACATGAACGCCTTTGCACCGAAGAATGCTCACGCAGGTCCTCCACCTTCAGCGTTTCCGCCAGCACGGGCAGCAGGAGGTGCCGGGAATTTCTCTGCCTTGAGAGTGTCGTCGTCAGTTCCAATTTCCATGCCATGATCATCGCGAAGGCTGTCTTCAAATGCCGAGACAACTTCGTCGCTGTATGACTTCTTGAGGAAGACCTTGGCTCGACGCATCAAAGTGCTGCGAACTTCGAGGAGACTGTCATAGTTGTTGATCAAACGAACGACGTCATTTGCGAACGTTTCAACGTCGAGCTTGTCGAGACCGAGCTTGTCGGTATCGTTGCCCGTGAGCTCATCTGCTCCTGGAGCATCTGTTTCTGAATCGTCATCTGTCGCATCCTTGTCGCCTTCGCCCGCCTCGAGGATCACTCCTCTGACGAGGTCACGCCATTCGATGCTCTCCATCTGATCGACGCCGGGCTCGGGTTCATCAGAACCGTCAGCCTTCTTTGCGTCTGTCTCGTATTGTGCAAAGTAACGATCGACCTGAGAATCGATGCTATCACCAGACTCATCGACAGCAGGTTCAGTCGACTCATCCTCGTTGAGGTCGGATGTCTCTTCCGCAAGAATACGTGAAATTGCTTGTTCGCTAAGAAGGCTTCTCAACTTGCGCATCGTAATCTTCATTTGATTGCCTCGTGCAGGTTCTCTGCCTTCTTTACGCGATCTTCGATCGTGTTCCAGTTGAGTTCTCTCATCTGTGCGACAAGGAAACTCTTGTTGTCAGTCTGATAGTCCTTGAAGTATGCATGTTCGTGCATGTCGACAACGATCAATGGGTACAATCCAAGCATCACATCATGATCATTTCCCTTGATCACAGTGTTGACATAACGCCTTAGGTAGGTGTTGTAACCACAGACAGCCCAGCCGTCTCCTGCGGCGAGCGCACAGGCCATAAAGTCCTTCTGCCAGTCTTCAAACGTGCCGAAGTCGCGTTCCAACCTCAGGTACGTCATTGAATCCATGTAGATCTCGCTGTGCGGATCGAAGCAATTTGCGAAGTAGAGCTCATGCAACCAAACAGCATTGAGGTTCGAGCTTTCTGCACCCTTCAACGTCTTGAATTCGCTGTAACGAGGATTTGATTCTGAACGTTTAGCAGTATCGAGTTCAGCAGAGACACGATTCAACGTATCAACGTGCGTCTGATACAACTTCGTGTGTGCGTCCTTGGTCTTTTGTGAAACGAACTCACTGACTTGGCTGTACGGCTTGGGCTCAGCGACGTAGGATTCGTTCACCACTGCATCATCAGACTCCCTTACCTTCTTTGGGCACTTGGGCGACTTGCTGAGGTCTGCTCGAAGGTCCTGTAGAAGAACAGTTCGTTCGCCTGCCTGGAGCGAATCGTCTTCACGGGCATTCTGAATGTCCATTTCGATCTCGCAGCGCTTGCAGTTACAACCGGGCGTTGCTGCCTCGTCCAGGACATTTGATTTGCGTAGGCTGCTGAGCATCCCCGCTTCAATGCTATCCCAATTGACGTCTGCTAGGACGTGTGCCGTCTTCTTATCAGTCGAGCTCATATGAATCCTCCAACTCCGCAGAGTCAATGATAAATTCCTCACCCTCAGGTGTCCTGAGAATGACATCACGCGGACCGACTGACGAGATCGTGTAACGGATCTGCGACTTCTTATGTCTGACTTTCAATTCAGGTGACAGGACGGGAAGGTCGCTCTTGTTTTCGACACGTGAGTTCATCACGACGTCAACCTCCTCTGCAAGGGCTTTCACCTTTGCATCCCATTCTTCTCGCATCACACGAATGACGTCAGCTTCTTGCAGTGTCCTCATCGCTTTGCGATAACTATGGCCTCAGTTAAGCTGCAAACCTCAACGCCGACAGACTTCAACAGATCGACGCCTTCAGTGAGCCTGTAAGGCATGTCATAGACAACTTTTGTAATCTCAGCATTGATGATGAGCTTTGCGCAGTCCTTGCACGGCATGTGCGTCACGTACATGTGCTTCGCCTTTGGAAAATTGAAGTCACACTTGACTAGCGCATTCACCTCAGCGTGGATGAACCCGCTCTTTCCAGGCTCTGTGGATTCATGAACATGCGGCCCGCTCTTGTAGTTGCCGTTGTAACCCACACTCAACATCGTCGTGTTGTCACATGAAA
>Ga0315284_10003808_pt1 | contig 21433 bp, 25 predicted proteins | sample YL17G09_16_MG_FD_203696 | JGI IMG/M metagenome (GOLD analysis project Ga0315284, IMG submission 203696) | Sediment microbial communities from Yellowstone Lake, YNP, Wyoming, USA - YL17G09_16 | ecosystem: Environmental > Aquatic > Freshwater > Lake > Sediment | place: USA: Wyoming | collected...
TCCTTGTTACTCGCATGAAAATCAAGTTAATCATGATAACGGCCAATAAAACCCCTAATATAATGAAATACTTCTTCTTCACCGGATTCATCGAACCGACCTCCTGCTATCTTTTGGATGTGCGGTCATGCCGGAGTAATCCCCCTTCATCTTTTTTTGAGCCGGTAAAGATATTTGTGCTGCCATGCCCACACGGTCCATCTTCATGATTGTGTATGGCGATCTGCACAATTGCTTGCCATGCGAACTCTTACTCCTCGCAGAGTGGGGGGAGCGGCTTGTCCACCTTGGCGTCCTGCCCGTGCCAAGCAGGATAAACAAACGAACTGCTTAAGAGCTCCATTAATGAAGTCAGCGACTTGGGGTCGACGCGGTAGTAGATCCACTTGCCCTGACGCCTGTCGATCAGTATGCCTGCTTGCCGCAATATCTTCAGGTGATGGGAGACGGCAGGTTGCGAAATGGGCAAGGCGCCCATGATTTCGCAGACGCACATCTCCCCGTTCAGCAGCATGGTTAAGATGACCAGGCGTGTCTCATCGGCAAGCGACTTGAAAAGCTCCGCCATGGCCCGTAAATTAGTATCTTGTGGTTTTGTCGACTGCAAGGCGGGCATCCCCATTTCCACCAACTCCTTGATTTCCCAGTCTTGCTCGGGCGATCCAACGCCTTCAGGTATTTGCTCCCAGTCGCGAATCGTGCAAAAGCTGCGCCAGCCCATCACGGCCCTTGGGGACTCTAGCCTGCCATGGGATGCGAACAACCCGTTTGGCCAAGGTCATGGACACCCTGTCAAGCCAGGGCGCCTCGGTGCGGGCCAGGCTGCTCAGCACGGGGTCTTGCGTCGGAACACCGGTCCATGTTTGGTTGACCACCCACCAGGAGGGTTCGATCCCGGCCCGCCGCAGTTCGTTTTGCAGGTGAGCGGCTTCATGGACCGGCGTGGTCTGGGCGAGAGTCACGATCAGCACATGGGTCAGCACCGGATCCCGCAGCCGCGGCAAGAGTTGCTGGACCTCCAGGGGGATTTCGCCGCTGCTGTTCTGCTGCAACTGCCGGTGGTAAGACTGCGTGGCGTCCAACAGCAATAAGGTGTGGCCGGTGGGCGCCGTGTCAAGCACCACGAACCCGTCCTCGACCCGATCGACTGTCCGCGCAAAGGCCCGGAAGACCGCGACTTCCTCCGTGCAGGGAGACGCCAGGTCCTCGGCCAATAACGCACGGCCGTCTTCATCCAGATCCGCGCCGGCCGTGGACATGACCTCGTCGCGATATGCCTTGACTTCCGCCTCCTGGTCGATGTGGCTGACCGTGAACCGAGTCCCGGTTTCCCTGTCCGCTCCGGCCAGGGCCAGGTCAAGGTGGGCCGCGGGATCGGTCGTGGAAAGGTGCACATGACGGCCCCGTTCCACTAGGGCAAGCGCCAGTGCGGCGGCGACGGTGGTCTTGCCCACGCCGCCCTTGCCCATGACCAGAACCACCCCATGTTCCCGACTTGCGAGGTCATCAACCACGGGTCTTAATCCGACTGGCATACGACTTACGTTTAGTCTTACAGGTTCGTAACCCCTGGTAACCTTGATTTCCTCCGGACCAAACCGTAAGTCCGCTGTCCCCCGCTCCATATTTTGGCTGAGAAGGCGCAAACCGTCAATGCCCATGGGCGGCACTGGCGCAAGGGAAGCCGAGCGACGCGGCAATCGCCTTAATTCAGGCGGCATGCTTTCAATGGCGTCCGCTTGTTGCCTCCGAAATGCTTCCGCAATAGGATCTTTACTATTGGTTGCCAGCACACCGTTGACCAGCAACTGTTGGCTCGCCACCCCTAGCTCGCCGAATTCGCGGCTGGCGCGAGCCGCCTCCACGAGGGAGGCGGTCTCGGGCCTGGTTACCAAGACAAGGGTGGTCAGGGTATCGTTGGCCAAAACGCACACGGCGTTCTCAAAACGTACCCTCTCTTCGCCTAATCCCGCCAAGGGTCCGATGCACGATGCGCCGCTGGTGTTGGTATTGAGAAAACCGGACCAGGCGCGGGGAAGGGCCAGAAGCCGTAAAGTGTGTCCCGTGGGCGCCGTATCGAAAATGATGCGGCCGTAGCCGGCGGCCCGGTCCGCATCGTCCAGAAAGCGCGTGAATAGCTCAAAGGTGGCTATCTCCATGGTGCAAGCGCCGGCAAGCTGCTCTTCCATCGAGGCGATTGCCGTCTCCGGCAGGACTCCGCGGTAGGGACCGACCACCCGCTCGCGATAAGCTTTGGCCGTCTCCTCGGGCTCTAGATTGAGCGCCCACAAACGGGTGACGCCGGGTATTTCCGTTGGATGCGTGCCGATCTTTGCCGCCAAGACATCATCAAGATTGGAGGCCGGATCGGTGCTGACCAACAGCACCTTGGCGCCTGCATCCGCCAGACCGATGGCGGTGGCGCAAGCCAGGGAAGTCTTGCCGACCCCGCCTTTGCCCGTGAAGAACATGTAGCGCGTGGTCTCCATCTAGGCGTTCTCCCTTGCCGCATCAAGCCAGGTCTCAAACTCGGCCGTGGTTGGATAGCGTTCCGTGAGGCGCACCTGTCCATCCACGACGGTCAGGGGAAGGATATCCTGCCCCTTTTCCAGCAACAGCCGCTTGACATCCTCCTGGCTCAAAAATGCTGCCGGTTCCTGCGATAGGCCGTAGCGCCTCACCTCCACGCCCCTCTTGGCCAAGCGCTTCAGGTCCGCCGCCACCCGCGTCAGCTCCTTGTTTGGGGCGGGGCCGCAGAGTCCGCTGCTGCAGCACATGGCCGGGTCGTAGACTTCGATCTTTTTCACCACGGTATCCCCCTTGTCATCGGCTGTCCATGCTTATTTTATGGTTAGTCACCCGATTTCCCACAGCATCCCGATCCGCAACATCCTGGGCCCGCTTGTGGACCGCAGGCGGAACCACCGGAATTTCCCCTTGCCTTCCCCATCACCGTGACGCCTCCGAATGCCTGGGCCATTCTAGTACCGCCGCAGGTTGGGCAGATAGGGGTCAGCCCTCTTTCTTTTTCGGCAATTGTGGCTTGAATCTCTGTAACTGAGTGACAATCCTGGCAGATATACTCATAAGTCGGCATAAACGAGACCTCCTAAAGAATTTTACTTTAGATATAACCAAGTATGCGATTCTCTATAAGGAAGTTTATTTCTTCGCGGTCTTTAACTTGATGACCGAGACCACTTCCTTCGGTGACGTCGGGCCGATCGAAGCGACTTCGTCCCCGATGGTGATGATCGGCAGCGCCGTTTGGCCGAATGTGCGTACAAGATCGAGGATAGATCGGTAATCGCGCATTTGACTGCCCTGGGTGGCGTCGATTATCTCCACACCATACCCCAGTTGCGTTTCAATGGCGGTCTTCAATGCCTGTATCTCTTCCACTGTCTGCCCGACAGGGCCGCAGCAGCTTGATTGCGGGCCGCAGGGGAAGCGCCGGGGCATCATGAAGATCCTTATTCTGCTCTCGGCGTCCATCTATAAACCCTTCTCGTCATCATTGTCCTGACCAATCTTTACATCCTTTAATAGCTCGCCAATAGTCTTGTTGATCCCCTCAATGGGCACTTGTTTAACCATCTTTGCAATCCCGATTACTTCCCGCAACTCTTGTACGGTGCATTCTCTCTTTAGAGCTTCCGTCCAATGATATATTAAACAAGGTATGCAGTTGCCCGCAATTGCCGCGGCCACGCCGATCATTTCCTTTGTCTTGGGGTCTAGGACAGCCATGCCTCATTCGCTCCTCCCATAAGTGGAACGTCATTCCACTTGCCGCATCCTCACTCGGGGACAAGGTCTCTACCAAACGTTACCTCCGCACAAAGGCGGCGATCCTAAGTCCTTCATCCGCGAAACATGCATGGGGTCATGCTCTTAAGAGTCCGCTACGCAGGTTCAGTCAGGTCCAAAATGCACATTGGCCAGGTTAGATAATCATATTCAAGTATGTTTATATTTGCTACTATCATATGCTTGTTCTCCAGCAATGTCAACGGGGGGTACAACCTGTGACGCAGCCTCCCCTTGACATGGGTGGTGGTTTGCTTTAAACTAAACATGTAAACATTGTCTTAATCGTTTAAACAGGAGGATCAAGGCTTGGAAAGGATGCTCGAATTCGCCCAGGCCGTCTACGAAAAGACCAGACTGCGCATGCTGAGGGTGCTTCTGGATCGGGAGCTTTGTGTCTGTGAACTGGCGGAAGCCCTTGGGGTCAGTTCGCCGCGGATGTCACAGCACCTGCAGATCCTTAAGCGCGCGGGAATCGTCAATGAACGCCGAGACGGTAAATGGGTCTATTACTCCGCCAATCCCGAGGCGGTCGACGCATTCAACCATACGTGGCTGGAGTATCTGCAAACGAGCCTTGAAGCCAACCCTCAGTTGAAGGCGGAGACCGCTGTGCTCAACAGTGAAAAACTCAAGAGACTCAGGGAACGATGCCAGGAAGTAAGTGATGCCGACCCTTTTGATCGGAACTAAAAAAGGAGGTGCTGATTTGAGCGAACCCAAGGGTTGTTGTTGTTCGGAGGGCGGAAACACCACCTGTTGTGGGCCGGAACGTTCTCTGGAAAGCGCGGATGAGACGGGGCCGGAGAGGAAACGGCTTGATATTGATCTCCTCTATTTGGATTTGGATACCTGCACGCGTTGCCGTGAGACTGAAGTCAATCTGGACGAGGCTTTGGCCGAAGTCACACGAGTCCTGGAATCCACGGGCGCCGTGGTAAATCTGCGCAAGATCCATGTCCAGACCGAGGAACAAGCCCGCGAACTGAGATTTGTTAGCTCACCGACCATCCGCGTCAACGGACATGATATCCAGTTGGAAGTCAGGGAAAGCTTGTGCGAATCCTGCGGCGATATCTGCGGAGAGGATATGGACTGCCGCGTCTGGGTCTATCAGGGCAAGGAGTATATTTACCCACCCAAGGCTTTGATCGTTGAGGCCATTTTGCGTGCCGTCTACGGCGGGGCATCCACGGAGCCGGAACCGTGGACGGGTGACGTGCCGGACAACTTGAAGCGTTTCTTCGCGGCTTTGGCCAAGAAGAGGCACGAAAGCGGCTAAATTGGCATTTATTGTTTCGCATCGCATGAAGGAGGAGTCTTTGATGTCCGAAAGTCAGGCGCGGCTTTCCGCGCTGGATCGCTTCCTCACCCTCTGGATCTTCGTGGCCATGCTCGTGGGCGTGGGCGCCGGTTATTTCCTTCCAGGGGTGTCCAAAGCCATCGGCAGGCTGAACGTGGGCACCACCTCCATACCCCTGGCCATCGGGCTCATCTGGATGATGTACCCGCCCCTGGCCAGGGTGAAATACGAAGAACTCGGCAAGGTCTTGCAGAAGAAGGGCATCTTCGCCCTTTCATTGGTGCAAAACTGGATAATCGGGCCTATTCTCATGTTCGGCCTGGCCGTGCTCTTCCTCCGGGATAAGCCGGAATACATGATCGGCCTCATCCTCATCGGCCTGGCGCGCTGCATCGCCATGGTCATCCTCTGGAACTCCCTGGCCAAGGGCGACAACGAATATGCGGCTGTCCTGGTCGCGCTGAACTCGATCTTCCAGATCCTGCTCTACTCGGTCTTGATCTACTTTTTTGTCACGCTGGTCCCCTCTTGGCTCGGCATGGGCAAGACCGTCGCCGTCCACGTCTCCATGTGGGAGGTGGCCAAGAGTGTCCTCATCTATCTCGGTATCCCGTTCTTCGGGGGTATGCTGACCAGGGCGGTGGGACTCAAGGTCAAAGGCCGCGAATGGTATGACGGCGTCTTCATGAAGAAGCTCGGCCCAACAGCTGTCGTGGGTCTGCTCTTCACCATCGTGGTCATGTTCTCCTTAAAAGGCAACTACATTGTGAGCCTGCCCCTCGATGTGGTCCGGGTGGCGGTACCTCTGCTGCTCTACTTCTTCGCCATGTTCTTCATCTCGTTCTTCCTCTCATGGCGCCTGGGCTTCAACTATCCCCAGACGGCAACGCTCTCCTTTACGGCGGCGAGCAACAACTTCGAGCTGGCCATCGCCGTCTCGGTGGCGGTTTTCGGCATCGGCTCCGGGCAGGCCTTTGCGGCGGTTATCGGGCCGTTGGTCGAGGTGCCGGTGATGATTGGATTAGTCAATGTGGCCCTGGCCTTCAAAAAACGATTCTTTACCGAAGCTGGTCTTCCGAAACATACAGCCACTAACTGATAACAGGTTGCATTCAACCGAACAGTATTGCCAGCCGGATAGTCTTTCTCCGGGCTGGTTCCCTGGCTGGCAGATGTATTGTCTAAATGTAACTTGGGAGGAGGAGAAAACACAATGGATATTAAGGTTCTCGGTCCCGGCTGCGCCAACTGCCAAAAGCTGGTCAAACTGACCGAGGAAGCGGTAAAAGAACTGGGCCTGGATGCGGTCATGACAAAGGTCACCGAGATTAAGGAGATCATGAGTTACGGTGTGATCGGCACACCGGCGCTGGTGATAGACGGCAAGGTGACGGTGGCTGGACGTGTACCGGGCAAAGACGAGATCAAGAAGCTACTGCGAGGAGGCGCCGCAACCGGGGGTTGTAGCTGCGGCGGCGATTGCTGCGGATAGACAGGTTGGGGGGCGGGGTTTACGTGATTCCGCCCCCGAGTCCGCATGTCAATTGACAGGAGGTTGGCTCCATGTGGAAAGTATTTGTGGATTGGCTGACTTATGCGGTGATGGGACTGTCGCGGACATCGCACCTCGGCAGCGCCGTCAATTTCTTCATCTATGACACGGTTAAGATTTTCTTCCTACTCGCGGTGATCGTCTTTGCGGTGGCTATGATCAGGAGCTTCTTCCCACCCGAGAAGACCAAGCGGATCCTGGCCAAGGTGCCAGAATATGTCGGCAACATCGCCGCGGCCGCCCTCGGCATCGTAACGCCCTTTTGCTCCTGCTCCGCTGTGCCGCTCTTCATCGGCTTTATCGAGGCTGGCGTGCCGTTGGGTGTGACCTTTTCCTTCCTCGTGGCCTCGCCGGTCATCAATGAGGTGGCGCTGATCATGCTCTGGGGCTTGTTCGGCTGGCGGGTGGCCATCCTCTACATCGTCAGCGGCCTTGTCATCGCCACGGTCAGCGGCATCATCATCGGGCGGCTCAAACTCGAAGGTTGGGTCGAGGACTACGTCTATCAGCTCAAGGTGGGAGAAAGCGAAGTCGAGGAGCAATCCTGGCGCCAACGGCTCGGCTACGCCTGGGGCTACGTGGGTGAAATTCTCCATCGCGTCTGGCCGTATGTCATCGGGGGCATCGCCCTCGGCGCCATCATCCACGGCTACGCGCCCCAGAACTTGCTGCTCCGCGTGGCGGGCAAGGGTAACCCCTTCGCCGTCCCCGTGGCGGTCATCATCGGCGTACCGTTGTACTCCAACGCGGCGGGCGTGATACCCATCGTCAAGGTGCTGATGGAGAAGGGCATGGCCATGGGGACGGCCCTGGCATTCATGATGGCGGTGACTGGGCTTTCGCTGCCGGAGGGCATCATCCTGCGCAAGGTGCTCAAGCCGAAGCTCCTGGTGACGTTCTTCGGTGTGGTATCCGTGGCCATCATGATCACGGGATATCTGTTCAACGCCGTACTATAAGGGGAATCCACACCAATGCACCTGGTGCATTGCCCAAGGTACACAATAGGCAAATCGTCTCTCACCGGCCAACTAAATTTGAGTGCAATCCTCTGCGAGTAAGTATCGCCAGCGCTTCCAAGATGGGGGCGCCTTTTGTTGAGGACATCCATCAGCGTGTGCGCCGGCATTAGAAAGAGTCTTGCCTCGGAAGGGGGTTGGAACACGGCCCTGTTCCCGAGCTTGAACGGGTATAGACCCAAGCAACCTCTTCCATTATTGTCTGATAGAACCTGGTGTTCTCTTTTTTTAGCAAACGCCACTCATCGGCGGTGTATGTAAGCAAGTCCACACTCACAGGCATATCCAGGATATCACTGCCAAGCGATCTCCTGCCAAACGGCACATCGGAAGCATCCAAGACGACAAGCAAATCAAGGTCGCTCCCTACCCCCCAGTTCCCTCGGGCATAGGAGCCGAAATACCCTACTTTTTTAATATCCGTTCTTGCGGTCAACAACTTTCTTAACCACTGTAAAAGGGCTTCATGCACCGCCTGTCGATCCGGCCATTTTAGAACCGACGAATGCAAGGATCTCACCGGCATAAGCGATAGCCTCCTTACTCTGCAGCTCCCCATAATGTTCAAAAGGAGCACCCTCCGGGTGACTATCGGGATAGCGCGGAGGTATGTAAAAGTTGTCTAGAACCATGGCCTTGTCTATCAGTTTCGCCGGCGCTGAGACACCGGCCGGCAGCTCTCTAAGAAGTTTCGCGATGACATGGCCCCAGGCTTCTTGCCCCATCGACTGGTGCAATGCCTTGACGGCCTTTTCCGCGGCCTGTTGCGCCGCAAAGCAAGCCCACTCATAGGCTTGTCTCTCATGTGAATCGGCGGCATGTTGGTAATCCCTTTGCGCCTGACTCAACCAATCCGCGGCTCGATTAGCCACCTGAACGCGGCCCCCTTCACCAGATCCTACCACTAGTTTACCACAGTGGGCTGTACCTCATCTAGCCACATTGTTAGTGTGGTTATCACGCAAGAGCTGATCCCAGACTGCGGCGCCACAATCTTCACATCCTGCCCGCCCAGTTCAAAGAGGGTGTCCTGTTCAACGTATCAATAGAACCGCGCATGGCGCATGATGGCTTACCTTATCCGCCACGTCACCCAACATGAACCGAGAAGTGCTGCTGCCTTTATACCCGATGACGATCAAATCAGCCTTTATCTTCAGAGCCTCAGCCACGATGATTTCCGCCGGGTGGCCGGGCAGGATCTTGCCCGCGGCCGCCACGCCCTTTTCCCGCGCAGCGGCCAATAGAGTTTCCTGAATGCGTCCGTAAAAGGTTTTGCCGTCTTTGAGCGACTCGTCAACTTCACCGACAGTCGCCCCATACTCGGGTAGCTGCACTGCGGAAAATACCTCAATTTCGGACGAAAACGCCTTGCCAAGATCGAGCGCTACCTCAAATGCCTTGACTGCTCCGGAACTTGAATCAACAGGCACTAAAATCTTCTTGAACATATAAACCATCCTCCTCATGCCTCGTGATTACCGTTATTGTCGCTCAGATTGACGGCGGGCTGAAACCACTTTTGCGCGATGAAAGTGGGGATTACCGCGCTCAGTACGACCACCGTGACCAGGATCGAAAACTGTGTACGGTTGATGATCCCGGCATTCAAGCCGAACATGGCCGAAATCGTACCGAATGTCAAGCCCGTGCTCATCAGGAGCGTCGTATAAATGGAATCCTTCCCGACGTAATGGCGGGCCAAGGGGAAGACCCCGAGCGCTTTGGCCGTCACCTTGACCACAAAGAACAGGACCAGCCAGCCAAAGTTGGCGGTGACGAGCGGCAAAGAAACGTTCATGCCGGCTTTGATGAAGAAGAACGGCGTTAGAAGCGTAAAGGAGATCACCCGGAGCCTGCGCGTAATCTCCGGCTTCTCCTGCATTGTCCTGGCCATTGCCAAGCCGAAGATGAATGAGGGCAGGACGGCATGACTGGCGCCCTTTTCAGCGAGAAAGATAAATACCGATAGCAGCAGTAACAGGAATTTGATCTCCGGTTCGATGACTTTGCCGCCGTAGCGGTTGAAGATGGGCCGCACCAAGCGGGGGCCGATGAAGATTAGCACGGCGGAAGCCATCAAGAAGACCAGCGTCCACCAGTTGAATTGGGCGAAGAGCGCGCTCAAAGCCACGGCGGTGCCGAGGTCGGTGATGAAGCATGAGGCCATGATGAGCTTGCCGATCTTTGTGCTCGTCAGGCCGGTCTCGACCAGGACCGCGTAAACCACAGCCAAAGAGGTGGTGGAAAGTGCGACGCCGGCGATCTTTGCCGCCCCAAGCGACCAGCCTGCGATATAATAGGCAAAGGCCATGGCCCCTATGAATGGCACGAGGAACGAGATGCCGCCGATTAGCAGGCTTTCCTTAAACTTTGAACGGAGAAGATCCACGTCCACCTCGGCCCCGGCGAGGAAGGTCAGGACGATGCTAGCCAAGCCCGCCAGATAGACCATCGCGGGAGGTGACGTAAGGTGAAAGACATTGCCGACGATGACGCCGAAGGTGATCTCAATGAGCGAGACGGAGATTGCCAGTTCAATCGAGAAAATGCTGGCCAAGAAGATCAAGGCCATCAAGCCAAGCGCGATCCCAGTGCCCAATAGGTTTCACTCCTTTGGGTAGGGAAAAACCCCTACCTGAACTGGTAGGGGTCATCAACCGCGTTTGGCGGTGTTTCTGGCGAACCCCATCGCCTTGGGAGATTTCCCTATATATCTTCATTTTAACACTCTCCGCCGTGACGGTCAAGATTACGCGATCCCTCAGATTATCGGTAAGGTTGTCGGTAAGGTGCCCATTACTCCCATCTCCGCATGCACCCATGGTAACTTAGCGGCCGTCTGGGGCTGGGCCAACCTATAGACTCTTCACCATGCGGCAGGTTGTGAACTCTCAGGCGCGGATGAAAGGGTTGCCAAAGACAGCCGCCTGGCCCAACTTGGCCTCAATCTCCAAGAGCCGGTTGTACTTGGCGATCCGTTCCTGCGGCAGGCCGAGCCGGTCTTGATCTGCCCGCCGCCCATCGCCACCGCGAATTCGGCCATGAAGGTATTCTCGGTCTCGCCGCTGCGGTGAGAGATCACGTAGCCCCAATCGGGCCTTCTGACAGAGGCCGATCGTCCCGATGGTCTCGCTAACCGTGCCGATCTGGTTAAGCTTGATGAGCACGGTATTGGTGGATTTCTCTCTTATCCCTCGGGCCACGAACTTCGTGTTGGTGACATACAGGTCGTCGCCGACGATCTGGACTCTGTCGCCCAGCGCAGCCGTGTGGGCCAGGAAACCCTCCCAGTCGTTTTCGGCTAGGCCGTCCTCGATCGAAACGATGGGGTACGCCGATCCAGTCGGCATAGAGCCGGGTCATCTCATCGCTGCTCTTGCCGCCCTGGCCTGACTTGGCGAGGTTGTATCGGCCATTCTCGTAGAACGAACTGGCTGCCGGTCCAGCGCTATGGCCACGTCCTTGCCGGGGCCCGTGTAGCCGGCCGCCTCGATCGCCTCGACGATGACCTCACAGGCCTCGTCATTGTTCTTAAGATTGGGCGCGAAACATCCTCGTCGCCGACGCTGGTGGCATAGCCCTTCTTGGCCAGTATCTCCTTTAAGGCGTGGAATGTCTCAGCCCCGTAGCGCAGTGACTCGGCGAAGGTCGCCACCCCAATCGGCATGACCATGAACTCCTGGTAATCCACGGCGTGCTTGCCGCCGTTGAGGATCTTCATCATGGGCACGGGCAGACGCACTGCACCGGGACCGCCCAGGTAGGCATAGAGGGGCAGATCGACCGCCGAGGCCGCCGCCCCCGGGCGACCACCATCGACACGCCCAGTATTGCGTTGGCTCCCAATTCACCCTTATTTGGCGTACCGTCCAACCCGACCATCATCCGGTCGATGTCGGCCTGATGAGATGGGTCCATGCCGATGACCTTGGGGGCAATGATACCGTTGATGTTCCTGACCGCCGTCAAAACGCCCTTGCCGCCATAGCGGTTCTTGTCGCCATCCCGCAACTCCACCGCTTCATTCTCACCGGTGGAGGCCCCGGAAGGCTCGGACGCTGACACGGTGAGGCCGCTGTCCAGTCTCCTTTTCAGTCCTATTGTCTCAATCCCGCAAAGCCGCCTTTACGCGCAGCGGGTTGGCGATCAGGTCCAATGCGTGGAGAATGTCCGTCACCACGATATCCGTCGCCTGTAACAGCTCCATGGCGGCTCCTTCCGGCCCTACAACAGCAATTCTCAGCCCGGCCTGCGCCATCATGGGCACATCATTACGCCCGTTGCCGATGGCAATGACACGCTCAGGTCCCAGCCGCCTCACAAAATCTGCCTTGTCCGTGCCGTTACGGATGATGCTTACCTGGGCAGGAAGCCCTGCCAACTGGCGTTCGGCCTTGCCGAAAGTGTCCGCCGTCAGAACGGTAATGCGGATCGACCTAGACAGTGTGGTCAAACGTTCGGCGACCCCAGGCAGCAGCATGCCGTCCATTGAGAGCGTGCCGGTATAATCGAGTACCAAATCATTGAACGATTTGGTCACGCCTTCTCGTATTTCCAGGCTTATACGGCGTGTATTCATGATGCCGATCCTCTTTCCGATCCACTTGCGATCATATCTCTCCGTCTTCCTCCCACGGTATGCACACGCTCCGGCCACCCACGATACGTATAATAGCCCGCCGGTAGGCGTCCTCCTCGTTACGGTTCTGTAATGCTTGGCGGAGAGCTTCGCGCTTCATGGCATAACTCCGCATATCTTCCGCGTCTTCCTCAAAGCGTTGGGCGGCATGGGAGAGCAGGAACTCATGGCTCTCCACTGTCGAAGCGGCATCCACGAGCATACCGAGGTGCCGAAGGCAGACTCCCTGTGAACGGCGATACTGGCCCCGGCCAGCGGCTTCGCCGACTATAGCAGCGAGCCGCCGAAGGTATTCCCCCTCGGCCCGACGGAGCAATCCACAGACGCGGCAGTTTCGAGAATCGCGCACCAACCGCCGCACCGCATCTCCCCTTGCGGGCGCGGTAGTGTTCTCTCTCAGACGACTGGCAATCTGTTCGGCCAGCCGCGCATACCCGACGGAGGCGCCGTGTGGGGAGGATACCGCGAGCAACTGCCAGGTATGAAGCGGGCAGAACCCTAGTTCCGCCGCAAACTCAGCCTGCGTCCGCTCCTCGGTGCCGATCTGGTATTGCCAATGGGCAAAGAAGTTTATGGCGTTTTTTGCAACGTGCTGGCAGACTGGACAGCCTCTTATCCGTAAATCGGCTGACGGATCCGCCACGGGATGAGTTGGTACGCCTGCAGTAGTTCCCGTCAAGGTCCCGGATCGAGCCGTGATGACCACCGAGTCCTCCGTTGCCGTCACTTCTGTCATGCGACCGGCCAGGATACCTCGATATAACGCTCCAAGTCTCGCGCGCACCTCCATCGCCGCTGCGGCCGCGGTATGCGGGTTACGATGGAAAGTAATGGATCCTTCTTTTTGCATTGCCTTGGCGCGGTCCTGTAAAGCGTCCTCTCCAAAAGCGTCCTGAGCCATTTCGTCATCTAAGACTCGCAACGCCTTGCGAGCCACTGCGGCGAGGAAGGCGGCGGACTTCTCCCCGGACAGAAATGAAGCCAGAGCTTCTTCGAGGGCCTTTAGCCCGCTCTGCTCGTAGAGAACAGCGTCGCCGGTAGTTCTGGCGGCAAGCCCCAGACGGGCGGAGACGGGAAAAACCTTCACATCTCCGCGTCCGGTTTGCGATCGAATTGTCTCGGCCACGAATCCGAGGACTTCACCGCATTCGGCATCCGCCACTAAATCAGTTTTGTTGACCACAAAGAAGATCTTATCCACGTAAGCCCGTACCTCTATAAGGAGTTCCAATTCCAGGCTGGTCATCGGCGTGTCCACGCTGGTCACGAATAAAACGGCGTCGCATTCCGGCAGGAAACCATAGGCGGTTGCCGTGTTGGCCGCGATTGCCGATCCGACGCCCGGCGTGTCCACGAATTCGATCCCGCGCCGCAGGAATGGCAACGGCAGCTCCACGGTGGCGGTCTTAACCTTCTTTTGATTGGCGGGGTTCCCCTTTTCGGTTACGTAGTCGGGAAGGGAAGAAACCGGCAGTTCTTCCGGGAAGTGCAGATTTTCGCGATGAACGACCAGCCGTTCCGCCGGACCGTATTTGAGCACCGTGACGGCGGAGGTGAGGGGCAGCACGCCGGTAGGTAGGAGTTCACGCCCGATGATCGCATTCATGAGCGAACTCTTGCCGCGTTTGAACTGGCCAAGCACCGCCAGGATGAAACGGTCTTCAGCCAGTTTCACAACTAGTTCCCCGCACTGCCGTACGGCGTTATCCCTGCCCAGCGCCGTCAGCGCCTCGCGCACTATGCGCAGTTGGCCAGCCAACGCCAATTTAGTCTGCGCATAGGCGCGCAACTTCTCCAAATCCGGCCCGATCTCGGCCGCAGGTTCTATGCCGTCTGCAACTCCAGCATGCGTTTGAGGCGACGGACGGTGATGATTTATCTCCATGTGTTACTATCCTCTCTTAAACTGTCAAGCCGTTGCCGAATATCCTGTTGTACAAATCTTCGCCAAAACTGGTTTGCAGCGGTTCGCCTTCGACTAATCTAAAAGTCCGTCCTCCGTTGGTTTGCCTTTCCGCCCGCAGAAAAATGGCATTCTTCATTTTCTCATCATAGAAACCATGTGCGCATTGATATAAGTGCGTAACGAAAAAAATCTTCATGCGTTTTTCCAACAATGCACGAATGATCTGCCTTGCTATCTCCGACCCTTCTCTTTCATTAGTCGCAGCGAAGGATTCATTGAACAACAACAGAGAGTTTGGCGCGATATTGTCCACAATATCGCTCATCCTGCTGAGTTCCTCGTCAAGTTTGCCGCTCTTCATGCCGGCGTCTTCTTCCCGTCTGTAGTGGGTGAAAACACCCACGGAGACATTGGCGCAGAAAGACTCGGCGGGAACAAACATACCGCACTGCATCATCAACTGAGCCAGACCGATACTGCGTAAAAAGGTGGATTTGCCGCCCTGGTTGGCACCTGTGACTACTGTAAGGTCCTTGTTGTCGGCAATGACTTCGTTACCCACGATTTTTTCTTTCATGGTCAAGGCCAGACAAACATCATACAGACCCTTGAAAGAATGTTTACGCTCGCCCTGACCCGCGGGCAAGGGAAAAGTTATTGGTTCATCGATCTGGGCTAGTTGCTCGTATAAGTTTATACACCCAATATAAAAAGCCAACTCCGGCTTCAACGTCTTAAAGAAGCTGAGAATGTGATCGGCTGACTGGGCAAGTGCGTTGGCAGCAAGGTTGATTCCTCTGTCTCTGAGTTCCGACAGGGCTCTGGCGCCGCTTTCGTCACGGTTATCTATGTGAAAGGAGTAAGCGCGGGATTTATTGGCAAAGAGTCGTGCTATCAGACTCCGCTTCTTAACCAGCTGCTTGCGAAGTACATAATTAGCGCCTACATTGCCCTTTTCTAATTCAGCACCGATCAAGACTCCGTCGCGGAATCTTAGTTCGTTAAGATGATTCTGGATACTGGCAAAATAGTCAGCATCAAGTTCCCTATTAAGCGTGGCAAACAACGCTGCAAATCCCTCGGATTTAAATTTGCCGGCATGCTCGTTGGCAATAGCTTTTAGTTCTCTTATCATTTTGACAAGCATCGACAACAATTCCACCGAACAATGGAGTATCGCAGAAGGATAATTACTGAAAATTCCCAAATGGTGCTTCTTACGATTCTCAATTGTTTCTACAGTAATATCGTAGATCTTCCGCACAATTGGTGAATTGGTTAAACAGTCTTTAAGAATTCTTTGCCGATATTGTATGGCGATCGGATCGATTAGACAAGATAAAACAGCTTTCTCCGCTACCTCAAAGATGAATTTGTCGCCAAGTGCCATGGCGTTAAATACCGTGTCCAATTCCAAGTCCTTGATGAGTGCTTGTGCATATGGTAGCACTTCTTGCTGCATATCAAAGTCATGATCGCGATACATGAGAAAGACCTTCATGATTCTATACGCTCCTTTAAACAATCGTAGGTGAGCCGATACTTTTCGGCAATTGATATTGCGTACGCGAGCCCATCGGCAGTTTTTCTCACGATTTTATAAGTCCGCAACGCTGGATTTTCTGGGACTATCATGCTGACCATGCTTACGGCTTTCTCGCTCAATGCGGTCAATTCCACGATGAATGTCACATAAACGCACAAGGAATCTAGATGTATAATCCTTTCCATTACCTTTTTGCCTAAAAGGAGAGCGTCATTTAAGGTCGTGGAGGTAAAAATCTCATTCATTATAATGATGCTGTTTGATGTGGCCTGATTTAGAATACCGTGAACTCTGATCAAGTCATCCTGCAGTTTACCACGGAGGTTTTTGATGTTTTCTTCCTTTTCAAAATGCGTAAAGATCCTGTCAAACAGAAAGAGTCTCGCTTCCCTGCCCGGGATGGGACACCCCAGACTGGCCAAGTAATGCAACTGTCCGAAAGTGCGTGCAAAGGTCGTCTTGCCTCCCTGGTTCGGGCCGGATACTACAAAGATGCGTTCCTTGCTTTTCAGGTAAAAATCATTACAGACAACAGGCGAGTTCTTGTGTATGAGTTTATACGCCAAGGCCAAATCGAAGCATTCGTTATCATAAACATCCTTGCTGGTAGCGGAAATCTCGGGATAAGTGAATTTCAGTCCTGCATGTTTGATTGCTGCTATATATTCAAGGTAGGCCACGAAAAACTGTATTTCACGGTCGAAAACAGCAATCGTCCCATCAAGAAAATCATAGTGCTTAGTACAATACATGTCTAATTTTAAGAAAATATCAGAATGCAATTGAGCCACCAAATCAAGTATTTTTGCTTCAACATGGTTCATACCCGCATCGGTGGAGAATTTGACCCTGTAATCTTTCACCGCCCCCTGCTTGAATTTCTCGAATGTTTTCTCCACTTCCAGGCTGTAATCAATTTCAGATTTATATTTGCAAACCTTGATGCAGTTGCCCTTTATGAGCAGGCAATATTTTACTGAGGACAAATCGGCCTTAAGCATTTTCGTCTCCGCCAGAAGAGAGGTAAAACGGTCGGATTTGGCATAGTCCGTCATATATTCGCGAAAGGCCAAAAAACCGCGCGATTTTAACTCTACAAGGGTTAAATCATCTACAAGGCAATTGACAGCGTCGCAATAAATCTCAACCGTTTCCAAAAACCATCCTTCCTTATTGTATTTGTCGTGAAGTTTGTCCACTAGGGCAAAATATATGCGCATTGTGTGCATCTTATGGGTAAAAGATTTTATATTCTCAAATAGAGTTTCGTTTTCAAGATCCTTCATTATTTCCTGACGATATTTAATTGCGTCGATATTTTTTAAGGAAGTGTAAAAAAACGGTTTTAAATTATATTCTTTCCTACTCGCAGTGATTTTGTCTATGATTTGATCAAGATTTAAATCACCAAAAAAGGTAGGTGCTTCAAGTGTTTCTTTTTTTATGCTATCTTCAGTTCTTTTAAAAAGGATGCTTTGGAAAGTCATGGTAAAAACACCTCCTGGGTCATATCGCGGATGCCATCAGTTCATTCCCATCCTCGTCGCTTTGGCTGTTATGGGAAAACCCATCTAAGGCTGAGATCGTTTATGTTGCCTGCCCGGATTGTACTTGGCCTATTTTCTCGATCCCTGCAACACTTAAGCAGATCAGCGCGATGAAGGCGCAGGCCGAGCCGAAATAGAACGGCGCGGCCGGGGAGACCTTATCCCATAGGAAACCGGCGATCAGGCTCGCGGGCAGGCTCATCAGCCCCAGGGAAGCATTGAAGAGACCATAGGCCGTCCCCCTGTCCTGGTCTTTGACGACATGAGCCACCAGTGACTTGGCCACGCCTTCCGTGGTGGCGTAAAACAAGCCGTAAAACGCGTAAAGCGCCCAGATATGCCACGGCTGCCTGGCCAGGGCGAAGCCGAGGTAGGCCAAGGCGTAGATTGTCCAACCCAGTTGCATGACCTTCACCCGGCCTACCTTGTCGGACAAACTGCCCGCCGGGAGGGACAAGGCGGCGTAGAACAGATTGAACACCGCGTAAACGATGGGGATGACGGCTGGATTCACGCCCACGTTCCGCGCGCGCAGGATCAGGAACGCGTCGCTGGAGTTGCCCAGGGTGAAAACCAGCATGATAAGGAGGAACAAGGCAAACCGGCCCTTGAGCAGATCCATCCCGAACCTGTAGGGTTGACCGCCCATGGATTGGCTCCGGTCTTCCTTGACTAGCAGCCCGACCAAGAGGATCGTCATCAAGGCGATAATGCCGGATGTAAAGAATACCACGCGATACTTGAAACCGCCGCTGAAAAGATGGGCCAACATCCAGTAGGTGACCAAAGGTCCGAGGACGGAACCAAAGGTGTCCAACATCCTTTGGTAGCCAAAGGAGAACCCGGTTTTGCCTTGTTTAGCCGACCTGGCCACTAATGCATCCCGAGGCGCATCCTTGGTGCCTTTGCCAACCCCATCGGTAAGCCTTAAACCGAATGCGTGCCAGCCTTGGGTGATGAAACCGAGAGAGAACCGGCTCATCGCCGATAAAAGATAGCCAACGAAGATCAGCCGTTTGCGTCGGCGAAGCTTGTCGGAGAGGAACCCTGATACGATCTTGAAAACACTGACGATCGACGTCAAGCTTCCTTCAATCAGTCCGATCGTGCTCGTGCTGAGGCCAAGCACACTTGCATAAAAGATGGGCAGCACCGGTTGTATCATGTCTTGGCTTAATCCCCCGAAAAAGGCCACCCAGCCCAAGATCTTAACGTTATCGCGGTTTTTTCGTGCGCCCAAGCAAACACCTCCTCAATAAGTCAAAGACTTCTGCCATGGTTTTCCATGTAGGAGCCATCATCCGCCGCCGCGGAATCATACGCGAGCCCCATCGCGTCCTTGTTTTAAAGTCTCTGGCAGATGCTGGTAGCTTTCCTTGACTTGTCATGCTCAATCCCGATCTGACCACTTGCGTAAGCACATCCGCGATGAGTCCTCAGCCAGGAGTCCTATGGCCGCCTAATGGGGGTGCAAGGGCTGAGGGTTTGGAGACGAACATACCGGAGGAAAATGACCAAGCCTATAAGTTCGCTTATCGAGGCGAAGCCAATCACCAAGGCCGTGGATCGCTCGTATAGCAAACCCATGACGGCGCTGCCGCATAGGATCGCGAGCCCATAAACCGTATTGAAGACGCCGTAAGCGGCGCCTCTCTTACATACCGGGATTTGATCGGCGATTACAGCCCGCATGATTGTCTCGTGCGCGCCCATGACCAAGCCCCATAGCAATGCGGCGAAGACAATCAAAAGTCGGCTTTGGGAAAAGCCCAGCACGGCCAAGGGGATACTCAGGACGGGGATAACGATGAGGGATCGAAAACCGATACGGTCATAAAACTTACCGATGGCGAGTGCCATCAAGGCATCTGCACCCATGGCCGCCGCGTAGAGTGTTGGGATCTGCGCCTCGGGGATGAGATGGCTCTGCTTGAAGTGGAAGGCGAGGATGGGGAAGTTGACAAAGCCGGCCACGCTGACCATGATGAAGGCGGCATAAAACCAGAAGGTTCGCGGAAAACGGCTTTTCCCCTTTTCTTCTTTCTCTCCAGCGGTATCCCGTTCCTGGGTTTCGAGCGTCTCCGGGTGGGGAAAGCGCGCACGGGCGACGAACACGACGGCCAGGGTCAACAGCGCCGGGACGGTCATAAAGATAAAACCACGTTTATAGCCGCCGGTTGCAGCAATGGTGGCTGTAAAGATTAGAGGGCCGATGAAGCCGCCGATCTGATCAAGAACCTCGTGCAGGCCAAAGCCGATCCCCGTCCCCACTCTACGCGTGGCATGAGAGAGCATGGCATCCTTGCCGGGACTGCGGATGGCTTTGCCTGTCCGCTCCAGCATGATAAATACGGCGGCCAACCACCAACTGCTTGCCAGACCCAAAAGTGGAACAGCCAGAAGCATACCATAGCCGAGTATTGCAACCAACCAATATCCCTTGGTGCGATCAATAAAATAGCCTGAAACCAGACGCAGGGCATAACCGAGAAACTCACCCAGACCAGTTACGAGCCCAACCACGGCGGCACTAGCTCCTAATAGAGCCAGATATGGCCCGTAAACGCTCCTTGCGCCCTCATAAGTCATATCCCCGAGAGCGCTAATAACGCCGAACAGGATGATAAAACGATAAGCGAGTCCACGCAGAATCACTTGATCTTGCCGGCTTCTTTCCATATGGACCCTCCTGGACACCAAGTCTTGGTATGCCAAATCTTAAGGACGCCAAATTTCACGATCGAATATGCCCAATCTTATAAGAATTCCTTATGGCTTCGCCGATGAGGGATGATCCATAGTATTAATCGATGCATCTTTGCTTGGATCCGTTGGGCTCCTAATCACTGAAGCAAGTGAGTCGTAGAAATGCATTGCCTGCATCCAGGCAAACTGTTCATCGCCTTTGGGCTCATCCCGATTGCACCAGGCCGATTTTCTCCAAAACTCCTCCAGGCCTGTTTCTATGGCCGTAGCGGCAGTCAATGTATGCTCTACAAGACGAGCGGTGATTTCCGTAGGCATTTCTTTTATTGCTTGCCAGAGGTGCGGACGGCAAAGGATTGGGGTTTGGTCCGGGTTTTTTCTTAACGTATCGTTTAGCGCAAGAAGGGCATAACTTGCACTGCTAGAACGAGCTTCGCAAACCGGGCAGGGATCATTAATACGAGCCAGTGTCAGCAAAAGCCGGCGATCACTCTTTTCTTTGAGGCGTGCAATGCAAATGCGGATTATTCTCAGAAGTTTACCACTCTCCTCTGTAGGGTGTCGCTGTTCAGTGGCTATTCGGCGTAAGATCGGGAGCAGTTTGTCCAGCTGATGGGTATAGGCGCCAAAAAGAGGGCGGTATGTGGAGGATATTTCCCGGTGCCACTCCGGGCCATAAATGCGTAGCGCATGCCAAGGGCAGAAACCGCTAAATGCCATGCGATCGAGGAATGCAGGCGAGTTATAAGTCTCTATGCGATACCAGCGGAAGAATCTGTCCTCCGCTTCGTGTTCCGCCATGCATACAGGGCATGCGGCAATATCCGAACTGTTTGCCGTGTGAAAATTACTATTCGCCATGATATCACCGCCTTGAAAATTCATGCATATATGCAGCAAAAAACCCCCACCAATTCCTTGGTAGGGGTCATCAACCGCAGTTGGCGGTGTTTCTGGCGAACCCCATCGCCTGGGAGGTCAGGATAACCTCTTGGAAATATTCTAGCATCCCCTGTGGAGGGCGTCAAGTGATAATGGATGCTTGTGCCTTTTGGTCGGTCAAGCAACATGTTGAATTGACGCATTGATCTCCTTCAATTCCTACCGTATAATAAGAATATAATCCGGCGATGGAGTTCGCCTGCCGCTGATGGTGATCAGCTAATGACTCCTACTCGTCCTATAACGGGCGCGGTTGGGAGTCATTGTTTTATGTTTAGCGGCAGGTTCAAAGAACTTTAAGAAAGGATGATCAGTTATAAAACGAGATGTGTGCAGAGTTCGCCTATGCATAGCGAATGATTTGCGTGAAAAGGTGGTTGACAGCGATCTTGGCCGGAGTTTGTTCGCATTCCTGGATGAGTTGGCCAAAGACCATCGGATGCCGGAATGACTCGCGCAG
>Ga0315284_10003809_pt1 | contig 21432 bp, 20 predicted proteins | sample YL17G09_16_MG_FD_203696 | JGI IMG/M metagenome (GOLD analysis project Ga0315284, IMG submission 203696) | Sediment microbial communities from Yellowstone Lake, YNP, Wyoming, USA - YL17G09_16 | ecosystem: Environmental > Aquatic > Freshwater > Lake > Sediment | place: USA: Wyoming | collected...
CCGCCCGGTTGCACCTTCCCGATCCGCAACATGACGACCCAGTGGTCTTCGTAGTCCTTGACGTGCGTGTCGTGGACACTCGGTCGGAACGACGGCACTCGCATTGTGTCCGCCAGGCCCCTCGGTTGAGCTGGAAGCCCTTCTTCATCCACGAGGCGAAGTCCGGCTTTTTTCGCTACAGTGAGTTCCACGCGAGCATCGGATGCTACCGTCTGACCAGCGTTGCGAACGTGGACAGCCACGGGTTGGAACAGCGCCAGTCCCTTCCGCCAGGTAAACACTAGCTCGGGCGGCCCGAATAGGTTCCTCGCTGTAAACTGCTCCACGAGACTGATGTGATTGCGCAATACTGGCGGCATAGGCGGTGGTGGCTCCAACAGCGATGAAACGATCTCGAAGGTGGTGCCCGGGTCCGATGCACCAGCGGAATTCCCAATGCCCAACTGAAGCTGACTCGCAACCTGTCCGTGTCGAGCGCGAGCCTCGCCCATGCGAGCGATCTCATCTGGATCAGCAACGGCCGTGCTACTGCCCCGCCGGAGATAGACCGCAAGAGATTGCAGCGAACCGAAGTCCTTCTTTAGCCAGACAGGACGCTGTTGGTCCTTTGCGATGGTGAAGACCCCGAGCATCATTCCATCTACAGTCACGGCCTCGTACGAGAACGTCACGGGCACGTTCGTCTTGGCGTTCACAAACTGCTGAAGCTTGGCGTCATCGATGTGCTCGGACACGCCTTGAACGAAGGCGCGACCTCCCGGGTTCTCTTTGGCACCCACAACGATGTGGGCGTCCGAAGTCTTCCAAGCATTGGCCATCGCCAAGATATCTTTCAGCAGCTCGGCTTTCTCGCCTTCGATCGCGCCAATGAACTTGTACTGCTCGCTCTTGTGGTCGAGCGTGGTGCCCTCTTCGCCTTGGAGCAGGGTTTCGAGTATTTCGGCGTCGAGCTTCTGCACCGGGGTATCCTAACATTGGACAGCGCCGCAGGTATCGCGGGGCTCACCATCAACGCTTCGGTGTCGGCCAATCCTTCATCGGATCGCGAAGGCTCATTGGACTCGTGATCTCGCCGTCGTGCTTGACGTTCTTGCAGAGGAACTCGAATGCCGTGGTGAGTTCGTCCACGTCGTAGATCATGTTGCCACCACCTGTCTGGACCTCGAACGCACGACGGTGACCGGGTTGTTACAGGCAGTTGCCCTCGACCGCCGCATTCGCGATCATCGGGGCATGAGCCTCGAAGCGCTGCACTACCTCGAAGACGTGTTCGGCAAGATGGCCGAGGTGCAGATGCGGGAGTTCGGTCTCGAAGCGATTCGCCGACAGCCAAGGATCGAGGACAGCCCGACGCGGCGGCCGATCACGGTGCGAAGCTGGTATTCGGAATTGCTGGGCATCCTGGCATCAACGATGCCGAGGGAGAGCGCCGCCCCTGGTCATTTGACCATCAATAAACGGCTCGAAGTGTCGATCGCTCCGACCTCGAACGGCGAGATCTACCCGCATCACGTGCATGTGCGCCGGTTTTGGCACTGGATGGAGTCGGCGGGCTTCGCATTGAAGTTTGGTCACAACCACGACCAGGTTGGAGGGAGCAACTTTGACCAATGGGTGCTGACCGACCTCGGCGTCGAACGGCTGAACACCGAGCATCCCCTCGCTCCCGGAGCCATGAAGCGTCTCTGGGACAAGTTTGGCACCGACCACGAGGATTCGCTCGCTCGACTCGAAGATGCCCACAGGTGTTTCGATCACGGCCTGTACCGTCCTGCTGTTGTGCTTCTCGGCCTCGCGTACGAAGAGCTTCTCGGGGTCGTGGCCGTGCGTCTGAAGGTCAAGTGGAAGCAAAACGCCAAGGACCGTCTGGACGAACTTCGTAAGAAGATCGAAGGGCACAGGATCGGCGACCCGAAGACGGCGGCGCTGAATGCGTTGAACGTTGCCAACTCGATTCGAGAAGCTCGCAACGATGCGGCACACAAGGCGTCGAGTACGTGGACCGCCCTTGAGGTTGATGAGCTGCTCGCGGACGGGATGCGGGCCTATCCGAAGCTGGCGGGCTACACGCAGGTGCCATGATGGATGTATCGGAGATCAATCGGAGAAGCCAGGCGGCGTCGAAGCTCGTTGGCCAGGAGAAGTATACGGAGGCGATCGCTGAGGCCCGTGCTCTCCTTCTGAGCCTTGCAGGGCGCGATGCAGTCCACGATATGAACTGCGCAGGCATCCTGATCGACGCCGGAAGCAGACTCGGTGATGCGAACATCATCCAAGAAGGGACGAGAGTCTTCGAATCAATCGATCCAGGCAAGCTGACACCCGACGAGCATGATCAGTGGAGGTATGGACTCGCGAACGGGAAGGGGTGCCTGCTCATGAGCAGCGCGAATTCTGCGCCCGACTGGCATGTTCGCGACATGGGGCCCGAGGAGGAGGTCGTTGCTCTCTACTACGAGTCAACGGACAACCTTCGCCGTGCGGACGCCGAGGTAATCATCAACTGCGCCATGGTGCTCATCTCTGAGGGACGATTCTACGAGGCTGCGGATCTGCTGGGCCACGCGCTCGAAGTCCATCCGCACCATCCAAACGCGCACTTGCACAGCGGCTCCGCACTGTTTCGACTATTCATGTCGATCAGAGGGCAAGACTCGATGGTTCAGAGCATCGTCGCTCCGGCCGTCGCCCACTACGATCGGGCGGTGCTCGGATTTGAAGCGCAAGGCATGGATGACTTCGCCGCTTACGCACGCAATGGACTCAGGCACGTCAAGGAGGCCGTCCGCCAAACCTGCGGGTCGGAAATAGACCGCGAGATCGCTGGGGTCATCAATCAGCGACTGGATACGCCTCGATGTGGTGCGCCCCTCGGGCTTGAATTCCTGTCCCGGAGTCCGTATCGGCCTGAGGACGACGCCGCCCTGCTCGATCGAATTCCAGATGCCCTGCGACACATCGTGTCCGATGCCGCAGCAACGTTTGTCGTCGGACGATCTCTACTGAAGCGGTCAGCACGCGCTAGAACGACGATGCCGAGCTGGGGAGAGCATCGCCCCAATGCCTCGGATCACCTGCGCTACGCTGCGGTTCGGCAACTTAGCAGCGTTCTCGACAAGGTGGCCTGGCTGATCAACGAGGCGTTCGGCGTTGGACTGACTGAGGACGGTTGCAGCTTCGCAGCCCTGTTCTCGCCGCCCGACAGGAACAAGCCGATCCCACGGTTTCGACCGCAGCTCGTTGTGAGCAATCCAGGCCTCATGGCCCTTGCGGGAATGTCGTGCGCGTTCGGGTCTAGGAGGTCGAAGACGGTCTACGCACCGCTCAAGGTTCTGAGAAACGTGATCGAGCATCGTGTGCCAAGTCGTCCGATCACGAAGGACGACGTGGTATTTCTCCAGGGAATCGCACGGGCAACCATTCTTCACGCCGTGGATGCGGTGGCGCACAAGGTGCACATCACTGATGCGGGCATCGCGTAGGCACCCGTAGATAGCACCAGGACGTGAGTTCCCCGTTGTCGGCGATCGTCCCAGCTCGATGATGGGTTCCGACTACTCGGCAGTTTTGAGGTTGATGAGATGGGAGTGAGCCGGATGGGTATGCACTACTGTCCGCTGAGGATTCGCATTCCGGTTTGCAGGAGCGTGTTGAGCAACGGGTGGCGCGAGATCGAATCGATCGTGGCGAGCATTCCCTTCTTGTCGGTCGGAGGGATCGCGTCAGACTTCTCGATCTCGGTCTTGAGCGCCTCCAGGGCGTGCCCATACGTGATGCTCATGGTCTGATCGCCGTGTCCGGTGTGCACCTGAGCTGGGCCGTAGTTGTTGACCGTCGTCGATGCGGCGGCAGGCGACGCGAGGGGGGCGAGGTAGAGGTACGCTTCCACGTCTTCCTTCTGTTGCTGGGTCCAACAGACCTCAACACCGGATGCGATCGTCATCCCGAAATCCTCCACGAAGGCTCTCGCGACCCCCACAGGAACGCCAGTGCCATCGGCGAGATCTGCCAACATGCAGTCGTCGCTCTCGGTGAGGAACAGGAATCTGGTGAGCACCTTCCGCTTCGTTTCTTCCCGTGCATCCATCGTACGATGGTCGCCAGCCTTGCTGCTCGTTACAAGCCCTCGAAGCACCGAGCCGACGGCCGTGGCTTGGTCGGTCGCACCTCCGACGACATCGGGCCTAGCGATACCGGAGGCTTGCTCGGTACCATCGCCCGATGCCCCGCAGCTCCAAGATCACGACGCTCCAATCTCTGTCCCTGTCGGTCGAAGAAGCCCGGGCCACGTTATCCGTTTGCCGTGACGCCACCGAGCTGATTACGTTGGTCGCCAAGGGCCAAGCCACCGTGAAGTACCTGCGGGACACCTTGGGTGCATCCGAGCAAGCGGTGCTCGATGCCTCGGAGATCACGCTGTGGGCTTCTCGGCGGCTCGGGGAAGTGCTGAGGCAGCAGCCGAAACACCAGGGCGGACGGCCGTCGAAAACTAGTCGTGCAGCACGACAGGTTTCCACGTTGGCCGAACTCGGGCTCTCTCGGGACAAGGCTGCGAAGCTGCAAGCGTTGGCGGCGGTGCCGAAGAAGGAGTTTGCAGCCTACGTCGCGAGTGCCCGCGAGGCTGGTATTGCACCAACATTAGCTGCGGCCCTCCGGTCGAGCACGATGAACCGCAAGGCAACTCGTGTTGCTCCACCCGTCGGCCTCTATGATGTCGTGGTGATCGATCCACCGTGGCCGACCAAGTGGAGCGCTGGCAAAGCGTATCCGACAATGGAGGTTGAAGAAATCGCGGCGCTCGATGTGCCGGTCGCCGATTCAGCCTGGGTGTTCCTGTGGGCCACACAGCGATTTCTGCCGGACGCGATGCGCATCATTGAGGGCTGGGGCTTGGAGTACGGGCTTACACTCGTGTGGAAGAAGACTGGGCACGGCCAGGGTTTCAAGCCGTGGGGCAGCGCCAAGTACAATTGCGAGTTCTGCGTGGTGGCCCGAAAGGGATCGCCGACGTTTGCTGATGTTGCGAATTTCTCGGCTTGCTTCGATGCGCCGATGCAAGGGCATAGCGTGAAGCCCGACGAGTTTTACTCGTTGCTTCGGCGTGTCACCGCCGGTCGAAGATTGGACATGTTCAACCGGAGACGGATCGAAGGGTTCGACGGCTGGGGCGATCAGAGTCCGACGCGGGTTCGACCGTTGCCACGGACTGGGTGAGTGGCAGCATAGCCGGGGCCCGCCCCGACCCTCGTCTCCGGGATCGAGGCACCCGGCGATTTGCTCATCAGTGCGCCAAACCCTCTTCGTGTTTCACGGCCTCGTGAAGCTGCACGACGTGGACCAGGCCCATGATCATGGTCTCGATTTCGGTACGGCGTGCTGCAAGCTCCGCCTCTCGCTGCTCGGGCGTCAATTGTGAAATCATCCGGCGCAGACATGAGTCCATCGCCCGCCTGTACGGCACGCAGTCGGAGCATGGGCAATAGTACGCCTCCGCGTCGTGCTTGGGCTCATCCGCTCCCATGGGAACTGCTGCCGGTGGCTTGGTTCGCTCACGGGCCGTTTGAGCCCGACGTTTGTGACGGCTTTTCTTACTCATATCGTCTCTCCTTTGGTTAGTTGGTCAATTGAGGTCCGCGTGATCGGCCTCATCGCTGTCGGAGCCGGACACGGCTCGGTAGCCGAGGTGGGCGGCGTCATTCACACGGCCTCCATCATGTCCGCTAGATCGAAACCGTCGTCCCCGTGACCAGACTGCGGACCGCCATCCGATCCACGGAGACGAACCGGGTAGTAGTTGCCGTCGTTGCAGTGCTGCTTGTCCACGCCCTTGGTCTGGAGCCAGGACCGCAGTCGGCGCAGGAAGCGATCGCGAGACAGCGGTGTGCTGCTCGGGTTCACCTCTTTGATCCAGAACTTGTAGTCGTCGTAGATGGTGGGCCCGGCCGTGCCCTTGCCGTCCACCGCCTTAAGCACCACGAGTCGTTCATCGGCGTACTGGGCGACGGTGTTGGATTCGCCCATCCATTCGGCCACCGCATCGTGGCTGGCTTGCGGAACCGTGTACTCGCCGTTCTTGAGCAAGCGCTTGGCACCTTCGATCGCCCACGAGATGATGGCCGCACGTTCCTCGTGGAGGATGTCCTCGGCGAGGGTCGGGTTGTCCACGTCCCCTTCGACGGTGCCGATCGGTGCCGTGAAATCCAGGATGATCCAGCGGCGTGTAAACGCTCTCGTGAAGTCTTTCGTTTTGAACAGCGCGTTGCAGATCAGCAGGTGCCCAGCTCTCGGAACGATCCAGTACACCGGACGGTATGGTTGGCGGGCCTTGAGCTTGTCCCCGACAACGACAGCCTTGAAAGGCGAGGCGTCCATCATGTCGTTCTCGGGCAGCTCGTAGCAGACGTTCAACAAGGCCCCGGCCAAGGCTGCACGGTCGTATTCCCGGTGCATGTCCTGGGGGGCAATGCTGCTCACAGAGCCCGGCGGCAGCACACCCTCGTAGATCATGCCGAGCCGTGACTTGCCGTCGCCACCATCACCACGCAGCACGAGGGCTCGGGCGTACCTGGGAGCGATGCCGAAGATGCAAGCGCCAATGTGCTCCTGAACGCACGCGATGTACTCGTCCTTGTCGCTCTTGTCGTGGAACCACCGCTGCATCGCCGTGAGGAACCGCTTCGGAACGAGGTCGGCTTTGTACTCGAACGGGAACGCGAACCTGGCCCCGTGCTCGATGCTATGAGACACCGCCTCGACGGTGCCGTTCTTGACCATCAAGAACTTGTCCTCGAACGCGACCCCATGCGGTGCCTTCGCGAAGAACTCGGGTTGCGAACGGTTCGAGTACGCGAGCTTCACTGCGCCTCTCGTGAACGTTTCCGACACGCTCAGCAACTTGCCCTGTGTGCCGACGGGTTGACCTGCGTACGCGGCGACCTTTGTCACGAGTTCGTCGTGGGGTTGCTTGGAGAAAATGCTGCCGTCGTATAGATACAGCTCGCCATCGGCGTAGACACAACGTTGGTATGCCCGCTCCTGACGGCCGTTGGCAGTGATGTCGTCCAGCAACGCGAGGGCGGCTTCGGCTTGATCACCACGGTTAAGAATCCGAGTGCCGCTCGCATCAGCGATGGCGATTCGCTCCTCGGTTTTGGCCTTGGCGTCGGCCTGCTTGTTCTTCTCGACCTGCACGTCAAGACGGCGCTTGAACTCTTTCCAGCCCGCTCGCTGCAACAAGCGCTGAAGCGGGATCATGATCGCTTGTGCCTCGACCGACCCAAGGTCGAGGTGTGCAAGCGCCTCGGGAATCCCGGGTTTGAAAGCGGCTGTGACATCGAGCTTCACCTTCTCGGTGATGCCATCCAGGGTGATTCGTGCATCCACCCGAGGGTCCGACGCACTGAAGTCTCGGAGCCACCCACGCAAAAGCGCCCACCGCAGCACGCCAGTGATCAACTTCGGGGTGCCGTTCGCGTTCAAGAGGTCGTCGATGCCTTTGGGCTGATCGTCCTTGTCTGACTTCCACGCCTCCAGCTCCCAAGAAGCGCCGGTGGCTGCGAGCTTGTGCAGGGCGCTCACCAAGGTGAGGCAGACAGGCTGGTGCTTCTTCACGTCGGCGTCGGGGCACACCACGATGGTTGCGGTTGGTGCGTGCTCTTGGAGGAACGCAAACGCTGGGGTCCACCAACCCGAGTCCGGCATCCCGATCGTGTAGACGCCGGTGCGAAGCGTGGCGGTGTTGGCTTTGTGGATGCCTTCGGCGACTCGAACACGAAGAATGTCGCGGGCACCGGCCGGGCAATGGATGCCCGTTGTGATCGTGGCCTTGCCATCAATGGTCAGCGGCAAGTAGCGAGCCCCGTCCTGGTTCGGCTCATCGAGGCGGACCACGACTGATTCGACCTTACCGTTCCAACCAAGCTGCGGAAGCAGGATGCCCTTGGGTGCAGAGAAACGAACCTGTCGCGGGATCGGTCTTCCATCATCCAGGTAGACTTCATGCCCGAGATTGAAGCCCGGCACCTTGAGCACATCATCTTGACCGTGGATCTCGACGAGCTTGTCCACGATCGCCGGGGCGTCGATAGGTTCCGGTGTTGATCCGAAACCGAGCCTGCCGATCTCGTCGTCGGAGTAGTGGCGGTGATCGCGAAGGTGTTCGATGTGTCGCGGGTACAGCGGGCACAGACGCAAGAAGTCGGCGTAGATTTTGGACGCATCAGCCACGGGTCACCCCCACGTAGTGACGCCAGTACACGCGACCGATCTTGTCCTGCTTTTGATAGCCGCCAGCGCCTTGTTGCCGGTAGCAATCGATGATGAAGCCGTCTTCTGTGCGACGGCACCAATCGTGTTTACCGCAGATCGAGCACGGTTCTTGGCGCTTTGCATTGACCCAAGCGCCACGGGTCGTAGAGTGTGTAGTGTTCATTCTTGATGGTCCTCCGCCTCCACCGCGACAACGGTCGGAGGCGTCTTTCTGTCGGGGACCGATCAGTCGCCAGGGGCCCCGCTGTTGCGGGGTTGGCGTTGGACGAGATCGAGCTGCGCCACTTTTGATCTAGGGTGACCCTCATTGTCATGAAGGGTGAGGGTCGCCGTGGTTTGTTTGTACTGGCCGAGTGCTTCTTCGGTGAACGAAGTGAACGGATTTTCTCTGAAACTCTTTTGCTCAGATCTGCTGTGTGTGTCAGCAACCAAAGGAAGATGAGGCCAGCACACACACAAGGCGATCTCATACGAAAAGTCCTTGGCAGAAATCCGTTCACTCCGTTCACCGGCGTGGACTTCGATTGGTCCACTCAGGCAAGTGGACTCACGTCAAGGCCCATCTCGGCCAAGAGACGTTCGGTGGGGTCAGTCGGCAAGGCAGGCGGCGGTGGAGCGGATGAGTCCATCACGTCCTCGCTGAGCTTGCTGCCGCCCCCGACAAACTCGTCGTACGCCGTCATCGTGGAGTCGAAAAACCTGCGCTCGTGATCGGTCACTTCTGTGTGACCGGGAACCCGAGCATCGAGTTCGGCAAGCAGCCTGCGAACCGTCTCAACTTCATCACGGATGCGAGCCACACATCCGCTGATCTTTGACCCGGTAGTGCAGGCCCACTGAGCGAGAGTGCGATTTTCCGAAGGCTTGCGTCGCGGCTCGATCTCCAAGTTCGTGATGTCCTTGTCATTCACGACATCGAAGGTGTCATCGAGATAGCCGGAGGACTGGATCATGCCGGAGTAGGTGAGATCTTTCACGGCTCGATTGCAGGCCGCTTTGGTAAGGCCTACGCGCTCCAAGCCAGCAGCGTCGAGCTTGGTTTCGCCGTCGGCCAGGTACTCGAACACTTGCTTGGCGTTGGCCTTGCGTTGCTTGAGCGACTTTGGCTCTAGTTCGTAGCCAAATGGTTCATCCTCGACCTGTTTGGACTCGTTGTAGCTTGTGAGGAAGTTGAGCACGCTCGCCTGGTTGATCGACTCCTGTGCAGGGGGCTCAATCAGCGGTCGGTCGAGCGCACGGTCGAAAGCGGAACGCCCACCGACCTTGAATTCTTCAACAGCAGCATGGCGGCGCTCTGGTATAGGCTCCCTGGCCAACGCAAGAAGCGCGTCCTGGTTGCTTACAAGCTTCGGGACTTCGGCAACGAGTTCGCGGGTCTCCTGATCGAGCTGTGCGAGCTTGAGCAGCCGCTCAACGAAACTGGGTGAACGGTCGAGAGCTTCGGCAGCAACCTCATCGAATGATTTCCACCCACCTGGATTGCGTTTCCCATGGCCGGTCCCTGTCTCGTCCTCGTAAAGTGCCTTCGCCCGGGTGAGCTTGTCCGCGACGGGGAGGAGCGCACCGACAAACGCCCGCCCGAGGCGAAAGATGATCGTGTCGATCCGCTCCTTGGCCTGTGCCAGCAGTTGACTTGAGGTGGGCTCGGGCTGGCGATCAACAGGATGCTCAAAGGCGTCAAGGTTGACGCCTTTCGTCCCGACTACGAGTGCTGTCTCGGCAAGCTCTCCGCTGGCGAGGATGCTCACCCGGTCAACGGCGTTGTGTTCGGCGTGGTACAGCAGCGGCCAACGCTCGGCAATGGGATGGGCCTCGTACTCGGGCTCGGCAGTTGCAGGTGCAAACCCAAGCACCCTCAGGAAATCCTGTGTGTCCTCGTGTTCTTCGTCGAGTCCAATGTCGAGATCTGGAAGGCCGCTCATGGCTGCACCTCGACCTTCTCCGGCGCAGTCTCGCCTGCGGCCTCCTCTATAAGGATGGTCGGGTCGAGCACGGCCGACCTCAGCCCGTACTTCATGCATAGCCGCACAATCTTGTGGTCGCTTACCAACGGAAACGCCTTTGCGATCCGATCACGCCACGCTGCGGACTCCTCGTCCGCCGATACAGTCCAGGTTTTCATACAGACCTCGTAAAGTAGGCGACGCTGTTCGCGTCGCCGGGTTCTTCACATTTGATCTGTCGTGCGCCTATCAGTTGAGGCGCACCTACCCACTCCCATAGGGAGCATCGGTAACATAGTGCGCGAGGTACGCGGGGTCAAGTGGTTTGCATAAAACTAGCTCGTTTTATAGGTGTATTTACACTTCGCAGTACAAGGACTTTATCAGGGGTGCTCTCGCTCGTTGCCGTACTCAATTCTTGCGCGTTCAAGTGGTGATGTGCTGCGTGCCCATCGCTGCGACCCCCGCAAACCAAGCTCGCATTCACGACGGTGAAGAAAATCCGGACGAGATTCGATCGCCGTCGAAGCCTGTGCAACGAGGTTCAACATTGTCGCGCCGTTTGCGAGACTTCATCGATGCATCTCGACGGTATGAGCACAGACTTTTCGACGTTGATCAGACGCGCCAAACTGTTGTCGTGCGAGACCCGCGTCACGATTTGGAACGCACTTGGCGAAGAAGGTCGGCACCCTGTCGCCCTGGCACGCGAGCTTGGACTTGCCCCCAGCACGGTATCGTTTCACCTGTCGGCGTTGGTCAAGGGCCGTTTGGTCACCGTGTACGGACACGGTGCTTCTCGTGTCTACAGGTGGTCGGGGGTGAGGTTGGCGATCCTGAGCGAGGTCGAGTTGATGGCGATGACGGCCAAGGCTGCAACCCAGTCGCCTTGACGAGTTCACCCGCCGGGTGTACCGTCTAGAACTCGATGATCACCAGGGTCGAGATTACCAAGCTGGCGGCCAAGCAGCTCCGAAAAGTGCCGCAGCACATCATCGACAACCTGATGATCTGGGTTGCAGCGGTGGAGCACGACGGCCTTGAAGAAACCCGCAAGGTGCCGGGCTACCACGATGAGCCGTTGAAGGGTGATCGGGCCGGGCAACGGTCAATCCGGCTGAGCCGTGCGTATCGGGCCATCTACGAGATCAAAGACGGCACGGCCAAGTTCGTGTCGGTCGAGGAAGTCAGCAAGCACGACTACTAGGAGGCACCATGGGCAAGGCCAAAGAGAAGAAGAGCGCAGCGATGAAGCTGCTGGAGAAGTTGGCGGGTGGCCCGCTTACCTTGGGTCGGGCCATCGAGTCGGTTCGTAAGAGCGAGGAACTTTCCCAAGACGAGTGTGCCAAAAAGCTCGGCGTCTCGAAGTCGCATCTTTGCGATGTCGAGAAGGGTCGCAAGACCGTGAGCCCTGAGCGTGCAGCCAAGTGGGCCAAAGTTCTCGGCTACCCCGAGTCGGTGTTGGTCACGCTTGCGATCCAGGGCGAGTTGGATGCGGCAGGTTTGAAGTACAAGGTCGAGATCGAGGCGGCGTAGACTGGCATCTCGCAAGGCAAAGTTCTCATGAACCTCGATGATGCCCTTAGACAGTTCGACCTCGTTGAGGCCAATCTCGCCAAGCTCGACACAGTGCTAAACCGCATGAGCGCTCTTGTACCGAGCGGCATCGCCTTTATGGATGGCTCGCCGGAGGATCGTGAGTACCGCGAGCTTGGGCGCAACTACAGCGATCTTGTCGGTGCCCTGCCCGCCATTAGCGGCTGGAAGATTACCGCCTTCCCCCAAGGACTCGACGCAATTGCACAGCAGCGTTTCGATGCGGAGGAATGTGGCGATTTCGAGGCCAAAGTAATGGTGGAGCAGAGCTTCAATGAACCCAATCATCAGCTCGACGAGTATCGCTCACGGTTTAGTCGCACACGTCGCCAGCTCGTCCGGCGTCGCCTGGCGGAGCTGGTAGGAGACATCGATCAGCTTTTGGGCGAGTTCGACCTGAACGCCTACAACCCCGACTCTCAGTCTCATGTGACTGGACATCCATGGGAGCAACTGAATCTGCTGGTCGTAGAGATCGATCGTCTGCTTGGCGCAGGCTCCAGGAGTTCATCGTGGAACAACTTACGGCGTCACCTATCGTTTGCGCTCGCGTGCGATCTTCATGACATCGTGAAGAAGGACTGGCCTATTGTTCGGCACGAGGTGGCCCGGTTGGGATACGACGAGACCGAGCCTCTTCCGGTAGCCGTTGAAGACCTGGGTCAACTAATTTCCGCGAATCCAACAGGCCCCGTGGCAACCGCATTGAAGTGGTCGGCGTTGAATGACGAAGGGTTCGAGCGTCTCGTCTTCTGCCTCATCGGCGATGCGCCCGGCTACGAGAATCCGGCTTGGCTGACGCGGACAAGGGCTGCCGACCGGGGCCGAGACCTGTCCGTGACCCGCGTCCGACAAGACGTCCTCGCCGGGGTGAGCCGTGAACGAGTGATCATTCAGTGCAAGCACTGGTTGGTGAAGTCAATCGGCGACACGGATATCTCTGACTGCATCACCAAGATGGTGCACTGGGAACCGCCTGCCGTGGACGTGCTGATCATCGTGACGAGCGGGCGATTTACGAGTGACGCGGTGGCTTGGCACGAGAAGCACAGCCAAAGCGGCAAGCACCTGAAGATCGAGCTTTGGCCCGAGAGCCACCTGGAGCGCTTGCTGGCACAGCGACCGCACATCGTTGCGCAGTTTGGTCTTCGATGACCGGCAGTGCAGAGCCTGAAGCTCACGTTGATCCGCAGCCTGAACAAGCGCCTGGGGATCCCGATCGAGGCCCTGTGCAGGACTACAAGTTGAAGTCGCAGGGCACAGCCAAACGGACCTCATTGCAGCGCTAGATGACCGAACACATTGACTGCGCAAGTGATCGAAATGATCCAGGTATTCACGAGTCAAGAGAGATTCCCACTGCGCGCAAGCGATCGAAATCACTCGGCTTTCGCGATCAATATGATCGGTGTTCTAGAGCGCTTCTATACGCTCTGCTCCGCCAACTCCACGATGTCGGTCAGGTGGGCGACCACCACGTCGATTTCTTGAGGCCGTTCTCGTAGATCAGCAATCGCACGGCGGGCGATGCTGCTGATCAGCATGAGGCGCTGCTTCACCCGGATGGGCAGGGGATCGCGCTGCTGCTTCACCTGGCTGCCCACGATCGTCATTGCCAAGACGATTTCCCCGGACACCATCACGTGCTTGGAGTCGTGCTTGAGGTGCAAGACGAGTTGGCCCAGCACGAGGCTACCTGCGTCGTTCCGACCCTTCCAGCGAAACGTGTTGGCCGGATCATCGGTCTGTCGGTACAGCATGATCTCGCCAGCGTCGATGTCGTGGACTTGCAAGAGCCGTTCGAGATCGCTGCTGCTTACAATTCCACCATCGGCGAGCACGACGATCGGGATCGCGTCAAGCCGGACGAAGGCGTCAGCGTTGAGGTAACGATGGGCGATTCGGGCAGCGAGGGTGGTCATCAGCAAGGCAATGGCAATGAAGGATTCTCAAGCATGAGCCTGGAGTTTCTACGAGCTGGCGTGTACTTAAATTGTGAACGCGAAGACTTCTGAATCACGCCCACGGGTCGCCCTTTACGCCCGAGTTTCAACGAGCGAGCAAAACCCGCAACTCCAGACTGATGAGCTTCGTCAGGTCGCTGTGCAGCGCGGCTGGACCGTCGTGGGTGAGTTCGTGGATGTTGGGATCAGCGGGACCAAGGATCGGAGACCCGAACTCGACAAGATGATGCAACTCGTGGCTCGCGGGCGCGTAGACATTGTGGCGTGCTGGCGCTTCGATCGGTTTGCCAGGAGTACCCGGCACCTTGTCGTTGCCCTCGAAGAGTTCCGAACCGTTGGGGTTGACTTCATTTCGATCCGGGACTCAATCGACACCACGACACCGCACGGCCGGTTCGCCTTTACCTTGATCGCGGCGGTCTCGGCTTTGGAAGTTGAGTTGATCAGAGAGCGCACGGTGGCTGGGCTTCAAGCTGCCCGTCGAAGGGGCCAGACTCTCGGCCGCCCAAGGGTTAAGATCGATCTCGAACGAGCGCATCAGCTTCGAGCTGAGGGTCAATCGATTCGTATGATCGCCCGCACCCTAGGGATTGCCGCTGCCACCGTTCAGCGGTCGCTTCACGGTGCTCAAAATACGCCCTCGAATTGACCCTCGGATTTCGGCCGAATACAAGGGTTCGGAACGGCGATTTCAAGTGCTCACGAAACCAACGTTTGTGAACCATCGGGGCCGCCGAGAATTACCGCACCATTATCGAACACGGCCAGCCGCCAGGGCCGTACAGGGCGCGTCCATCATGCGCACGGTCTTTCTTTGAAAAAGTCTGGGAGGGGGGCAGAGTTGAAAATTCCTGGGCGGCAAATTTCTGCGACGAGTTCTTCACCGAGACGACCTTCTTCGCTCAAGCGCCTCGATGAGTTCACGGACGACGGCGAGCCTTGGATCGGCGAGGACATCCACCTGGCCCTGTGTCGCAAGTCGGACGGACGCACACGCGGCAGCAACACGGTTCAGCATGGGCACGCATACCGTCTCGGCGTGCTGGGCGAAGGTCGCGAGGTCCGCTGGCCCTGCTGGGAGCTTGTATCCGGTCTGTGAGCTTGTCAGAACGACACCGCTGTCCCGTAGGTGCGCGATCACGTTCAGACGGAACCATGCCTCGCCCTTTGGATCGAGGCCGCGCTCGCGGAGATTGTCGAGCAGCGCTCCGGTGGGAACGTGACCGTCGTCCCCGAACCGACGCTCGAACAGAAGGCGCTCGACCACTGCGACTTGGCACCGCAATGTTTCATCGAACGGATCTTCATGCTTGGCAAGGAAGGCTTCAGCGCTTCGCACGGCGTGCGCGGCCAAGATTCCGCTCGCAGATTCATCGGCCACGATTTCGCTGTCACCCGTCGTGACTCGGTACTTTGGCGGCCACTCGTCGAGCAGAAGCAGCTTCGGCTTTACGAGCCGCAGTAGCTCTTCAGGCTCAGCCACCGCGTGGTCGGGATCGAAGCAACGGGCAAGCAAGCCGCACATCAAGTCGGCGAGCTGCACGGCCACGTCGTCCTTCGCGGGCACGTAGTCAAACGTTCCTCGGTCGAACAACGTGAGCCGGTGATGCGTGTCGATGTACTTCGCGAAGCTCTCTTTGAACTCCTCGTCACCGTAGCGATCGGCACGAACGTGAAGCAACGGGAAGTGCTTCATGAGCTTGCCGTACGCCCGCCCGCAGAGGTTCTTGTAGAAGGATTGCTTCCACTGGAGGCCGCTCGTGCGGATGATCGACCGCTTGTCCACCACGAGGCCGTAGAAGCGGTAATCAACACTTGAAAGGGCGCTGAGAACGGAGGCCCATCGATCGCGTCTGCCCCCGAGCGTCTTCGACTTCAATTGGCCGGTCTGGAAGTGCTCCTTGCGGACAGCTTCCAGAGCCTCGCGCACGCTGGCGAGCGCGGGCTCCTGAAGGATCACAGCGACCACGATGTAGAACTTGCTGACGCCGGGCTTCTCGACTTCGAGGTTCGGGTTGCCGTACTCGTCGATGAACGCCCAGGTTTCCGATGTCATCGATGCCCCCCCCACGAACTCTACGCCACCATCTCCTGCACCACGGCCTCGACCAGCCTGGAGGCACGATCCTCGGATCGCCGGAGCTTGGCTTCGAGTTCGTCGCAGAGCTTCATGAGCTGCTCGACCTTGGCGACGATGCGTTTCTGCTCTGCGAGGGGCGGAAGTGGAAGGGTAATCAGGATGAGCCGGGTGAGCCCGATATCCAAGTTACCAATCCCATGCGTTTGCGCCTTCGACTGCCGGTAGCAATGGGGGCTCTTCAATGCCAACGCGATGAAGTGCGGGTCTAAGTGAGGCTTCACCAATTTCAAAACGGCCAGATGCACCCAAACGCTAAACTCGAAATCGAGCGTGTTCACGGCGGCGACGCCACCATTCACGCCGCCCTTCACAAATAGGATGTCGCCCTTTTCCGGCTTCGTCCGCTTGCAGAAATCCTGGTGATCGGCATGCGAGACATACTTGGCCGACTCAAGCTCGAAACCAGAGCGAGTGACATTGCGGGCCGACAAGAACGGAACGCCTGCTCCTTCGGGTACGTACTTTGGCGAGTAGTGAGGGCCATCAGCAACGTTTAGGCAGAGTTGACCGAGCCTTGCCCACTCCCACGTTGGTGGGATCGGAAATATGGGATCGTCCGAACCGAGAGGAAGCGACGCATCCATGCGACGATACACACGATTCTTGAAGGCGATTTCGCGGTCCCGGAGAATGCGGCCGAAGAGCTTGCTGGCTGGTTCGTCTCGTGGCTGCTGCTGCGTGAGGCGGCCACGCAATGCGAGTTGCAGGATCGTTGCCTTAACTGCTTCGACGTTCTCGATTCCATCCGCAAATACTTCCCAGCGCGCGACGACTCGATCCCACGCTGCGGCGAAGTCGTCCGGTCCCTCGGCGTCCGTAAGCGCTTCAAGCGACGCCTTGGTGAATCGTGCCCCGACCTCGCGCCTACGGGTCTGTTTGGCCTCTAGCTCGTCGATCAGGGCCATGAGCTGGTCCACTCGGGCAACGATGCGCTTCTGTTCGGCGAGGGGCGGGAGGGAGATCGGGGATGCCGCGAAGTAATCCGCAGGTACGCGCTGCTGCCCAGCCGTGCCAGTCATTTGAGCCGTGCCCCCAGAAATGAACCCCGGCGACTTGAAGAAGAGAAGCAGGTACTCGGGGACGACTACACCAGGCACGGGTCGCAGGACCAGCAGCTCGGTCGTTCCCGCTGCGACGCCGCTGGGCATGTCCCGTATGACGCAAGACTTCTTGTTCTGGAAACAAGGATTGATCTTCGCGACGGCAACATCGCCGTCTGCGACGTGCGTATAGCCCTTCTTGATCTCGCCCCAGGTTCTCTTCTCGAATCGCACCTGCTGCCGATAATCGACGGGTACGAGAGGCATCGGGACGAAACCCACCGTAGTGCGATCAGCCACGTCGTTGCGGGGTGCGACTACTCCGAGCTGCTGCGCTTGGCACCAGACCCAGCCCACAGGAAGCTCGTGAGGCTCAGACGGGAGGGCTTCGGCCTGGCGCAACTTCCTGGACTCTCCTAGACGCGAGCGGGCATGAGCGAGCAGGAACGATGCGGATTGGTCCCCTGCCACCTGCCGCACGAGACCGCCACGGATCGCCATCTGAAGAACAATCTCGCGTAAGCGTTCGATCCCGCCAGTCGCCTCAGCAAGAACCGGGAAGCTCTCGACAAACTTGTCCGCGTCAAAGGCTCCAAGCTCATCGTGTACGGAGACCGATACGCTTGAAACGCCCTTGGGGCGTGAAGCTCGTTTCGAGGCAGCTTCTTGAATTGTGCTCATCAGCTCGCCCCACGGAGCGCGTTGGCCAACTCGTCACGCAAGGTGTCGCGTAGCTTGGCCGCATCAGCCGCCGCTTCCCGGTACTCGCGCAGCAGCGTGTCGGCGTCACCGGGACCGTCATCGACCGCACGCGGATTCTTGATGTCGAGGTTGAAGCCGCGTTGCTTGATTTCGTCGAGCGAGACCTTCCACGCTTGGTCATTCTCCTTGCGCTTGTTCCACCACTTCTTCTCGGGCGCGAACTCCTCGATCCGCATGGGCTTCGTCTTCGAGTAGCTCTTGGCCCCAGCGGGATACGGATGTTCGTAGAACCACACGGTCTTCGTGGGCTCGCCCTTCGTGAAGAACAGCAGGTTCGTCTTGATGCTGGTGTACGGGCTGAATACGCCCTTCGGCAGTCGTACCACGGTGTGCAGGTTGCACTCTTCGAGCAGCTTTTCTTTGATGCGCGTCTTCACGCCCTCGCCGAACAGCGTTCCATCGGGCAACACGAGAGCAGCCCGGCCCTGGGGCTTCAAGAGATGCATGATGAGCTGCAAGAAGAGGTCAGCAGTCTCGCGAGTGCGGAACGCTTGCGGGAAGTTCTGCTCGATCCCGTCTTCTTCCATGCCACCGAACGGCGGGTTGGTGACGACCACATCAACCCGATCCTTTGGACCGTAGTCACGGAGCGGTCGAGCCAGCGTGTTGTCGTGCCGAATCTGCGACGGCACTGCGATCCCGTGGAACAGCATGTTGGTGACGCAAAGTAGATGCGGAAGCGGCTTCTTCTCGACGCCGCTGATGCTCGCCTGGAGCGTCGCTTCGTCGTCAGCGTCCTTCACGTACTTCTTGCGAAGATGCTCGATCGTGCAGGTGAGAAACCCACCGGTGCCGCACGCTGGATCGAGCACTTTCTCGCCGAGCTTCGGGTCAACCTGATCGATGATGAACTGCGTGACGGAACGAGGCGTGTAGAACTCGCCAGCGTTGCCCGCGTTCTGAAGGTCACCGAGAAGCTTCTCGTAAACGTCGCCGAACTCGTGACGGTCGGTCGCCTTGTTGAAGTCGATCTCGTTCAGCTTGTTGATGACTTGGCGCATCAACGTGCCGGACTTCATGTAGTTGTAGGCGTCCTCGAAGACGCCCCTAACCACCGTGGCCATCGCGGCGTTCTTGCCGCCGATCGGCAGTTCCTTGAGCGTCTTGAACAGCTCGTTGTTCACGAAGTCGAGGAGCGCCTCCCCGGTGATGCCCTCGGCATCTGCCGCCCACGAACGCCACCGAAGCTTCTGGGCGATCGGCGACTTGTACCGATCCTCCATCAACTCGCGCTCGGACTCCGCGTCGTCGAACACCTTGAGGAACAGCATCCACACGAGCTGGCTGATACGCTGAGCGTCGCCATCGACACCCGCGTCCTTGCGCATGATGTCCTGTATGCCTTTGATCGTTGTACTGAGTGACATTGGTTCCTAGTGCTGTCCGGCTACGACGCTCGGTACAGCTCTTCTTCGAGATCACGGACCGCCTGAAGGTACGGTTCCTTGCCACCGAACGCTTGAATGATCTGCACCGGCGTGCCCTGTTCGTTGAGCGGACGGACCTTGAGGATTCCGATGTCTTCGATGTCGTCCACGTTTTCGTCCGCAAACTTGTCCAACAAGGCGTCCAAGACCTTCTTGGCTTGCTCGCCGTACTTGGTGAAGTAGTTGCGCTTGCGGACATTGTTGGCCCGCTCTCGCCTGGTGAGCGGTGGTTGATCGAAAGCCACGTGGCAAATCAGATCGAACGGAGACAGATCTTTGCCAACTTCTTCCGCGATTGCATCGAAGAACACGCCGTGCTCCGCCAGCCCCTCGACAACGGCCTTCTTGCGGTCCGCCTTGCTCCACGTCTTGAGAAACGAATCCAGGGACTTGAACTGGCTGCGGATAGCCCGCTTCGTGTAGTCCCTGAGGCTCTCGGTGATGAGCTTGCCGTCAGAGCCGTAATACTGGACCCGCTCGGCCAAAACGTAGACGGGCACGTCGCCAACAACGTACTTCTGACGCCTTCCGGTTTCGTCACCCGCGAGTTGCATGTCGCCGCCTTCACCAGAGCCTTCCAGGCCGTCAGTGCCTGGATCAAACGGCGCTATGGGGTCTACCGCTGAAACGGGAACTAGATCAGGCGGTAGCTCGGCTTCGTCGTCCGGCGGTACGATCGGATCAACGTCCCTGGGCACGTAGGTACGGACGGGCTCACCGTCGAAGTCCGGGTCTGCGAACAGCTCTGTGGCCTTCCTGAAGTCGATGATGGTGAAGTACAGCTTGCCGTAGTCCTCGCGGATGCGAGTCCCGCGCCCGATGATCTGCTTGAACTCCGTCATCGATTGGATCGTTTGGTCCAGCACAATGACGCGGCAAGTCTGCGCGTCCACCCCAGTGCTCATGAGCTTCGAGGTCGTCACGATTACTGGGAATCGCTCCTCAGGGTTGATGAACGGGTCTAGTTCAGCCTTGCCCTCAGGGCTGTCGCCCGTGATCCGCATCACGTACTTCCGGTGCTCAGCGCACAGGTCTGCGTTCTGATTCACGAGGGCCTGCCGCATTCGCTCTGCGTGGTCGATATCCTGGCAGAACACGATCGTCTTCGAGTACCGCCCGGTGGCCTTCAGGAACTCGGTCACCCGCTGGGCCACAAGCTCTGTCCGCTTTTCGAGAACGAGCGTGCGGTCGAAGTCTTTCTGGTTGTAGACGCGATCCTCGATCTCGTTGCCCAGCTTGTCGAGCTTGCCCTTCTCAGGACGCCACCCGCTCACGTCCTTGTCGATATCGACGCGGATCACTTTGTAAGGCGCGAGAAAGCCATCCTCGATGCCCTGCCGGAGCGAGTACGTGTAGACCGGATCGCCGAAGTAATACGACGTTGAGATTTCGGTCGTCTCCTTAGGCGTCGCCGTCATGCCGAGTTGAGTGGCCGACGCGAAGTAATCAAGCACGTCCCGCCACGCAGAGTCGGCCGCAGCGCTTCCACGATGGCATTCGTCCACGACGATGAGATCGAAGAAGTCGGGCGAGAATTGGCGGAAGATGTTGCTGGCTTCCTCGGTACCCGTGATCGCCTGATAGAGTGCGAGGTAGATCTCAAACGACTTATCGACCGTGCGGTCCTTGATCTTCGTCATCGCACCAGCAAACGGCTTGAAGTCGTTCGTCTTGGTTTGGTCGATCAGGATGTTGCGGTCAGCAAGAAATAGGATCCGCTTCTTCACCCCTGCCTTCCACAAGCGCCAAATGATCTGGAACGCTGTGTAGGTCTTGCCAGTGCCAGTGGCCATCACGAGCAGGATGCGGGATTGCTTCGATGCAACGGCCTCGACAGCACGGTTGATCGCGTTGGCCTGGTAGTACCTGGGCGCTCGGTCAGAACTGTCCGTGTAGTAATCTTGGGCGACAATGCGCTGAGCATCCCCAGCCAAGCCCTTCCACGCGCAGTACCGCTGCCAGAGATCCTGTGGGCTCGGGAACTCGTCGAGCCTGAGGGGCGTCTCGATTTTCTTCGCGTTGCCAGTGCGGTCATGGAGCAGGAAGCCAGAGCCGTTCGAGGACAGCGCGAACGGTACGCCCAACATCTCGGCGTACTCCAGCGCTTGCTGCATCCCGTCGCCAACCGAATGGTTCGGGTCCTTCGCCTCGATCACTGCGAGCGGTAGTCCGGGCTTGAAGTAGAGAACGTAGTCGGCCCGCTTGGACTTACCGCGAGCCACGAGCTTGCCCCGCACGATGACTCGGCCTGCCGTTAGCCCGACTTCTTCACGAACCTGCACCTGCACATCC
>Ga0315284_10003810_pt1 | contig 21429 bp, 25 predicted proteins | sample YL17G09_16_MG_FD_203696 | JGI IMG/M metagenome (GOLD analysis project Ga0315284, IMG submission 203696) | Sediment microbial communities from Yellowstone Lake, YNP, Wyoming, USA - YL17G09_16 | ecosystem: Environmental > Aquatic > Freshwater > Lake > Sediment | place: USA: Wyoming | collected...
AATTTTTCATTTTTAACTTTAAATTTTTAACTTCCATGAAGTCCCGCCAACCAGATTATATTCTATTAGCAGTTATTGGCATTTTAGTTATTTTTGGTTTAATTATGATTTCTTCTGCCAGCATCGCTTTGTCACAAGAGAGATTTCACGAAAGCTATCATTATTTAAAAAATCAACTTATTAGAGGCGTCTTGCCTGGCCTGGCCCTGGCTTTGGTCGCTTATTTTATTCCTTATCAGTTCTGGCGAAAAATCGCTTTGCCCTTACTCATTGTTTCAATTGCCGGACTGGTCTTGGTTTTTCTTCCTGGCATTGGACTGGAGCTGGGCGGAGCCAAACGCTGGCTCAACATCGCTTCTGTCTCTTTCCAGCCGTCGGAATTATTAAAACTTCCTTTGATAATCTATCTGGCCGCTTGGCTGGCGACTAAAGAAAAAGAAATCAAAAATTTTACCGGCGGCCTGATGCCTTTTTTAATTTTAGTCGGAATTGTTTGTTTATTAATTTTATTTGAACCGGATTTGGGAACGACCGGTGTGCTCGGTTTCACCGCTTTGCTTATTTTTATCTTAGCCGGTGCCAGAATTTCTCATGTTTTACTGATATTGGCGGGCGGCATTGCCCTGGCTTGGCTGTCTATCAAACTGAATTTTTTCCCTCATGCTACCAGCCGCGTTCAAACCCTCTTGCATCCGGAATTGGATCCCAGAGGCATTGGCTACCAAATCAATCAAGCGTTGCTGGCGCTGGGTTCGGGGGGGCTGTTCGGTTTGGGTCTGGGACAAAGTTTGCAGAAATTTCGCTATTTGCCCCAACCCGCTTCCGATTCCATTGCCGCGGTCATTGGCGAAGAATTGGGTTTTCTGGGGCTGCTGTGCCTTTTATTGCTTTTTGTGATTTTTGCTTTTCGCGGCTTTAAAATTGCCCGCCAAGCGCCGGATAATTTTGGGCGGCTCCTGGCTGGCGGCATCACCGGCTGGATTATTTTTCAAGCACTGATTAATATCACCGCCATTTCCGGACTCATACCGCTAACGGGCATCACACTTCCTTTTATTTCCCTGGGCGGCTCATCGCTAGCAATAACTTTAACCGCCATGGGAATTTTGCTAAATATATCAAAATACAGCAAAACCTAATTAAAAGTGTAAATATCAAAATGAAAAATGACAATGTAAAATGTTAAAATCAATCCCGCGAAACGGGATACCAAAATTTTACATTTTGATTTTTCAATTTTTAATTAATATTATGCGCATCGCATTAACCGGCGGCGGCACAGGCGGTCATCTGTTCCCAATAATCGCCGTGGCCAGAGAATTAAAAAATTTAGTGCAGCAAAACGTTTTTCAAATTCCTCCGGGAGAAGGAGCAACCATTGAATTTATGTTTATCGGCCCCCCCACCATTGGGAAAGAAGCGCTGGCTGAAGAAGGAATTTCTCACAAAACCATTATGGCTGGCAAACTCCGCCGCTATCCCTCGGCGCAGAATATTTTTGACATTTTTAAAATTCCTTTGGGTTTTTTGCAGGCACTTTGGCATTTGTTTTTCTTTATGCCCAACGTTGTCTTCAGCAAGGGGGGTTACGGCAGCGTGCCGGTTGTTTTGGCCGCCTGGCTTTATCACATTCCGGTTTTAATCCACGAATCCGACGCCGTGCCCGGGCTGGCCAATAAATTCTGCGCCAAATTCAGCAAAAGAGTTGCTATTTCTTTCAACGAAGCGGCTAAATATTTTAAGGAAGGTAAAACCGCCTTGACCGGCAATCCAGTTAGAGCTGCCTTGTTTGGCGGGTCAAGAGAGGAAGCAAAAAAAATATTCGGTTTAAGCGGCGCCAAACCGGTTCTCTTTATATTCGGCGGCAGTCAGGGCTCGCAAGCTCTCAATGACGTGACTTTTGAATCGTTGCCTGCCTTGCTGGCGCGTCTGGAAATTATCCATCAGTGCGGCACGGAAAATTATGAAATGATAAAGCAACTGATGCCGGGCAATTTTCCCGAAAATTATCATCTTTTACCGTTTTTAAATGAAGAACAAGTGCGGGCCGCCTACGCCGCCGCCGACCTGGTGGTCTCCCGCGCTGGCGCCAGCAACATCGCCGAAATCGCCGCCCTGGCTAAGCCCAGCATTTTGGTGCCTCTGCTCAATGCCGCCGCCGACCACCAAAACAAAAATGCTTCGGAATTTGCTCATTTCGGCGCCGCGATTGTGCTGGAGCAAATGAATTTGACGCCGCATCTTTTCCAAAATCAGATTTTTTCCCTGCTGGACAACCCGTCACTTTTGAAAAAAATGGGAGAGAACGCCAAAAAATTCAGCCAGCCCGACGCCGCCGCCAAAATCGCACAGGAGGTTTTAAATATCGCGAAGTGGTAATTAAAATAAAAGATTTAAGATTTATGAATTACGATTTAAGAATTTTGAATTTGAATTATTCTTAAATCATAAATCTATATTCTTAAATCTAAATAAATGGACAACCTACAATCCAATCTAAATCAGCAACCGCAACAGTCGCAGCCGCCAACGCCTCAACAACCGCCGTCAAACAAACTCTGGCCGATTAATTGGAGGCATAACACAATATTAAAAATCATTGGACTTATTTGCCTGTTAGCTTTTTCATTTCTTTTACTTCTTTTAACTAAGAGGGGGGAGGCATGGGTGGGTATTTATATTTTTGCGTATCGGACAATTATAATAGGAGCTCCATTGGGTATTATATCAATTATTATTTCCATTATTCGTTTGAAGAAATTAGATAAAACTGATAAGTTCTTTATGCTAATTAGTTTTTTGTTTTTGATTATTGGCCTCTGTACGATTTTATTCCATAGTGCCATATTTACAAATTGGTAGAATTAATTTTTAGCTACTATGAAGTCAAAACAGATAATCCGCACCCGTTTTGCGCCCAGCCCGACTGGTTTTTTACACATCGGCAGCTTGAGAACGGCGCTTTACACTTTTCTTTTCGCCAAACAAAATAATGGCCAGTTTGTGCTGCGGCTAGAAGACACGGACGTTAACCGCTATGTTGAAGGCGCGGCGGAAAAAATTTACGAAGGTTTGAAGTGGGCGGGAATAAATTATGACGAGGGACCGGATATTGGAGGATCATACGGACCTTACATCCAATCGCAACGATTGGATATTTATAAAAAATACGCGCAGGAATTGATTGATAAAGGTTTTGCCTATTATTGCTTCTGCTCCGACGAAACGTTGGAACAAATGCGCCAGGAACAAATTACCAAAAAACAGCCGCCCAAATACGACCGGCGCTGTCTGAAATTATCTGCGGACGAAATAAAAAAGAATTTGGACGATAAAATGCCGCACACGATCAGAATGAAAATTCCAGAAAACCGAATCATAGAAGTAAACGATATTGTCCGCGGCAAAGTCGCGTATAATAGTAACGAACTTGACGATCAGGTGCTGTTAAAATCAGACGGCTATCCCACCTATCATTTGGCCGTCGTGGTTGACGACCACTTAATGGAAATTTCTCACGTCACGCGCACCGAAGAATGGCTGCCCTCCACCCCCAAACATATTTTGCTTTACGAATATCTCGGCTGGGAGGCGCCGCAGTTCGCGCACCTGCCGCTGCTGCTCAATCCCGATAAAACAAAAATGAGCAAACGCAAGGGCGATGTGGCGCTGGAAGATTATATTAAAAAAGGGTATTTGCCCGAAGCTCTGATAAATTATTTAGCTTTTTTGGGCTGGAATCCCGGCTTGCCCGCCGAAGCTTTAGCGAAGGCGGGGCGCGAAAAAGAAATTTATTCAAGGGAAGAACTGCTTAAGGATTTTAATTTGAATAAAGTCCATAAAGCCGGCGCGGTTTTCAATATTGAGAAGCTTAATTGGTACAATAGCTACTATCTCAAACAGCTTTCTGAAAAAAAATTATTAGAAAAATGTCGGCCATATTTGCCAAATGATAAAAAAGATTTTTCTGACGAACAAATAATTAAGATGCTTAATCTTGAAAAGGAACGCGCCGCCGCGCTGGCGGAGATAGGGGAAGGGGTTAAATTTTTCTTTGAACTGCCCGCTTATGAAAAAGGGTTACTTAAATGGAAAGAAATGACCAATGAAGAAATCAAAAAATCGCTGGAAACCTCCAAAAAAATAATTTCCGAAATTTCTGACGAAGAATTTAACAAAGAAGAAATTTCCTCGCGCCTGCTCTCGGAAGCCGAAATTATGAAAAATAGGGGAGAGTTGCTCTGGCCCTTGCGAGTGGCACTGGCCGGCCAAAAAAACTCCCCGCCGCCGTTTGATATTGCGGAGATACTGGAAAAGGAAGAAAGTATAAATCGTATAAATAACGCTCTGTCAAAACTGCGCTTATAATTCAAAGTGTAAAAATCAAAATGAAAAATGACAATGCAAAGTTTAAAATTTTAACTCCCCCTAACCCCCTTTTAACTTAATAGAGGAAATTCTTCCCTCCTTTAGAAAAGGAGGGTTAGAGTGGATTTCTCCTCCCCTTAAGTTAAGGGGAGAAAGGAAGGGGTTATGGATTTTGCATTTTAAACTGTCCCGCTACGCGGGATCTCGCATAGCGATGATCATTTTACACTTTGAGATTTTAATTTTACATTTCTTATAATGTTTAGAAATCCGCTAATTTTAATCGTGGCACTACTAATGTTGGCTTTTAGCCAGCCGGCTTTTGTCTCGGCCGATTTAACAACCGACCTTCAATCTGAAATTAACCAAAAACGCAGCCAAATTCAGGAACTGGAAAAACAGATTGCCGAGTTTAAACAAATGCTCCAGACCACCCAGTCGCAGGGTGCGACTTTAAAACAACAAATTACGCGACTGGAAACGCAGATTAAAAAACTGGAAACGCAAATCCGCCTGACCCAAACTAAAATCTCCGCCGCCTCGTTAACGATCCAGGGACTAAGCTCCGATATTGCCACCCAAAATGTGGAACTGGAAAAACAAAAAAATAATCTGGGGCAGATTCTGCGCACGGTCTATGAATACGACCAGGAAAGTCCCTTTTCTTTAATTTTAGAAAACAGCAATTTTTCTGATTTTTTCAACCAAGTCCAATATGTTAATAATCTCCAAACGAGCGTCCAGGATGAATTAACCGAAATTAAAAATCTTAAAGCGGAGCTGCAGGCCAAAAAGACCGATTATGAAAATCAAAAATCGGCGCTGCAGGACTTAAAAGGCGAGCTGCACGGCCAAAGCTTGACGTTAGACAATCAAAAAGATGAAAAACAGGATTTACTAACGACTACTAAAAATCAGGAAAAACAATACCAGACAACCTTAACTGATTTGCAAAAAAAACGCGACCAGATTGAACGGGAAATTTTCCTGGCCGAAGAAAAACTGCGCCTGGCCATTGATCCCAATTCCATTCCCGGAGCCAGAAAAGGGGTGCTGGCCTGGCCGATTCAAGACCCGCTTTCGCAAACTTTCGGCTGTATTGAGACTAAATTTGCCAAACGTTCCTATCCGGAATGCAACAATGGCAAAGGCGGTTTCCATAACGGCATAGATATTGACGCCGACCTCGGCGACCCGGTGCGCGCGGCGCTGGCGGGCACGATTTCGGGCGTGGGAAATTTAGGCAAATACTCCTATGGCCGCTGGATAACCATAAAACACGATAACGGTTTAACCACTCTATACGGCCATCTTTCCGCCCAATCAATCACGGTTGGCCAAAAAGTCAGCACCAGCCAAATCATCGGCTACGCCGGCAATACCGGCTATTCCACCGGCTCCCATTTGCATTTCACTGTTTATGCCACCAATACCTTTTCCATTCAACAAAAATGGTACGGCCCGGTGCCCTTGGGCGGCCCGATTAATCCATTGATTTATCTTTAGAAAAATAGCATTCCAATATTCTTGAGAATATTGGAATAACAAATAAAAAACCGAAGTGGCTGCTAAGGAATCGCCCGGTTTTTTTATTTGACAAGACATTTTAATGCGATAAAATATAAACATAATAATTAATTTAACAGCAACAATATGGACAACATAGAAAGAAAATGCCAGTGCGGCATGCCGTTGAGCGAAAAAACGGAATGCAGTTGCGAACCGGGCGTTTGCTGCCACTGCTGTAAATGCGCGCCGGACTGCCAATGCGGCTGCCAGGAAAAAAAGGCGGAATAAAAATAGCCTCTGGCCGACCCCGTTAGAAAGTTATGACTTTCTAACGGGGTCGTCTTCAAAATGAGGAAGAAAAGATAAAAGCCGCCAGCGGCCTAAATATAAAGGCCTTCATTTTCAAAGACGCAAAAAATACAAAAGAAATTATAGATAGTGTAATTTAAACCTCGGTGACTTGATTAACCCGATGAGTTATTTATAAATTCAAACAAAAAAAGCCCTCATTCCGAAAAATGAGGGTGGCGAATCGCCGAAGTAGAAGCAAAAATCAGTTTGAGGTACTTATTACAAATATTATTTTCCCCTGGCGTATTAGATGCCAGAGGCGTATTAGATGCCAGAGCCGACGAGCCAACAAAATCCTCTCACGCTCTTCCTCTCGTTCTAAGCGCTTGTTTTTATCCTTTTCGCTTAGAACGAATAATAAGAGCAGCGGAATGACGCTCAGGGCGCTGGCTTGGCCCCAGCTCCAATGGAAACCAAATAGCTCTAATCCGCAAAGCAGTCCCACAATTGGGACAAAACAAATTGCGAATAGAGAAACCCCCGCCGCCGCCGAGATTACGGCCCAAATAAATATCCCGAACATTCCTTGTACCAAAATCAGTAGTAATTTTTTCATGGCCGTTCCTTTCTACGACTTAATTTAAAAAAACAGGATATAATAATCTTACTTCAATTTTAGGCAAATGTCAAGATTTTATTATATCTATAGCCGCGATTAAAATCTATCGCTTCAGTAAGGCCGCCCTCTTTTCCCACCTGGCCGTCTGGCTACACTATTTCACGGTGGAGAAGCCGGACATAAAAATAATTTATAAATCTATTACAATATAGTTTACGCTTTTTTAATAATTACTTAAACTATTGACATATATCATATATGATATATAATGGAGGGGACGAATATAAAATAAAATTTTATAAAAATCCGAAGACCAACAAAGAGCCAGTTCGCATATATATTGAATCGCTGCCAAATAAAGAAGGTGCTAAAATCGCTAAATACGTAGAACTCCTTAGGGTATGCGAGGGATATTTAGATGAGCCGCTCTCAAAACATATAGACGGTAAAATCAGGGAGTTAATCGTTGATTTTGCCAAAAATCATCACCGCATTTTCTATTTTACTTTTATTAAAAGAAACATCATTTTGCTTCACGCTTTTTTAAAGAAAACGCCGCAAACACCACCGCGTGAAATTAAAAAAGCTAAAGAAAATTATTATAGCGCAATAAATAATCCCAAAATATATGAAAAAGACTAGAAAAAACGTAAAGGCTACCGACTTTGACGATTATCTCAAAGAGAAGCTTAAAAATCCCGAATTTAAAAAGTGGTACGATTATTACGGAAAACAATTAGAGGTGGCTTTTTCCGTTCACCAATTAAGAAAGAAAAGGGGACTGTCGCAAGCCCAACTGGCCAAAAAAATCGGCACCACTCAAAGCAACGTGGCGCGCCTGGAGGCCGGCAATCAAAATTTCACCACCGACACCCTTCAAAAAATCGCCCAGGCGTTGAATAAAGAATTAAAAATTGAATTCGTGTAATTTTCCCCTCTTTTTGTAAAGAGGGGGTAGGGGAGATTTAGGGTTTATTTTCTCCCGCGGCCCAAAAGCCGGAGATAAAGGTAATTTATAAATCATAGCATAGCGTATTTTTATTTTATGGAAAATGAATTTGTTTTAAAATTGAAGTTGGCTATAAAAGATAAAACAGTTGTTTATATTGACGCTGCTAATTTAGAACAATCAGTCAAAAATATGTGGGTGAATCCCAAAGATATCCCAGACGATTTAAAAAGTTTTGCCGCGAATGAATTACGATGGTCGGTTGACTATGCGAAGCTTAAGAACTTTTTTAAAAATACCTGCAATCTTGATTGCGTCCGCTTCTATTCCGCTGATTTTCAATCAGATAGCCATTTTAATTTTCGTTTCTTTCTGCGAAAAGGATTAAAGTTTATTTTGAATACAAAACCACTGAAACAATACCCTGACCACACAGACAATAAGCCACACCGCAAAGCAAATTTTGATGTTGAAATAGCAACCGACGCAACTTTTAATATGAGCAAATACAACACTTTTATTTTGTTTTCCGGCGACTGTGATTTTGAATATCTGCTTAAATTTTTGCGCGGACACGGAAAGATGACCATCATTTTTTCCCGCAGTGGATTTGTGGCAAAAGAACTTCCGCCTGCTTGCCATTATTATTTTGATATCACAGATTTTAGAAATGAAATACTGCGGGTTAGCCAAAAAGCGAAGAACCCCGCGCCTTTCAGCACGGGGTCCCGCAATTGATATCATCTGACACTGCTGCCAAATGTATCTATATATTAGCAAAACCAGATACGATGTCAATAGTTGATGAAAATTTCATTCTTTAAGAAAAAATTAAAAAAGCACTCGTCTGCGGTTTATGAATTGACCGCGAGGGAGCCAAAGCCCCCACAAGTGCTATAATCAGTATAGAGTATCCTGTTTTAATCTGTCAATAGCTGCATGGAAAATCTGAAAAATATAAGAATTCCTCCCTTTTTAAAGGGAGGTTAGGAGGGATTTAATCCACCTCGCGGCCCAAAAGCCGGATATAAAGATAATTTATAAATCTTAGTATGAAAAAACTTATAACAATTATTTCATTAATATGTTCTCTTTCACCCTTAACGACTTTGGCCGCCCTTTATAAATCGTCGGACGGAAAAGTTTGGGCTGACTGGAATGGGAAAAGGCGGTGGATAAGGACTTTGGAAATATTTAATTCATATGGTTATAAATGGTCTGATGTCAAAGATATTGCCGACCTTTCTTTATCTAGAAAACCTATTAACAATTTGGTAAGGATTAAAGATAAACCGGAAGTTTATGCTTTGTCTGATAGCGGATACAAAAGGCATATTCACAATCCGGATATTTTTAATTCCTATCAACTTTCCTGGGATGATGTGGCCGATATTAACGAAACAGAGCTCGCTAATTATCCTGACTGCAATCTGATTAAGGAAGCAGATAATGAAAAGGTGTATAAACTTGATGGTAGCACTCTCTATCCAATTAAAGATTTAACTACCTTCAATTATTACGGATTTAACTGGAGCGCTTTACAGATTATTAACTCAGAAGATTTAGCGACTTATACTATCGGACTAGAATTAGCCATTGCCGGCTCCGCCACACCTTCACCTTCGCCAAATTGGTCGCCGACACCGACACTCCATCTATAACTCCTACGTCGTCTGCTACACCGACACCGACACCATCTCCAAGCCTCTCTGTTTCGCCAACCCCCTCTCCGTCTACCTCGCCCAGTGCTTTTCAGGAAAATTTAAGCGTCAGTTTCGTCTTTGACCCGACTAAAAGTTTTTATCATACGGCTGATTATGGGATTTATACAGGTTACAACGATGACCAAATTTATACAGGAGGCGTAAAGAGTTCTATTCCGTCATTTAGAAATGCTACTCAATTACTTGCCAATGGATTAATTACCCAATCTACAGCTAACTCGCTTGCCAACGGACTAATCGGCGACTTTGGCGGTCTCATCACTTTGACCAATCACAGTTCATCTATTGTCATTGTCACCGAATTGGATTTTTTTAAAAAAGAATATACTTGGGGTACACCAGAAGAAACATCAGAGGGACAAGCCATAATCGCTAAATATGGTGACCAAATCGTAGTTGACAACGATACAAAACTGATAGTCTCAAAAAGCAATAAAGAGAATACAGAAACACCACTAACGCAGATAACTTCCATTCCGATCTCTTTAACTCTTCAACCTGGCGAACAAACTGTTTTGGATTTATTTATAAAAGGAATTAAATTACCATCTCCGTCGCCAGCATTATCAAAATCAATAGGAGGGTCGTTATCAACAGGAACTGGCATTGCTATTTCTATCAGCGATATAAAAATGAATCCCAGTGTTTCTATGTTTTACGAAACAAATCCCAGTCCTGACATATTACCTAAATATCGTTATCTTTATCCGCTGAATAGTATTAGTTGGGGCAGATAATTTCTATTTTAAAAATCCCGTATGCGGAAAAGTTTTAAAGAATAAATTTGTGAAGTGGTTTAAGGAAAAAATTTGAAATTGGTTTAAACTTGGTTTTACTATTCTTTATAGCGTGTCTATTTTGACAATGAGAATGAGAAAGAAAAGGTAAAAGTCGCCAGCGGCTTAAATATAAAGGCCTTCATTTTCAAAGACGCAAAAAATACAAAAGAAATTATAGAAATTATAGAAAGAGTTAAAAATTGAATTTGTTTAAAAACTAAAGTTAAATTAAGAAATGACCATTGCTCATTCACTAATCGGACTCGTAATCGGTAAAAAAATCGGATATACCTTACCATTAATTATAGGATCAATATTCCCAGACATTGACCATTTATTTATTTTAATAAAAAATAAACATTTCAGGTTGCACGAGGCGTTTAAGGCGATGAAAAATGAAGACAAAGCAGGGGAGAGATATAAAACGCCCTATACTCATTCAATCCTCGCCTGGATAATTTTTTCCGCCGCTGCGGTTTTGATTAGCAAGCCCGCGGGCCTGGCTTTCTGTCTGGCCTATGCCCTACACCTTCTACTGGACATACTGGACACGGACGAGAAACAGTTATTTTATCCTTTCAAAAAAACCATCCGTGGATTTCTGCCGGTCCTTGGGAAATACGAAATTATCTTCGCCGCGATTTTAATTATTATTTATTTTTATATCTAACAAGGACAATATTGTGCGATGCCTCTGAAAGACGCGTTGCACAATATTGTGAGGTTCCTGTGACAGACAAAGCCTGTTGTAGGCCTATATTGTGCGACGTAATAGGTAATAAATAAAGACAAGTAAGCATAATAAATAAATCTATGCAAAAAATAGGCCTTTGTGCCACAGTTTTAACCATAGTTTTAACCATTCTTTCCACCCTCAAAGCCCCTAATTTCGCTTATGGCGCGGTTTTGGTCCCGCTAAGCGGGACTTTGGCCCAGGAAGGCAGTCCAACGCCGTCGCCGAGTGAAAATTGGCTGGAAATGCCGTCTTTGCCAGCCGGGCCGCTTGACCCCTGGCTTGATAAGCTCAAGGCCGGAGCGCAGGATTTGATGAATCAGGCCCAAAATCAGCTGCAACAGGGCGCTAACAAGGCATCTGAGTCGGCTCAACAGGCTGTTCAGGACGAAATCAGCCGCCAGGCCAGCCAAGCCAGCCAAGAAGCCAAAAAAGGCATATCAGCGGCCGTGGAAAGAGTGGTGACGCAGATAAAATCTCAAATAGGGGAGATTATTTCAAATATAAAAATATTTTGGCAAGAACTTTATTGGAAATTTACTACCAAGACACACTGAAAAATTTTTAATATATAGTAGGTGAGGGGCGGGATTGTGCGATGCAATCTTTGATTGCGTTGCACAATCCCGCCTCCTTTTACGACATCTGGATGTCGTAAAAGGTATCTTGTGCGACGCTCTGGGTATCATTTTCCCCCAATTTGTCAATATCCCCTAAAAGTTATCCACAGGTCCCTTTTCAAACCTTGATAGTAAAAATTAAAAAATAAATAAATTTTTAAAAATATTTTAGAAAATAAATTATAAAATATAAAAAATAATTTGGGAAAATAAAAAAGAGGGTGATATCGGCTATCCCCCTCCCCTATTTTTAGTGCCTTCTCCTATTAATGCGTCTTTCCCATTTCGCACTCCTCCAGGGCCTGTTTTATGGCCGCCCCTCCCTTCCTCTTGCAACTTTTTCAATTTGATTTCAAAGTCTTCCATTTCTTTTCTCCTTTTTTGGACTAACTTTTTTGGACTAATTTCAAAATTTAAAATAACCACCCTCCTTTCTATTAAATTAAACATAAACTCTCTAAAAGAAAAAGTCAAATTTTGACGGCGGAAAGATGAAGTGATAAAATAAAGTATCTTTTATGCGTATTTCTTATTCGGCGCTGGAGACATTCAAACGCTGTCCGCTCAAATTCAAATTCCAGTATGTTGATAAAATAAAAACACCCAAATCAAAGGAGGCGCTTTTTGGCACCTTAATTCATAATATCCTGAAAATTCTTCACGAACCCGGGCTGACTATTCCGACCGAAGAAGAGATCCTGAAATACCTGACCGACAACTGGGACGCCTCAATTTATGCTTCCGAGCAGGAATCTATTATGGCTTTCAGCCAGGCCGTCAAAATGCTCAAAGATTATTATGCCAAAAACTATCCCGGGCAGTTTAACGTGGTGGCGCTGGAAACGCTTTTTGAGGCGCCGTTGATGGCGGGCTCGAATTTGCATATCATTACCGGTAAAATTGACCGCATTGATAAAACGCCAGACAATTTGTTTGAAATTATAGATTATAAGACCACCAAAAAAATGCCTTCCCAGGAAACCGTAGATAAAGATTTGCAGCTTTCGGTTTATCATTTGGGCATCGCCAACCGCTGGCCTTCCATTAGTCAAGAGAAGCGTCCGATTAAAATGAGCTTATATTACTTGAAGCACGGCGAAAAACTGTCCAGCTGGCGCACAGCCGAACACCTGGAAGCGACCAAAGAGGCGGTAATAAAAAGCGTTGAAGGCATAGCGCGAGCGCACAAAGAAGAGAAATTTTCAGCCACGCCCAATCCTCTTTGTGACTGGTGCGAATACCAACGGCAATGCCCGTTTTTCAAACACAAATTCGTTGAAGAGAAACTATTTTTCAACGACCAGAATGTGAAAACGTTAATCAATGAATACGCCGCGATAAAAAAGGAGGTGGAAGAAAAGGATAAAAAATTAGGTGAGATAAAAAATAATTTAAGCAAATTTATGGACCAGGAAGGTTTGGAGAGTTTGTTTGGCGACGATGGCTATATCAGCCGAACGCTTATCCAGCGCTTCAAATATGACGCGGATTTATTGCGTCAGATTTTAGAGCCGCTGGGCCGCTGGCCAGACGTTTTGAAAGTGGACGACGCTAAATTAAAAAAAGTTGCCAAGGAATTGCCCCGCGACTCGCGCGCCAAAATAGAAGAAGCGCGCCAATTAGATAAAGAATATAAAACTATTGTCTTAAAAAGAGATAAAGGAAAAAAATAATCCTTGTACCATTTTGCTGCTATAGCATCATTATGGTACATAGATTATCGCATTATTTTGCGCTATATCCGGCCGGCGCTTGCTGCTGGATGCAAACTGACGGGGAATAGCCGGCGGCTTTCGCTTCGTCTTCCGACTTAAACCAGACCTGATTTTCCGGCTTTATTCTTTTTGCCCAAGAACACCAAGGCCAGTAATATTTCGTGCCACTGCGGCTGGACACAAATGTTCCTTTCTCCGCTGCTTGTCCCGTGTCACCTAAAACGGAATTCACGGCGCTCCCCTGCCCCGCGCTAATTAGCGGCTGTGAAACATTACCGGACAAATTTATTGAACTGGTTGAATTGGGCTCTTCAATAACAATCGGATTTTTAATAATTTCTGGCGCGCTTAACCTGCCGGTGCCAAAAGCAATGGCCGCCACCAAAACAAAGCCAATCACCAGCGCGATGTCGGCCTGGTTTTTCTTGAACCAATCCCCTATTTTAGCTACATCGATAATTGACATTGACACACTGTTATGCTAATATTAAATTGCGTGGAAATCTCGTCTTTCTTGCTTAAAATCTCAAATCCCAAGCACCAAATAACAAATAATATCCAAATTCCAATGACCGAAATCCTAAACTATTTGGAATTTTGAATTTGAAAAATTGGAATTTATTTGTAACTTGGAATTTGTTATTTGGAATTTAACAGTTATGGCTCATACTAAAGCGGCTGGTTCAACCCGACTGGGCCGCGATTCACAACCAAAATATTTAGGCGTTAAACTATTTGCCGGCCAGGTGGCTAAACCGGGCAGTATTTTAGTCCGCCAGCGCGGCACCAAATTCTTCCCCGGCCGAAATGTTAAGCGCGGTTCCGACGACACACTCTACTCTATTGCGAAGGGTATTGTTCAATTTGCGACCAAAAAAATGCAAAAATTTGATGGGGCGAAAAGACTAACCAAGATTGTGAATATAATACCAACAAAATAACCGTTCTTTAAAGGAGGATAGCTATGTTTAAAAAACTGTGTTGGCCCGCATCTGCGTGGTGGAGTGTGATAGTTGCGTTATGGGAAGATCCGGAAGCGGAGGGAGAACTCGATAACTGTGTCTTGATAATTGGGTATGTTATCTTCTCTCTCCTCATCGGTTTTTGTATAATCGCTCAGATTTGGAGCGGAATTAGAAAGTTTTTTGCGTAAGAACGCCAAAAAAATATAGAACAACTCCGCAGCCCCTCTTTTTCCTAAAAGGGGCTTTTCTATTTTTTTACCTCCTCCCCTCAGATGAGGGAAGGAAAAAGGTGGAGTGCTGATAATTTTGTTTAAATCAACACCTCCCCTTTAATTCCCCTCCTCATCTGAGGAGGGGAATTAAGAAATCTACTTAATTGCGGCTGCCACAAACTCCCGAAACAACGGATGCGGCGTCAAAGGCCGAGACTTGAATTCCGGATGGAATTGCGTGCCCAGAAAAAACGGGTGAACGGTTTTGGGCAACTCGGCGATTTCCATCAGCCGACCATCGGGTGATTTACCCGAAAAAACCAGACCGTTTTTCTCCAGTAATTCTATGTATTCAGGATTCACTTCCCAGCGATGACGATGCCGCTCGGAAATCAAATGTTTCTTGTAGGCGCCAAAGGCCTGAGTTCTGATGGTGAGCGCTGCCGGATAAGCGCCCAAACGCATGGTGGCGCCGTAATTTTTTTCTGCCAGATTCTTTTTTTGTTCCGGCATAATGTCAATGACCGGATGTTTTGTGTCGCGATTAATTTCGGTGGTGTGAGCGTCTTTCAAACCGCAAACATGTCGCGCAAATTCTACCACCATTAACTGCATGCCATAACACAGTCCTAAATACGGGATTTTATTTTTGCGACAAAACTCAATGGCTTTAATTTTGCCCTCCACGCCGCGAGAACCAAAACCGCCGGGCACGATGATGCCCTCGTACTGTTTCAATTTACTTACCGAACGCGAATCTTTTTCAAATTCTTCTGAATTTATCCAAGAAATATCCGGCCGAAGTTTGTGATAAAATGACGCGTGCTTAATCGCTTCAATGACCGAAAGATAAGCGTCGGATAAAATAAAATCGCCGGTGCCAAAATATTTACCGACAATGCCGATTTTAACCGACTTTTTCACCGTCTTGATTGTTTCAAATAATTTGTTCCACTCTTTCAAATCAGATTTTTTGGCCTTGACTTCCAGCTTTTCCAAAATTAAATCGCTTAATTTATCTTTTTCAAAATTTATTGGCACTTCATAAATTGTTTCCACGTCGGGCGAGGAAATCACGTCGCGCTCCTGCACATTGCAGTTTAAAGCGATTTTTTCTTTTCTTTTTTTGTCCAAAGGAACGGCCGAACGAGCAATGATAATGTCGGGCTGAATGCCGGCGGAATTGAGCGTGCGCACGGCGTATTGCGTCGGCTTGGTTTTCATCTCGCCGATTTTACTGGGAATGGGCAAATAGCTCACCAAAATAAAAAGAACGTCTTTGGGTTTTTTAAGACGCAGCATCCTCGCCGCCTCCAAAAACAAAACATTTTGGTATTCGCCGACCGTGCCGCCAATTTCAATCGTCACAAAATCAGCCCCGGCTTTTTTTACCGCCCTTTCAATTCGGTCAATCACTTCCAGCGGTATATGGGGCACCACCTCAACGCATTTGCCCTCATAACCCAAATTTCTCTCCCGATGAATTACCGCCTCATAAATGCTGCCGGTCGTCATATAGTTGATGGCCGGCAAATCCGTGTTCAAAAATCTTTCGTAATTGCCCATATCCTGGTCGCATTCGGTTCCTTCGTCCAAAACAAAAACCTCACCGTGCTCGGTGGGATTCATTGTGCCGGCATCAACATTGACATACGGGTCAATTTTAATAGCCGTGACTTTAAAACCGCGCGCCTGGATGATTTTGCCAATGGAAGCAGTAGCGACGCCTTTGCCCACGCCCGACATTACCCCTCCGGCCACAAAAATATACTTTGCCACAATAATAACTACGGATTACGAATACCGTACGAATATACGAATTCGTATATTCGTAAAAAATTCGTAATCCGTAGTTTAAATATCTTCTTTGGCTTCTTCCGTCACAATTATTTTTATCTTCGCTTCCAGCCTGTGCGGGAACTCCACCACTATATCGTACTCCCCCACTTCTTTGATTGACTCCGCCAATTTAATCTGATTTTTGGAAACATTGAAACCTTTATCCTTCAATATTTTGGCCATTTTGACGGCGGTGATAGAACCAAAGAGCTTGCCGCTTTCATCCACCTTGGTGCTGATTTCAACTTCCTGGCCGTCCAGCTGCGCCACCGCCCCTTCTGTTTCTCGAAGCTCCGATTCCGCTTTTTTGGCGGCCGCTTCTTTTTCGGCCTCCAACTGTTTCAGGGCCTCTTCCGTCGCCGGCTTAACCAAATTATTGGGTAACAAAAAATTGCGGGCGTAGCCGTCGGCCACCTCTTTGACATCAAACTTTTTTCCTAATTTTTCCACGTCTTGAAGAAGAATAACCTGCATAAAAATTTTTAATTGATCTAATTACTCTAATTTCTAATCAAATCCTAATGACCAAATGTCCAATGTCTAAAAAATCTTTTTGGGATTTGGGTATTGGGATTTATTTAGGTTAATTAGAAATTAGGTTAATTAGAAATTCTTAATCATATTTTATCTCAAATTCTTTAAACTCTCCACTCGCCTCTTCCCATTTTACCTCAACCTTATCTACTTTAGCAAATCTGACTCCATTATAGCACCAATCAACCAACTTTTCCAACTGCTTCTGCTCCCCTTCAGCCACCACCAGCACCGTCCCATCGCTAGCGTTGCTCACCCAACCGGTCAAGTCCAGCTCACGCGCCTTAGCCGCGGCGTTAGCTCGAAAAAAAACTCCCTGAACAGAACCAAATATTTTTATCACTGCCCTTTTCATAGTTTTTTACTCCCTCCTTTTAAAAAGGAGGGTTGGGGTGGATTTATAAAGTCGTAATCGGCCTTGATTGGGCCCCAAAGGAAAGCCTTCGGCTTCCTACGGGGTAAATGATGCAGATTTTACATTCTTATTTTTTCTTCAAAATTTTAACAATTCCCTTATCCGCATCCACCTCCACCAAATCGCCGGTTTTAAATATTTTTGTTGCAATTCTTGTCCCAACAATACACGGGATTTCAAATTCTCTGGCCACCACAACACCATGAGAAGTAATGCCGCCTTCATTAGTCACAATTGCCGAAGCCAGAGGAAAATAAGCAGAAATTTCTGGCCAGGCATTTTGGACAATTAAAATCATTCCTTTTTCCATTCCTTTTGGCAAATTTTTCAGATTAAGGTTTTCATTTTTTAGCACAAAAGCTACCCCAGTTATTTTCCCAGGATTACCTACAATTCCTTTAATTGATGTAATTGATGTAACCTCGCTGTAGTCTTCATATTTTTCACTATATACTTTTACAGTTTTACCAGTATAAACTTTAAAATTATGGTTTTTGGAAATTAAAACGAACCCTTGCGCCCTACGCGCCAGAACACTTTTTGCCGGAATAGTGTTATTTTCTAATTCATGTATTTCTAAATTCTCGGCTTCTTCGGGATGGATATTTAAACGTTTGGCATATTCTCTAAAAATTAGACGACACACATCCCAAACAGAGCTGTACGCAACGCGAGTATTAAATCTGTAACGCGCCACTTGTTTTAATATATTTTGCTGACTGGAGGAAACACCGTATTTTTCAAATTCATAAAAAAATGATGGCTGGGATAAAAAATGAACAGCCAATGTTTTATGCCAAACTAGAAGAGTACGTAATAATAATTTCCTCAACTGCTCATTATTAAGTTTTGACAAATTATGTATATCAACTTGCTTAAGATAATTTTTGGCGGCAAAAATGGCTTTCTTTTTATAAACAATCACCCGTCTAATACTGGCAGGTTTTTGAAAAAATAAATATCCCAACCTCGCCTCTTTCTCTATATCAGCATCTGAGAAGAATGCGGCAAGCTTACCTTGGCGGTAAATATAAAACGAATTTTCTTTTTTATAACCAAATACTTTCTCGGGCAGTTTCATAGCTAAATCATCCAGCTCCGCATAAATTAAACGCTCGCCGATGTCTTCCCAATATAATTTGTATTTATGTTCCCCCATTTTTTACAACGTAGTAATCGGCCTTGATTGGGCCCCGAAGGAAAGCCTTCGGCTTCCTACGGGGTAAAATGATATAAATTTTACAATGTTGTAATTGGCCTGCTTTGAGTAATGTAAAATTTTTCCCCCTCCATCGCCCATTCTATATCTTGGGGCGCGGCGTAATGTTTTTCAATCTTAAGGCAAATTTTTGCTAAGACAAAAATTTGCCTGTCTGTTAACTTTTGCTTCCCCCGCTTTACTTTTGGCACCGCTATCTCTTCTGTTCCTTTTGCGCTTCTCACAATCATCATCCCCTGTTCTGAAATATTTTTATCCAAAATTTTAAATTTTGAATTGTCATTTTGATTTTTGATTTTTGATTTTTGAATTATATAAGTGTCCGGCGTGATTTTTCCGCCAACAATCGCCTCGCCCAAACCCCAGCCGGCCTCAATGACCATCTGGTTTCTGTTTTCGGTCACCGGATGAACGGTAAAGCAAATTCCCGAAACTTCGGATTGAATCATTTTTTGGACGACCACGGCCACGCAAACGGGATAGCAATCGCATAATTTTTTACAGGTTTTTGCCCTAATTTTTTTCTGGTGGTCGACAGTTATTAATTTTTTCTCAAAAGCGTAAAATAGAGCCCGCGGCGTAAATAAAGACGACCAACATTTTTTGATGTTCTCAAAAAACATTTCCTCGGTGGTATTCAAATATGTTTCCAGCTCACCAGCCCAGGAGGCGACCGCCGAGTCCTCGGCGGTCGCCGAGGAGCGGACAGCCACGTATTTGGATTTCAACGCCTTAAATTCTTTAATAAATTCCTTCTCTAAATCTTCTGGCATCGCCGCATCATGAAATAAATCCCGAATTATATTTGACGCCCGCTCAACCGAATTGATGTCTTTGTAATTTATTTTTGCCAAAATAGCCGCAATTTCCTGCACCAAATCCGTCTCTTCCAAAAACTTATCAAATGCCTCAACCAAAATCACAAACCCGCCCGGCACCGGAATTCCGGCCCGCCTCATCTCCCCCAGTGATGCTCCCTTCCCGCCGGCAATGGAAATGTCGTTTTTTGATAAATCTTCAAACTTTTTTATCATCACTTTTTTGTTCCCTTTCTTTTTCTAATTTTACCCCCAAATCCGCCAATCGGTTTAATTCATCCAAGTCAACGCCAAATTCTTTTTTAATAAAAGTTATCCCTTCTCCCGGTTCCGTTTTGACGGCGCGGTACATCGTAAATTTAAGACTTTTTTCGCCCTTCTCATCAATAGATGAATCAATTTCAAAACCATCGTTTAGGCTCAAGCAGTCGCCGATATCTTCTAATTTTTGAGGTTTCTGGCCATTTTCTAATCTCAGTATTTTCATCAAAAGCGGCTCGGTAATGGTTTTGTGTGTGCCGCGCAATTGGTCTAATTTTGAACCAGATTCCAGGTTTGCCGGCTTTTCAATGTCTTCTTTAACCAAGACGGCCATATGCGCCGCAGCAGTTTCGGACGGGTATAATTTGGCTAATTCGCTATTTTGATTATCAAGCCATTCGGCAATAACTGGTTCTTCAGCCGTTTCGGCAATTTCGGCTTGTTCGCTAGTTGATAAAAGCGGATATCTTTTTTTACTAATTCCCATTTCGGCTAAAATCTTCGCCTTATTCGCATCCCACTTAGCAACGTATAGTCTGATCCAATCTTTGGGCATTAATTTTTCCGATAATTCTATTCTCTCTTGCGCTTTAAAGTCAACGCCATCAACCTGACCGCCTTCAATGAGTCCTTTTATTGTTTCCAGCGTCCGAATATTCCCGCTCCAACCGATATCAGTTTGCTCACTAAACTCTGGGGCCTGTATTCCCAGCTGAAGCGATTCCGATCGCCCCCTGGGCGAAATAGCTGATTTAGATATTTCGCCTGTTTTAGCACTCCCCACCGCACCGCTCGCTTTTTCCGCATGCCTAAAATAAAAACTTCTTACCTTTACATTTAATCCTTTTTCTTTTTCGTATATATTTTTTTCGGCATAATAGAAAATTAGTGGTGCTATTTTGACAGAATTTCATCAATCATTTTCAGCCTTCTGTGTCTTCTTAAGCCCCTGTGAATTCTTAGCTTGTCTTTCAGGTGGCTGATATATCCGTCTAGTGAATTAGTGGTATTTGGGATATTAAGTTCCGGATATTTCTGATAGGTGTAAAGTATCGGCAGATTCCTGCATATACTCCGGTATGCCGAGCGTAATCGTTTATGCGTGAAGAACCGGCGCCTGGTTATCGGATTGTATGATTTCTCTTTTAAGAATTCGTGCCATTGCTTGTACCAATCGGCCAAGAGTCTGTTCATCTCATCTTCGCAGCTTTTGGGAATTTTTAAGGCAATATGTCTCAGTATTTGGCCAGCAGCTAATTTCGGTCTGGCGGTCAAATATCGGGTCATAATCTGTATTTGGTGGAAGTGGCACATCTGCACCGGCACATCCCAGAAAACGTTGATTACGCCTGGCCTTCCATCAATTACGGCTGCCTGAATTTCAAAACCTTTTTTCTCTATTTCAAAGCGTAATTGGTGGTAGATAGCCGCGTTTTCCGTCAGCGACATTTTCCAGGCCAGATTCTTTTTAAGGCGGGGCACTCTGATGATGCAGATGCCAAAAGATTTTTTAACGAAAGTCATATCGGCGACGATGACGACATCGCACGGCTTGACCAGCTTTTCTTTTACCTTAAATTCATCCAATTGCTGCCTAATCCATTTTTCGCTTTTTGAATATTTTTCCGCTAATTGTTTCGCGGTTTGCCTTTCCCAGACATACTGTTTCCAAAGAGCTTTTTGCAGAGGTATTTTCCTTGATTTGTTAATGAAATATTTCCCGCAATCTTTACAAAAATATTTCTGCTTATTTCTGAAATGTCCGTTTTTCTTTGTGCGTTGAGAATTGCATTTTGGGCAAAATCTTCTGTTTTTTTGTAGCCATAGTGTAAATTATTTACTGATTATGGCTCTATTAT
>Ga0315284_10003811_pt1 | contig 21429 bp, 17 predicted proteins | sample YL17G09_16_MG_FD_203696 | JGI IMG/M metagenome (GOLD analysis project Ga0315284, IMG submission 203696) | Sediment microbial communities from Yellowstone Lake, YNP, Wyoming, USA - YL17G09_16 | ecosystem: Environmental > Aquatic > Freshwater > Lake > Sediment | place: USA: Wyoming | collected...
GTGTATGGGATCGAAACCACCATCCCGTTTTTCCGGCGCGTGCTCGAGCACCCGGATTTTCTCGCCGGGCGGATCGATACCGGCTTCATCGACCGCGCCCTGGCCGAGGGAATTCTTTCCGAGGACGCCCCGGCGCCGGAACTCGAACGCGTGGCGCTACTGGTGGCGGCTCTTAACGCCGGCCGCAATGGTCCCGCGCGTCCCGCGCCCCCGGCACGCGAAAGCGCGTGGAAATCCGCGGGGCGCGAGGCGCTCTTGAACCGCTGGCCGCCGAAGCCGTAGCGGCGCTCTCCGAGCGCCGACCAGGGACAAACATCGGCGGTCTGAGACCGCCGCACCAGTGCCGGTCCCGCAGGGCGGGACCGGCGCTACGAATATGAAACTCCACCTGACGCTCCAACACGGATCGCGCGACAGCGAACACCAGATCGAGTTCGTCGCCCCGACGGACGGCGCGGGCGGTTCCCTGCCGTTCGTCCTTGATCAGGGAAGCGGCGACGCTGACTGGGCCGAAGTCGCGCCCGGCGTCTATTCGATCCTCATCGGCGGCCGCTCCTATGAGGCCCGGGTGGCGGCTCAGCCCGGCGAGGCGGCGGGCCAGATCCTGCGCGTGGTGACGGTGGGAACGCGACACTACCGCGTGGAAGTCCACGACCCGCGCCGGCGCCGAGGCGCGAGCCGAGCCGCAACGTCCGACGGGCCGCAGGAAATTCGCGCGCCCATGCCGGGAAAGATCGTGAAAATCCTGGTGAGCGAAAACCAGGAAGTGGTCCAGGGCGCCGGGCTGCTGGTCATTGAAGCAATGAAGATGCAGAACGAGCTGCGCGCGCCGCGCTCCGGCCGCGTGGAGAGAATCTACATCGCGGAGGGAACGGGTGTGGAGACGGGATCACATCTGGTGCGGCTGGTGTGAGGCCGGCTCGGCTCCTGCGGGGCCGGGGCGCTCCCGGATGACGTTCAGGCTCAGGACGGATTCGCGGGCTTCGCGCCGCGCAGAAAGAAATTCTCCGCTCCCTTCGGAATGAGATGGCGGCGAGGGGTTGCTACTTGGCCTGGGCAGGGTTGGCGCCGGCGGTGACGATCTTTGCGGCGAGGTGGTTAATCACTTTGGCGCGGTTGCGCAAGTCCTCGATATAGGCGGCTTTGAGGAGCTGCTCGCGCTCGTTCGTGAGGGTCTGGCGGATGGCGCTCCGCACCTGGGGATCGGAAAGTTCGCGCTGGCCGGCCTCTTCGCGGCCCAGCAGCTTGATGATGTGGTAGCCGTCGGCGCTGCGGAGGATTCCCGATACTTCGCCCACGCGCAGCGAGCTGACGGTCTGCCGGAGTTGGGGGTTGGAGGCGAGCGCGGAAGCGGGGACGAAGCCCATATCGCCGCCACCCGAGGCGGTGCGCGGATCCTCGGAATAGGCCTGCGCCACCGTGGCGAAATCCTCGCCGGAACGCACGCGCGCGTAGAGGGCCTGAACCTTGCGCTCGGCCGCCTGCGGATTGGTGGCGTCGTCGTTCTTGGTATTGCGCACCTGCGGCTCCGCCACCGGCGTCACGGCGATCTGCGCCAGGTGGTACTGGGTCTCGGGAATGTTGAAAGTGGCCTGGTTGCGCTGGAAGTTTTCGGCGATCTCGGCGTCGGAAACCGTGATGCGTGAAACAATTTCCTTATTAATAAGTTTATTGATAACTATATTCTGGCGAACCTCCTCGCGCAGGCTGCCCGGGTCCAGGCCCTGCTCCGCCAGCTTCTTTTGAAATTCCTCCCGGGAATAGGGGCTCTGGAGTTCCGCCGCCTTCGTATCCACTTCGGCTTCGGAGACGGTGACGCGCGCGCGCGCGGCGTGGGCCATCAGGATCTGGTTGTTGATGAGCTCGTTGAGGATGTTGAGCTTGAAGCTCAGGGCCTGCTCGGCGCTTCCCGCCTCGGAGCCCGCCGCCATGCGGGTGCGGTAGTAGCGCTCCACCTGGTCGCGGTAGAGGGGTTTGCCATCCACCTCCGCCCAGACTTCGCGGTCGGTAGCGGGTTGGCGGTGGCAGGCCGGCACCAGCAGCAGTCCGGAAAGGAGAATCAGGACACGGCGCCGGCGGAGAATACGTGTGGGCATCATGCCAGCATTGTAATCTGTTTTGCGCGGAACTTGACCGCCGTTTTCGCGCCCGCCGGAGCGCTGCGACGGCAGGGTACGATTCATGCTATAATCATCGTTTGTGCGTCACCCCATTCTTTCGTCCGACGAGGTATCACCATGGCTCAGGTCTGTGAGATTTGCGGGAAACGCCCCGTATATGGCAACCGCATCAGCCACGCGCACAACATCACCAAGCGGCGCTGGAATCCCAACCTGCGTCGCGTGCGGGCCATCATCAACGGCGCTCACAAGACCATCCGGGTTTGCACCTCCTGCATCCGGTCCGGCAAGGTCGTCAAAGCCGCCTAGGCGGCCGCGCGGCTTGCTTATTCCCGCCTAAACTTCGGCCACCAGGTCGATTTCCACCGCCGCATCGCGCGGCAGGCGCGCCACCTCGACGGTAGCGCGCGCGGGCGGCTTCTCCCCGAAAAACTTGCCGTAAACCTCGTTCATCCTGCCGAACTCTGTTATGTCTCGCAGGTAAACCGTCGTCTTCAGGACTTTCTCGAGACTCGACCCCGCGGCCTCGAGAACGGCGCCGAGGTTCTTCAGCACACGTTCCGTCTGCAGGCTGATGTCGCCATCGACGAGCTGGCCCGTGGCCGGGTCGAGGGGAATCTGGCCGGAAAGAAACAGCAGGTTGGCGGAACGCACCGCCTGCGAATACGGGCCAATGGCGGCGGGCGCGCGAGGGGTGGAGATGACATCCTTGCTCATGGGTTGTTCTCCTTGTCGAAATGCGGTCACGCGTTCGACCCCTGCGGGGTCGGGAGCCGCGCGCGGCACCTGCTTCCGTGGGCTGCGCCCACGGCTATTCACATTGTTCCCCTCCCGGGAACGCGAAACCCCGAAGGGGTTGAACGAGAACGACCACGAACCTTCGCATGTTGCGGCGGTGCTTTCACGCCGAAACCGCGACTCCGGCAGGTTCCTACGGATGCATCACGCGCTCGACCTCGTAAACGCCCTCGATCTTGCGCAGCGACGAGATGATCTTCTCCAGATGCTCCAAGTCGACGATGTCCAGTGTCAAGTCGATGTGAGCTTTGTCGTCGCCGGTGCGCGTTTCGAGGTTCTGGATATTGGAATGGCCACCGCTGATCACCGAAGTCACGTCGGCCAGCAAGCCCTGGCGGTCGGCGGTGAACATGCTGAGCTTGACGGGATAGAGGCTGTACTTCGGCCCCGCCCACTCCACCTCGATGCGCCGTTCGGCGTCGTACATCAGGTTTTGGACGTTGGGGCAGTCCTGCGAGTGGACGGCGATCCCCTTGCCGCGCGTGACGTAGCCGGTGATTTCCTCGCCGCGGATGGGATTGCAGCACTTGGCGCGGTAAACCATCAGGTCGTTCTGGCCGTGAACCTGGATGGCGAGGTCGCGGGCCAACCCCAGCGCGCGCTTGACGCCGGCGGTGAGTCGGGAAGGATGTTCTGTTTCGGCGGGCAGCGAAGGGTTCAGTTTCGAGAGCACCTGGCGCGCCGCGAACTTGCCGTATCCGAGCCCGGCGTAGAGATCGTCCACGGTAGTGCAACCGTAGTCGCGCGAGACGCGCTGGTAATCTTCGTCCGCGACCTTTTTCAAGACCACGTCGTACTTGCGCGCTTCTTTCTCCAGCAACTTCCTGCCGATCTCGACGGCCTGCCGGCGCTGCGTGACATTGATCCAGTGCTTGATCTTGTTGCGCGCCTTCGAGGTCTTGACGATGGCCAGCCAATCGCGGCTGGGTGTGTGGCTGGCTTGGGTGGTGATCTCGACGATGTCGCCGTTGCGCAGGCGATACTTGAGTTGGACGATGCGGCCGTTCACTTTGGCGCCCACGCAATGGTGGCCGACTTCGGTGTGGATAGCATAGGCGAAGTCGATAGGCGTGGCGTCGCGGGGCAGGACGATGACCTTGCCCTTGGGTGTGAAGGTATAGACTTCCTCGGGGTAGAGGTCGATCTTCAGCGTGGAGAGAAACTCGCCGGAGTCGCGCATGTCCTGCTGCCACTCGACCAGATGGCGCAGCCAAGCGAAACGCTCCTCATCCTGCTGCGCGAGCGGCTGGCCGTCCTTGTACTTCCAGTGCGAGGCGATGCCCTGTTCCGCCGTGCGGTGCATCTCCTCGGTGCGGATCTGGACTTCGAAGGGCTGGCCGTGCGTCCCGATGACGGAAGTGTGCAGCGACTGGTAGAGGTTGGGACGCGGGATGGCGATGAAATCTTTGATGCGGCCCGGCACCGGACGCCAGGTGTTGTGGATGATGCCCAGCGCCGCGTAGCAGTTCTTCACGTTGTCGGTGATGATGCGGACCGCCAGCAGGTCGTAAACCTGCTCGATGGTGATGTGCTGGCGCTTGAGCTTCTGCCAGATGCTGTACAGGCGCTTGATCCGGCCCTCGACCCGCGCGGGGATGCGCTGCTCTTTCATCTTGTCGTCCACGAGGGCGCGGACCTCGGCGAGGAATTCCTCGTTCACTTTGCGCCGGCTCTCGACAGCTTTCTTGACGTCCTCGTAGGCTCCAGATTCGAGATAGCGGAACGCCAGGTCTTCCAGTTCGCCGCGCAATCTTCCCATGCCCAGGCGGTGGGCGATGGGCGCGTAAATCTCGAGCGTCTCGGCGGCGATGCGCTCGCGCTTCTCCTGCGGGAGGTGTTCGAGCGTGCGCATGTTGTGGAGGCGGTCGGCGAGCTTGACGAGCACCACGCGGATGTCGTCCACCATCGCCAGGATCATCTTGCGGAGGTTCTCCGCCTGGCGCTCCTCGGGCTTCAGTGCTTCCAGGCGGCTGATCTTGGTGACGCCTTCGACGATGCGCGCGACTTCGGCCCCGAATGCTTCGCGCACGCGATCGATGGTGGTGGGGGTGTCTTCAACGACGTCGTGCAACATGCCACCGGCTAGACAAACCACGTCCAGTTTCAGGTCGGCAAGTACGTTGGCGACTTCCAGCGGGTGGGAGACATAGGGCTCACCGGAAAGGCGCTTTTGCGAGCGGTGTTCCGCCGCGCTAAACTCGTAGGCGCGACGGAGCAGTTCCACGTCTTCGCCGGGCCGGTAAGCCTGGACCTTCTGGATGAGCTGTTCGAACTCCACCATAGCTCTGAAGTTGATTCTAGGCCAGCCGTGAAGCGGCGTTCAAGTGCCTGGTTGGAAGTCCAACCATAAGGTCCAGCGGAACCAACGGGGGCAGGGCGAGTGTGTTGTCGATAGGACCAACTCTCCGGATGGTCCGTCGCGCGGGCTGCGTTTCGCCGGCCAGTTGGGAGTGCAATCTCCGGCGTAGCGGGCGCCAGCTTGCGGCCTGCGCAGTCTGCGGCCGGAGGCCCTTGGCCCTTCGCCGCCCGACGACGGATCGGCAGGCTAAAGGCGGCTGACGATGGGCACCCTCATTCAGCAAATTCCGAAAACACGTAGTCCCGGCGCTTTTGGGCGGAGTGGCAGTTGAAGCACTCTTTCATGTCCTTCAAAGTTCCGGTTCCCTGGTAGCCTGTGAAGATTTCAAATCCCCATCCACCTGTGTCCGGGTAAAGCTTGGCGTTCTTCTTCATCACGGCGAGAAACTTGCGCCCCCGCGCCTGGATCGCGCCTTGGAAGGTGCTGACGTCGTAGAGGTCGAAGGCAAACATCGATCCATCGGGAAAGCTCGACCCAATGCGGAACGCCTTCCAGCCAATATCGTTGACGTAAACGCTGTGCATGCCTCCAAACCGTTCGAAGAGCTTGTTCTCTTTGCTGAAGATGACCATGGACTTGACGTGAATCCATTTGCGGTACCCCTCGGGATAGGCAATGGCGGGCTTTTTCTGGGCCTGCGCGTACAGGACCGCCCCGCCCATCGCCACAAGCACCAAGAGCAGAAGCCTTGTGCGCGAGGTCATGGTGATGTACCTCCTCCTGTTTTTGACTGACCAGCGCTCGGTCGCGAGAACAACCTGAGGTCCCAGGTCGTTTGGTGACCAATTCTAGCGCACTTTTCCTCCGTCGATTCAAAACAATCTTCGTCCGCAAAAAGGTGTCGGGCGAAAGCCGCGCGGCAGTCACGGCTCCCCGGGTGAAGCAACCAGGCAAACGTGGTCTTCAAGCGCGTTGCCGTGAGCCGCGGCGTTGACGAATATCGTCACCCGGCGGATTTTTGTGGTAACCTTGCGCTCCTGCGGGAGGCATTCCCAACATCATCATGAGTTCGGAAAAAGACCAATGACCAGGGCAAACCAACCTGGCGAATGGAGGGGCCAATGAAACCGCGACAAACCAAAATGGTCATGCTGGCCGTCAGCCTAGCGGCAGCGCTTCTCTCGTGTCAAAAGCCATTTCATGAGGAGACGGAACGCTATTACTTCATTTCCGCGAACATCGCGCTCCCTTATTGGCAGGAAGCGCAGGCCGGTTTCCAGGACGCCGGGCGTGCGCTGGGCGTCAAAGTGGAATTCAAGGGGCCCGAAAGCTACAATCCCGAGGACGAACTGGAAGCATTTCGAAAAGCCGTCCAGGCCCACCCCGCCGGAATTGCGATCTCTCCCACACGGCCCGATGTTTTCAATAAGGAAATCGACGCTGCCATTCAGGCCGGCATCCCGGTCATCTGCGTCGATTCCGACGCGCCCGAATCGCGCCGCATTCTTTTTGTCGGTACGGACAATTTCCAAGCCGGTATCGAGGGCGGCAGGCGAATAGCCGAATTGCTCCACGGTCAGGGACGCGTAGCGTTGATCACGATCACCGGCCAGTTCAACCTGGAGGAACGCAAACTCGGCGTGGAGGAGGCTCTTAAGAAATACCCCAACCTCAAGATAACGCAGGTCCTCAACGACAAAGGCGACCCACGAATGGCGAACGACCAGATCTCCGCCCTGTTGGAGAGCAAGGACAAGAAAGACCAGTTTGATGCAATTTTATGCCTGGAGGCTTCGGGCGGGCCGGGAAGTGCCGAAGCTCTGCACCGGCTCAATCTGGACGGCAAGTATCCCATCGTCGCCATGGATAAGAATCCGGAGACGCTGGATTGGATTTCGCGCGGCGCCATCGCGGCCACCGTGGCCCAGAAATCCTATACGATGGCGTATTACAGTCTGAAACTCCTGGACGACTTGCACCACAACGTCGTCCACGAATTCGCCAAGGACTGGCGTACGGCGCCGACTTCGCCGCTTCCGACGCGAGTGGATACCGGCACGGTGGTAATCGATAAGACCAACCTAGCGGAGTTCCAGGCGGCCATCGCTACGCGTGCCAAGCCGCTCTGAGGGACGATCGAGGACGTTTGGCCCTGCACAAGGACCAACTTCCCGGCACGGTTGCGGAGTTCCGCAGCAGGGAAGGGATTCGCACCACAGTCAGCCTGATTAGAAAACAAAAGCCCTGGCATCTTGCCAGGGCTTCTATTTTTGAGCATTCCAAAGATCGGAATGCCCGGAGTATTTGCCAGGGGCTGAACGAAACTACTGCACGGCCGACGAGGCCTTTGCCGCCGCCTGCTTCCTGGTATTGAGAACCTTCTCCACCCACTCTTCAGCCAGCTTAAGGTCTTCCTCGCGCGCCGATGCGTCGGCCTCATAGTCGGCCTTCTCGCGATACATTAAGTTGATATAGGTCATGGCATTTTCGTCGTTCGGCTTGAGCTCCATCGCCTTCTGAAGGGCTTGAATTCCTTCATCCACCAGCGGCTTGTTGTCCTGCTCCAGTTGAGCGCGCGCTTTTTCCGGCAGAGGGGGCAGGATATCGGGCCGGTTGATGTCCTTGGGCATCGTCAGGTTCAGGTCCCTTCGCACCTGCATGCGCCGGGGATACGTTGTGGCCCAGTTAATCACACCGATCCAGTAATAAGGTTCGGGGTCATTGGGAGATACTTGCAGGCGCCGGCGCTGATATTCCTTCGCTTTATCGAAATCCCTCATATTGTAAAAGAGCTGAGCAATGCTGGCGATGGCCGTCAGGTTGTTGGGATCCTGCTTCAAGACGTCTTCAAACGCCTCGACGGCCTGTTTTCCGATTTTGACGTTCTCCGGCGAATCTCCGCCGGGGATGTATTGCTGAGCGTAAGCGGTTGCCAGGTAAAGGCGAGCATTGAGCAGCTTGGGATCCAGATCCACGGCGGTCTTGAAGAACACAATCGCCTGCTGGAACTGCGCGTTGCGGAAAGCCCCGACTCCCTTGTTCAACTGGTCGCGGGCCTTGAGCGCGTCAATCCATTTGCACCCGCCCGCTGCCCCTGCCAGGAGCAACACCCCGCAGAGCAGGGCAATCTTCTGGGGTCTCATCTGAGTTCCTCCCTCAACCCTGGTGCCAGAATGATTACTGTTGCATCTCTTTGGTAATCAAACCGATCTTGTCGATCCCCGCTCCCTTGGCGATGTCGATGATTTCCGCGATTTCGCCAAATTGCAGCGTGGCATCACCTTTGACGAACATCACTCGCTCGTTCCGCGTTTTGAAGATGTCCTCGAGCCGCGACCCGAGCATTCGGATATCAACCGGGTCCTGGTTGATCTTGATGTTTTTCCCGGCGTCGATCGACACCACAATGGTCCGGTTGAGGATATCCTCGTTGGGCTGCTGCTGGTTCGGGTTCGGTTGCGGCACCAGCGCATCCAGCCCTTTGGGCGTCAAAGGCGTGATCACCATAAAGATGATGATCAGCACGAGCAAGACGTCAATGAGGGGAGTAATGTTGATGTCTGAAAGGACACCCTTCTTCCCCCCGACGGCCATAGCCATAGTAGTACCCTCCTCAGGCTGACGGAATCCGGGGCGAGCCTCTAAGGTGTTATTGCCGGCGCTGCCTCGCCCGCGCTGCCGCGCCGCTCCAGCTTTTCGGTCAGCAAACCCAGGGAATCAACTCCGGCGGCTCGAACGTTGTCAACGACTGTGACAACGTCCCCGTACTTGGCCCGCGCATCGCTCTTGACGTAAACCGTCTTGTCGAGCTTGGTCGAGATCCGGTCCTTGACCTTCGTGGTGATATCCTGGAGCCGGACCATATCCGATCCCAAATAGGCCTTGCCATCTCGGGTGACGGCCAGTACGACCGCGTCTTCCTTGTCGGCGTCGGGCATCTGCCGCGGGTTTTCCGCCTTGGCCATATCAACGCTGACCCCTTTTTGGAGCATGGGTGTGATGACCATGAAAATGATCAGCAGCACCAGCATGACGTCCGCCATGGGCGTGACATTGATATCGGAAACTGGTCCCACCAACACGCGCTTGGAAGCCATTATTTCTTCCCCCGCGAGGACCGTTTGATGAAGTAGTCGATCAACTCCGAGGAGGAGTTGTCCATCTCCACATCAAAAGCCTCAATTTTGCTGGTGAAGTAGTTGAACATCCAGACCGCCGGCACAGCCACGAACAGACCGATGGCGGTGGTGACGAGGGCTTCCGAGATTCCGCCGGCCACAGCCGCCAGACCGGTGGACTTGGCCGTTGAAATACCGTGGAACGCGTTGATGATGCCCAGCACCGTTCCGAACAGGCCGACGAACGGCGCCGTGGAGCCGATGGTGGCGAGGCTCGAGACGCCCCGCTTCAGCTCGGCATGCACGATGGCGGCGGCGCGTTCCAGAGCGCGCTTGGAGGCTTCAATGGTCTCGCCCGATATTTCCGTCGAGGCCTGATGGGCCTGGAATTCCTGCAATCCCGCCGTGACCACCTTGGCCAGGTGGCTGCGCTTGTTCTGTTCGGCAATCGCGATCGCTTCGTCGATCTTGCCGTCTTTCAGAGCGCCCGCGACGGCGGGAGCGAAAAAGCGGGACTGCATCCGGGCGGCGCGGAATGCGATCCAGCGATCAATCATCACGCCGATCGACCACGCCGACATGACGAACATCAGGATGACGACCATCCGGGCAGGCCAGCCCATCGCCCGCCACATGCTGATCGGGTCGAAAGCGACCGCTTCCCCTTCCTGAAACAGCCACAGACTGAGGGTTAAAAGTTTTGCCCCTAGCATGTTTGTTTATTTCCTCCTCGAGAATTTTCGTAACGCTTCCGTCTATTTCCGCGACAAGAATTTCCCAATTAGAGCCAATACCGTAATCCCAACCAAGACCACCAATGCTCGGGCGGGCCAACCCATTACTCGCCACATGTTGATCGGGTCGAACGCTACAGCTCCCCCCTCTTGAAACAACAGCAAGTTCAAGATTGGAGCTGACGACCCGAGCATGATTGCTTGCCCGCTCAGACTCCTCGAACGCTCGCCCTACTCCGCGAGTGTAAAAATCACGTCCACTTCCGTCACAACTTCCACCGGCTCGCCGTTGAGCAGTGTGGGCTGGTAGCGCCAGCGCTGCACTGCCTCCAGGGCAGACTTGACCAGGAGCGGGTGGCCGCTCATGACCTTCAAGTCTTGGATTGTCCCGTCCCTGCTGATGATGGCCTCCAACCGCACCGTTCCCTGAATGCGCGCCATCTTGGCGAGGGGGGGGTACTCCGGCTTGGGTTGGAAAATGAGTTTTGCAGACTCCACCTGACCGCCGACGCGGATGCGTTTGGGTGTCGTCGTCTTGGGCGGGGGGGGAGGAGGAGGAGCCGCGGCGGCACTGCCAATAATGCTGCCCAGCACTCCACCCAGCGTTCCACCGGGCATGCCGCCCGGGACTCCGCCCACCACACCCATGGCCCCCGTTTGAATGTGCTCGGGCTCGTCCTTGATCTGGGCGATCGTCTTAGGAATAACGGTGGGAGCCCGCATGATGTCTTCCGCGGTCACCCGCCGGATCACTTTCACCAGCGCCGCAGCGACCGGAGGTGGTGGAGGCGGCGGGGGCGGCGGCGGGGCCACCAGGAAGGTCATCAACTGCGCCTTGGGGAGCGCTTCCGTGTAAATCAGGGGCACCAGGATGGTGCCACCCACTATCAGACACTCGATGATGTATGCAATCGGGATGGTCGCTCGCTTCCAGTTGTCCGTCTTGGCCGCGGAATACACTAGATAGAAGAGAAATCCCACCACGTTCAGCAGAAACGTCACGACCATCCACGGCCATGTGCTGAGACCCAAATGGCGCGAGTCGGCGTAGACGTAGCACAGGAAGAGCGCCGTGAAAAACAGTGGAAGAGCCCCGAGTATAATCGACTGCGTGATGAGCACCTTTGTTTCGGGGGGAACAAAGAGCACGGGTAAGCCAAAGAACACGGCGAGAAAGCCCACCACCCCCGCGCCGAAGCAAATAGCCCAATGCGTGCCCGTCAGAACCGGTGCGCGTGACGGCGAGGAATCCAGCAAACTCTCGTCAAACATGGATTCTACCTCCTACGTCGGCTTGCCCTCTTCGGGCCCGCGAGCCCGGCAACGCTCGCACGAAGCTAGCGTCGAGCGTCTGCCGTTTCGCGTTCCAAGACTCGGGGCTTTTCGCCCATCCGGGTCTTGCCTACCCGCTGGTAAAAGAATACCAGAATTGGACTGGCAATCGCGATCGAAGAATACGTGCCAATAATTACCCCAATCACCAGGGTCAATGCAAATCCGTGGATGACTTCCCCGCCGAACAAATAGAGCGAGAGAACGGCAAGGAAGGTCAGCCCGGAAGTCAGGATCGTTCGGCTCAGCGTCTGGTTGATGCTACGATTCACGAGATCGAAAAAGTTCTCGCGCTTGTTAAGGCGCACATTCTCTCTGATTCGGTCGAAAACCACAATAGTGTCGTTCATCGAATAGCCCACCAGGGTGAGCAGCGCCGCAATGACCGTGAGCGAGATTTCTTTGTTCAGCAGCGAGAAAATCCCCATCGTTATGAGCACGTCGTGAAACGTGGCGATGACCGCCGCGACGCCGTAGATTAGCTCAAACCGAAACGAAATGTAAACCAGCATTGCGCCCAGCCCCGCCAGGGTGACGTAAAGCGCCTGCCGCCGCAGATCTGACCCCACCTTCGGCCCGACGATCTCCGTGTTCCGCACGGCATAGCTGGAAAGGTAGAAATCCTTGCCCAGCGTTTCCAGGACGGCAGGCGTTGCACCGGCAACGCTGCGCAATTCCCCGAGATCGCCAATCAGGCCGCTGCTTGGCGGACTGTTGCGGTAATTCACCAGCGCCTCGGCCAGCTCTCGATAGGCTTTCATTGCCTCGTCGGAACCTTTGGAAGCCAGGTGAAGCGGGTCGGCGACCACCAGGTGCTCAGCAACGGTCTGCGGGCTGGCATTGTTGAAGTCTACCTTCCCAGCCGGGCCGGCGCCAAAAAGGCCCTCCAGGGCCGTAACAATGGCTCGTTTGCCGGCGTCGAGGGCATTGCTGGAGGCCGTCGCGCCCAGATCCAGGCCGATGATGACCTCGTTCTCCTGGGCCCCGCCGAACCTCTGGATGGTTGCCTCCCCCAGGTTCTCTCGCCGGAGTTGACCCCGAATCGCGTCCAGGTCCGGTGCCTTCGTAAACTTCACGTAAACCAGCGTGCCGCCCCGGAAGTCGATCCCGTACGTGAGGCCCCGCCGCACGGCGATGGACACCATGCCAGCGACAAGAAGCACCAGGGTCAGGCCGATGAAGTACCACTTCTTGCCCATCCAGTCAATCTTTGGTTCGTGAAAAAACTCCATGGGCTAGACCAGTCCTTCGCCTTCACAATTGACACCGGAGAGTCTCCGGATGTTCCACAATTTTCTAGATGCTGAGCTCTGCACCCTTCTCCCGCCGAGTGAGAACGTAGTCGAAAATAACCCGCGACACAAAGACCGAAGTAAACAGGTTCGCCAACAGACCGATAGTCAGCGTTACAGCAAATCCTCGAATCGGACCAGTTCCGAAAGTGAAAAGAATGAGGGCCGAGACGATCGTCGTGACGTGGGTGTCAATGATGGTTAAAAAGGCGTGTTCAAAACCCCCCGATACGGCCGAACCAACCGTCTTCCCCATGCGTAATTCCTCCCGAATGCGTTCGAAGATCAGCACGTTTGAGTCCACACCCATGCCGACGGTCAAAATGACCCCCGCAATCCCCGGGAGCGTGAGGACAGCGCCGAAATACGCCAGGCCCGCAACCAGGATAAGCAGATTGAGTACCAGCGCCAAGTTGGCGTTGATGCCCGAACCCCGGTAATAGACCAGCATAAAGGCCATGACGGCCACCAAGCCAACGATGGACGCCACCACGCCGTGACGAATGGAATCGGCCCCGAGTGAGGGGCCCACGGTGCGCTCCTCAAGGTATTTGATCGAGGCCGGGAGCGCCCCGGAACGCAGCACCAGCGCCAGGTCCGACGCCTGCTGCTGTGTAAACGACCCGGTGATCCGCCCGTTGTCCGTAATTTGGCTTTGAATGACGGGCGCGGAAAAGACCCGGTTATCGAGAATGATAGCCAGTTGTTTGCCGATGTTTTGCCCTGTCACCCGGCCAAAGCGCACAGCCCCGTCGCGAGTCAGAGTGAAGTTGACGCTGGGCCGGCCGTTCTCGTCCGGCCGGGGTTGGGCGTCACGCAAGTCGCGCCCCGTGACCGCAGCAATCCGGTTGATCAGGTACCAAGCCTCTCCGCCCGAGGATTCGCTGCTCGACTCCCGCTTGCCCGGCAAGAGTTCGGTGTCCGGCGGGAGAACCCCCCCGTGAGCGGCCAGCGCAGCGTCCCGGGTTGCGTAAGGGCCGTCCTGGACGATCTTGAGCATCAGCATGGCGGTATTCTGGATGATGTCCTTCACGCGGCTCGGATCGTCCACGCCAGGAAGCTGAACGACGAGTTCGTAATCTCCCTGCCCGTACTCAGCGATCGTCGGCTCGGTCACGCCGAGCTGGTCGATGCGGTTGCGGATGGTGTTCATCGCCTGCAAGAGCGCCTGGTTCCGGATGCCGGCTGCTGCACTGGCCTTCAGCGCCACCTGCCGCGCCGTCGGGTCCCCGGTCACCCGGCTCCAGTCCCAATCCGGGAACTGCTCGCTCGCCAGGGACTGGATATCCGTGGATTTTTCCTGGGGAATGCCCTTGATGAGAATGTGCGTGCTGTCGCCCTTCTGAACGTCGGCGAAGGCGATGCTCTTGGCCCGCATCTCGTCCTGCAGGCGCTCGCGCGTCAGGTCATTCGTGATGTTGACGGCATCCTCAACCTGGACCTGCAGGACCAGGTGCGTCCCGCCTTTCAAATCCAGACCCAGGCGAATCCTTTCGCGGACGTTTTCCTTCATGCGCTGGAAATTCGTGGGGAAGCCGACAATCTCCTCTTCCCCGTGGGGATAGCAAATGACGCCGAGAAAGCAAAGCACGATCACCGCAGCGATGACGATGACTCGGATGCGAACTTTGGTATCCATAGCTTTTCAGACCTGGCCGATTTAGCCTGTTACTTCTTGCCTTTCCCTGCCGCCTCGGCTTTCGCGGCTTCTTTCCCCTCCGAAGTCGCCTCATCTCCCGCTGACTGGAGAGCGGTAATCGCCGAGCGTGCCACTTCCAGCTTTACCTGGCTGGCAACCTGCAACTGCACCACACTGGCGTCCTTGAAACCGACGATAGTCCCGTAGACTCCGCCGCTGGTCAGGACCCGGTCGCCGGTTTTGAGGTTGGTCAGCATATCCTGAGTCTTCCGCCGCTGGCGTTGCTGGGGCAGAATGAGAAGAAAGTAGAAAATGCCGAAAATAAGCACGAAGGGGAGAAGCTGGGTCAGCCCCGCCCCCATGCCGGAGTCAGCCGCAATGACAGGAAAATGGACTAGCAAACGCGCGATCAAGGTCAGGCTTTAAGGATTCAGATAAAGAATGAGAGACCCCGCTCGATTGGGGCAGGATCAGTAGGGTCCGTCCGTTTAGCTTTCCAGGATCGGCTCAGGAATGATCTAGACCGGTTAAGGCCTCGCACGTACCCTAGAGCACAGCTTTCCAAATTCTCCAGAACGAATAGCCTGCCTAATTTTCCTCATAGTGTCAAGGTAAAAGTACAGGTTGTGATGGGTCGCCAGGATGCCCGCCAGCATCTCCCCCACCACGAACAGGTGGCGAAGGTAGCTCCGCGAATAGCGCCGGCAAACCGGGCAGCCGCAGGCGGGGTCCAGGGGTTGCTCGTCGCGGGCGTAACGCGCATTCTTGATGACCAGCTTCCCCTCCGAAGTGAAAACGCACCCATTCCGAGCATTGCGCGTGGGCATGACACAGTCGAACATGTCGATTCCGCACGCGACGCACTCAACCAAATCCTCCGGCGTCCCCACCCCCATCAAGTACCGCGGCCGATCTTCCGGCAGCAGGCTTGCGGTGAACTCCGCCACGTCGTAGGTCTCGCTCTTCGGCTCGCCAACGGAAAGACCTCCAATGGCATTCCCTTCAAAGCCGATTTCCACAACCTCCTCCGCGCTCTCGCGGCGGAGTTGTAAGTCCGTGCCACCTTGCACGATGCCGAAGAGAGAGGAAGTAGGAAGTGGGCAGTCGGAAGTCGGGACTGGGTGCTGGGTGCTGGGCGCTGGGGACTGGGGCGCCGCCGTCATTTGATCCTTTGACCCCGGCGCGTGTTCTTCTCGCGAATCCCGAGCCCCGAAATCCGAACCCCGGTCTCTTTCTTCTGACTTCCGACTTCTGACTCCTGGCTCCTGAATCCTGAATCCCGAATCCCGCCCTTCCGCTGCCCTACTTCCTACTTCCGACTTCCTACTTCCGCTTTTCAGTTCCTTATAGTGCTTCTTCGAACGCTCCGCCCAGCGTCCCGTCAGCTTCACCGCCCGCTTGAGCGCCTCGTGGCTGGCCGGGTACTCGACACATTCGTCGAGCGTCATGATGATGTCGGCGCCCAGCGCCATCTGGATTTCCACGGCCCGCTCGGGCGAGAGGAAATGCGACGACCCATCCAGATGCGATCGGAACCAGACACCGTCCTCGGTGACCCTGCCCAATGCTTTCAGGCTCATCACCTGGTAGCCGCCGCTGTCGGTCAGGATGGGGTGCGGCCAGCCCATGAAGCGGTGCAGCCCGCCAAGTTCCCGAACCACCTCATGCCCTGGCCGCAGATAGAGATGGTAGGTGTTGGCCAAAAGCATCTCGACGCCCAGGCTCTCAAGCGCATCCTGCGTCATGCCCTTGACCGTGCCCGCCGTGCCTACCGGCATGAACACCGGCGTCTCGACTACTCCGTGCGGCGTATGCAGCAAGCCGGCGCGCGCCCGCGTGCCGCCGTCCCGAGCAACGATCTCGAATCTCAATCCCATGGGTGATTGGAAGCCTAGAGGAAGAGTCCCCGAGTTGGCAAGGAGAGACTGGAACGCGGCAGCTTGGGACTCAATTCCGTGATAGCTGGTTCGCCTCGAAACCACGATTCCGCCATTGGGAGGTTCGGGCCAGCGAGGGACACCATGTCCGACCGCCGGTCACGCCTGTAACCCGTTGCCCAGATTAGGGTGTAGCGGCGATTTCACATCGTCATTGGGTGCGGCGCTCTCTGACCGCCGAGATGTCGGGCCGCCCCGTCGCGGCCATCCCGCAAGGCCGGGTCGCCACGTTTCTGACGCGAGCCCTTTGCCCGCTGGAGAGGGTGTCGTAGCCACCCGGCTCTCGTGCAGACGGCCCGATGGGCCGTCTCAGAAGTTCCGGCATAACATCTCTTCTACGTCGCGCTTCACGCGGCGCGCGGAGCTAAAGCTCTGCGCCAGCCCGGTGACCAATCACCTGGTGGTCGCAAAGTCGAAGTAAGCTCTTCGCGGACGGAACCGGCCAGCAATGCCGTGCCGCAGGTAGCCGCGGCACGGGGTGGGTGGGCTATTGTCGGTTCCAATGAAGCGGGGTTGGTTTGTGACTCTGCGGCTTGTTGCTTCCAGGATTAAGGAGCCGCAGTTCGTCCGCCGACGGGCTGCGCTGGCATCTACCTGTTGCGATACCGCGCAGCAGGCCGGCTGGCGCAGACCGTCGCTCTTGACGGTCTGCGATCTCGCGCAGCGAGTGGTTGGCAGCGCACGGACGCGGCTCCAAGTTACGTGTTGTAGAGGCGATCCCGCTAAGAGCGGGGTCACCAGTTGGCGGTACCGCTCAGAGCGGGACCGCCGCACCATTGCCGTGGCGGCAACCCACCAACTCTTTTCGGCAAATCGCAGACCCCAGAAACCAGGGGTCTGCGCCAGCCAGCCTGATCGGCGTATAGGGCGAGGGTATCGGTCGGTGTAACGGTAATACCTTTGCAAACGCTGTGCAACGAAAAAAGAAGTCAGGAGTCAGAAGTCAGGAGACAGAAGGCGAGGGAACAGGGGACAGGGGGAAAGAAACGGTAAAGCTTCAGCCGCTCATAACGACCTCGCGGTCTGCGGGAACCGGTGGGGAGTCGAGGCGTCGCGCCACGATGCCGACCCCAAGCTTTTCGAGGGTTCCCTCGGGATGATTCAAAACTTCCGGAGGTATTCCCCGACCCTCATCGGTCACTTCCAGGGTGACTTTGCCGGAATCCTGAGAAAGGTGAATCCGGGCTCGCTTGCTTCCGGAATGGAGCAGCGTGTTCGTCAGGGTTTCCTGCACGATGCGAAATAGCGCGGTCTCCACTTCCGCGGGCAGCCGGCCGATATTTTCCGGCAAGTTCAGATCAATCTGCAGCCCGCCGCGCTGGGCGACCCCGTCGTCATACCAGCGAATGGCCGAGCCCAGCCCGACTTCGTCGAGCATGGGTGGGTGCAACAGGTAGGAGAGCGTGCGAACCTCGCGAACAATCTGCTCCGACAAGTTGAAACACTCGGAAAGAGCCTTGCGCGTTTTCGGCCCGAGGGCCGCGGCCTTCTGGCCGGTGCTGTCGTGCAATTCGCGCGCCAGGCGCCGCCGTTCCTCATCCTGCAACTTGAGGAGCCGCGCGGAAAGAAGACGCCGGGAGTGACCGCGTGATCGACATGGATTTCCGCCCCGTCCAGATCACCGATGAGCGGGTCGGGGATGTCCCTCGTGACCACGCGGATGCCGTAGAACCGCTCCACGTGCTCCTGCACCCTGGCAGCGTAGTCTGCAAACGCTATCGGCATCGCTTCCCATGGTATCCGTGTGACGTCCATTTTTCCTCGCTTATCGCCGGGAATAATGCCTCGGCCCGGGGGAGGCAGCGTGGCTGGCGCGGACTTTCAGGCCCGCAAACTTGTTTGGTAGCACCAGTTAATTTGGTTTGTGGGGTAAGCGTGGGTTCTTGAAAATGAATCAATCCTTCCCCAGTCCTCCGCCCCGAGCCTCCGTTTTCTTATGCGCCTCGTGCTTCAACATATGGGGTTGATTTGGGAATGGCCCCAACCGATAGTAGGGTGCGGGCGGAGGCAATGCGGCGACCTCGTCAATGTCTCTCAAAAGTTGAAAATGCAAGATTTAGCTATTGACTACGCAGCAGGTGTTGGCTATATTTCGCAAATCAATCGAGCGGTTCCTTCTGAGTCGCGTGGAGGCGCGGCGAAGCAGGGACAGCGCATCAGTGACTTACCTCTGGACCCATCGAAAAGCGCCAGGCGAAGGGTACTGCGTCCTGCACCTAGCGGGATCGCAGAGGGAGCAGTCGGCGGCAGTCTGTTGTTCGAGCCGCCGGGAGAGCGCCAACGATGGGGAATTGTCTCAACCAGTTGCCTACCACCCTCTGGTTGCCTACCCTTGCCTCCTTCCTGCTGCTCGTATTTGTTATTCAACGCCTGATGCACCACCGCGGTGAGCAGCGGCGAAGCGAGGCGCAGCTTCTGCACTTCACCGACCTGCACCTGCTGACCACCACCCTCTCCTCGGCTCCGGACCTGAAGCAGACGGTTGACCAGACGCTGGAGGGAATCCTGCAGGCGCTCGACCTGACGCAAGGCTTCGCCATCCTGCATCTTCCCGGCTCGGACGAGCTTAACTACACCACCGCGCGGGGCTTCTCCGCCCAGGCAGTGGAGCGCCTGGCCACGAGCCCGCTGCGCGATTATCTCGCCACCTCCGGGGAACGCTGGGGAACCCTGATGGTCTTTCCGGACTTGCTGCGGACCGACTTGATTACGGCCTGGCAGCGCGATCCGCTCTTTGGGGAGTTTCGAGCGCTTTTTGCCTCGGAAGGACCACGGACGCTGCTGGTGGTGGGCCTTCAAACCCGGGAGCGGTCCTACGGGGCGCTGGTGGTCGGGAGCCGGCAGGTGACGACGTTCCAGCCCGGAGAGCTTCGGCTGACACTCTCCATCGGCAACCAGATCTCCGTGGCCCTCGAGAACCGATCCTTGCAGAAGGCGGCGGAGCGCCAAGACGAGGAGCTGAGAATCCTCCATCGCGTGGGAGAAGCGCTGAGCGCCACGTTCGACCTGGAAATGCAGCACGAGATCCTGCAACGCGAGCTGAAAGGGCTGATCGGCGCGGGGAATTTCTCCCTGGTGTTCCAGGAGTCGCCCGACGGGCGCCCGGAGACCGCCTACGGATTGAACCAGGGCTCGCCGGAGACCGCGCGGAATCCCGCCAGCGCGGATGGCCCCTCCGAGTACGTCCTGCGCACGCGCACGCCGTTGCTGATCGCGAACGATTTCCTGGGCGCGACGCGGCGGCTGGGAATTTCGCCGATTGACCCGCGCATCATGGCCTGGGCGGGCGTTCCGATCCATTTCTCCGACGGGTCGATGGGCGTGCTGGCGGTTGCGGACTTCGAGCGCGAGGGCACGCTCAACGAGCGGCGCTTCGAGCTCCTCAAGATTCTGGCGGGTGAAGTGGCCGTGGCCATCGAGAATGCCCGGCTCTTCCAGCAGGAACAGCGGCGCGCGCGCCACCTGGCCCTGCTCAACGAATTGGCGCGCAAAGCTTCGGCGGTCCTCGACCCCAAGGAATTGCTCTCCGGCATCTGCCAGCAATTGCGCAGCACTTTCGGGTTCGACCTCACGCGGGTTGAGACCCTGGATAAGGAACTGGACGAACTGGTCGTGCAAGCGCAGGAAGGTTACGCGCCCGCTTTGCTGGGCCGCCGCGCCAAGCTGGGCGAGGGGCTGTCGGGTTTCGCCGCCGAAAGCGGTGAGCCGATCCTGGCCAACGACGTGGCGCGCGACGACCGCTACATTCCCTTCCACGCCGGAGTCCGCTCGTCATTGGCAATGCCACTGAAGTATCGCTCCGAAATTCTGGGCGTGCTGAGCATCGAGAACCTGCGTTCCAACAGCTTCTCCCAGCAGGATGTGCTGACGCTGCGGACGTTGGCCGACCAGCTTGCCATCGCCCTCAAGAACGCCCAAGCCTACCAGGTGGCGCAGGAGCAGGCCATCACCGACAGCCTGACGGGCTTGAAAACCCACCGCTACTTCATGGAAGCGCTGGACGTGGAGTGGCGCCGCTCGCCGCGTTCGGGCCAGCACTTCTCGCTCATCATGATGGATCTCGACGACTTCAAGCTGGTTAACGACCGGCACGGCCACCTGGAGGGCGACCGCGTGCTGGCCGCCGTGGGACGCGTGCTCGACGCGCGCTCGCGCCAGTCGAACGTCGTGGCGCATTACGGCGGCGATCAGTTTGCCGTCCTGATGCCCCAAGCCAGCCCCGAGCAGGCGGAAATTCTCGCCGAACGCTTGCGCTACGGACTCTCCGCCGACCCCTACCTGGCCAGCCGCGCCATCACCGCCAGCTTCGGCATCGCTACCTTCCCGGTGCACGGCGCGACGCCGGAGGAAATCGTGCGCGTCGCCGAGTCCGGGATGTATCTCGCCAAACACGAAAGGGGAAACAGCGTGCGGGTCGCTTCCGGTTCTTCCGAATCCCCCACCACCGACTGGAAACACCAGTTGCTGGAAGCCTACCTGGGCGTGGCGGTCAAGCGCATGTTCTCCACCGGCCCGGAAGTCTTCAACCAGTACCTGGCACGCTTCGAGGCGGCCACGCGCGACACCAACGGCGAAAATCCTTCGCTGATGGATACGGTCACCGCCCTGGCCTTCACCATCGACGCCAAGGACCATTACACCCAGGGCCATTCGCAGTCGGTCTCGCGCCTGGCGGCGCAACTCGCCCAGCAACTGGGACTATCGAGTGAAGAAATGGAGGACATCCGCCTGGCCGGCATCCTGCACGATATCGGCAAGATCGGCGTCCCGGAGAGCGTGCTCAACAAACCGTCTTGCCTGACCCCGGAGGAATACGAGCTCATCAAGAGCCATGCCATCCTCGGCGAAAAGATTTTGGAACCGCTCAAGGTGAAAGCCATCGAGCGCATCCGCAAGATGGTTCGCTCTCACCACGAGCGCGTTGACGGAAAAGGTTATCCGGACGGGTTGACGGGAGAAGATATCCCGCTCGGCGCGCGCATCATCACCATTGCGGATTGCTTTGACACCCTGGTCTCGGAGCGCTCTTACAAGCATGCCTGCCTGCTCGAAGAGGCCGTCGAGGAACTCCAGAAGGGTAAAGGCACACAGTTCGACTCAACATTGCTCGATGCCTTCTTGACTTCTCTGGCCGCCCACGGCGCGCCGCGGCGCGGCGCT
>Ga0315284_10003812_pt1 | contig 21429 bp, 17 predicted proteins | sample YL17G09_16_MG_FD_203696 | JGI IMG/M metagenome (GOLD analysis project Ga0315284, IMG submission 203696) | Sediment microbial communities from Yellowstone Lake, YNP, Wyoming, USA - YL17G09_16 | ecosystem: Environmental > Aquatic > Freshwater > Lake > Sediment | place: USA: Wyoming | collected...
CGAGCCCGCCGGCGCAGAAGCGCCCACGCTGGAATGGCCGGCAGCCCCGGCACCGCCCCCCGAGCCGACCGTCGCCGAGCAGCCGGCAGCGGTGTCCGAACCGGCGGCGCCGGAGTGGCCGGAGCCGCAGGCGGCGCCTTCGTGGCCGGAGCCGGAGCCCGCGCCGATCCCTGTTGCCGAGCCGGCTCCACCGGCTGCCGCACCCGACCTTCAACTCCACATCGAGGAGCACCCGGCAGCCACCGAAGAGTTTGAATTGGCCCTGGAAGAGGAACCGGCGGCTCCATCTCCACCTCCGGCCGCGGCCCCGGCCCCGAAGCCTGCCGCCGTTGCACCGCCTCCCATCGCTCCGCCGCCGCCCCCGGCCGCGCCCGTCCGGTCGGGTATCGAGAGTCTGGTTGGCGCCTTGGAAGAGGAGTTGGAGGGCATCGCGCCGCCGCCCAAGGCGCCCGTGGCTCCGCGGCCTGCCCCGGCCGCCGTGCCGCCGCCCCCGGTTGCTGCCGCGCCCGCGCCGGCGCCTGCCGCATCGGGCGGCGCGCTCGCCGACGTCTTCGCAGACTTCAAGAAGGACATGGAGGAGGAGGCGGCGGGCTCCGAGGCCGACATCGAAACCCATTTCAACATGGGCGTCGCCTACAAGGAGATGCGCTTGTTCGATGAGGCCATCGGTGAGTTGCAGAAGGCCTACCAGACGGCGGAGCACACCAAGAGCTACGGCAACTACGTCCGCTGCTGCACCCTGCTGGCCCATTGCTTTGTCGAAAAAGGCATGCCGCTGCCCGCCGTCCGTTGGCTGGAGAACGCGCTGAAGGCCCCCGGTCTGGAACACGAGGACATATTGGCCCTCCGCTATGAAATCGGCTCGGCCAACGAATTGGCCGGCAATAAGAAGGCCGCGCTCGACAGCTTCATGGAAGTCTACGCCTTGAACATCGACTACCGGGACGTTGCCGAGCGCATCCGCGGACTGCAGGGAACATAGACGCGTACCCGCCAAATGTGGAAGCGGATCCTGTATTTCGTCTTCGTCCTGTTCGCCATCGAGATGGGACTGTTTCTCGCCGCCCTGCCCTGGACCTCGCTCTGGGAACGGAATATTCTCGGTTCGCTTTTTCCCGCGTTTCGGCCGGTGCTGTTGAGCAATTATTTCCGCGGCGCGCTCACCGGGCTGGGCCTGATCGACATCTGGATTGGCGTTTCCAATCTGTGGAATTCCCGGGAGAACCTGGCGCGGATGGGGAAAGAGGAACAGGCGGCGCCCGCGGCGCGGCACGCCGGCGAGGGTGAGATGGCGTCCATGCCGCCGGGCCGCAAGCCGTAAAAAAGTTTTCAGTTCTGAGTTGTCAGTTTTCAGTTGGCGGCAGGCTCAACAACTGAAAACTGAGAACTGAAAACTGACAACTGTCTTATGGGCCGCCGCTCCTATCTGTACTACATCACCGACAGCTCGCAGCTTGAAACGCCGGAGCGCGTCGATGCCCTGCTGGAGCGCATAGGCGCGGCCTTCCGGGCCGGTGTCGATTGGGTGCAGGTGCGGGAGAAGCGCATGCCGGTGCGCGCGCTGTGCGGGCTGGTGGAGCGCGCCGCGCGGCTCCCCGAGAAGGGCGCCGGAAAACTGCTGGTCAACGAGCGGCTGGATGTGGCGCTGGCCTGCGGCGCCGACGGCGTTCACCTGCCGGCCGACTCGCTGCCCGCCGGCGCCGTGCGCCGCGCGACGCCGCGTGACTTCCTGGTGGGTGTTTCCTGCCACACCGTGGAGGAGGTGGAAGGGGCCGCGCGAGAAGGCGCAAGCTTTGCCGTGCTCGGTCCCATCTTCGCTACGCCGGGCAAGAGACCGCCGCTGGGTGTGGACTTGTTGCGCCAGGCCTGCGGCCGCGTGGCGCCGTTGCGCTTTCCCGTGCTGGCGCTTGGCGGGGTCACGTTGGAGAACGCTTTTGCCTGTCTGGAGGCAGGCGCCGCCGGCCTCGCCGCCATCCGCCTGTTCCAGACCGCCGATGTAGCAAGGGTGGTGGCTCGATTGCGTTCGCTTTGAGGCAGCCGCCTGGCACCTGACACTTGACACCTGCTCAGTCCCCCATCAGGCGGCCGTAGCGGCGCCATTCCGGCACGTTGTCGAAAATGGCCTTCATCGCCGCGGTGATGGGAATGGCCAGCAGCAAGCCCATCGCCCCCCAGAGCCAGCCCCAGAACATCAGCGAGACCGTCACCACCACGGGGTTCAGATGCAGGCGCGCCCCGATCAGCTTGGGGTACAGCACGTTGAGCGCGATGATGTGGAACCCGGCCACGCCGGAGGCGATGCCGATCAGCGGCGCCAGCGTATCGTATTTGGTGGCGCCGGCCAGGATGGGCGGGATCATGGCCAGCAAAACGCCGAGGTAGGGAACCACGCTCAGAAAGCCGCTGATGGGCGCCATCAGCGCCGCGTAGGGCAACCCCATCATCACGAACAGGAGCGCGGAGGCCGTCGAAAGAATCGCACCGATGATCACGTTGCCGAAGATGAACCCGCGGATCATCATGGTGATGCCGTCCAGCGTCTTCTCGGCCGCCATGCGGTTTCCGGCCGCGAACAGGATCACCGAGTTGCGCCGCAAGTGGTCTTTCCAGGCCAGCAGGAAGTAAATCAGGAACGGAACGAAGCTGACCATGAACACGATCTCGGTGGCCGAACGGAGGCCGGCGCCCAGGTAGGTGGTCCAGTCGGTCTGCGGGGCGGCGGCGCGCACCGGGCGCCGCGCGCTCTTCTCCACCGCCATCATCGTGTCGGTCTGCTCCTGGATCTGCTCGGCTTTCTGGCGGAAGCGGAGCACGTGGCGCCGCAGCTTCTCCGAATAGCTGGGATAATCACTCACAAAGGCCTGGGCCTGGGCGTAGAACAAGTAAAACGCTCCGTAGGCGATCCCAAGCAGGGCCATCACCATCAGCAGGGAGCCCACGGCGCGGGGCAGGCCGCGGCGGTCCAGCCAGCTCACCACCGGGTCGCAAAGAAAGAAAAACAGGAGCGACACCACGAAGGTCATCACGAAGGAACTGGCCAAGTACAGAAAGCCGAGCACCACGGCTGCGGCCACCAGGCGCAGGCCGAACGCGCGTTGCCGGACCGGAGTATCGTGTGCTGTCGCCACGGCGCTGGTGACAAAGTACCACAGCAGCGCCGCGGATAAAACAGCATGCGGGGCGCAATCTTGGGGAGCGATCGTCTCACCGCAAAGACACACAGAACGCCAAGCTCACGAAGGGGCCGCCGCCGGCTCTTTGTGGCCTTCGCGTCCTTGGTGCCTTGGTGGTGGAGGGGAGGTTATTTTTTCTGGTACCAGTTGGTGTTGATCTCGGCGAAGTGCTTCCACTTCTCCGGCAGGTCGTCCAGCGCGAAGATGGCCGAGACCGGGCAGACCGGCACGCAGGCGCCGCAGTCGATGCACTCGATGGGATCGATGTACAGCATGGTCTCGCCCTCGAATGTCGATTCGTCTTTCCTGGGATGGATGCAATCGACCGGGCAGGCGTCCACGCACGCCGTGTCCTTCACGTTTATGCAAGGTTCAGCGATCACGTAAGCCATCGGCTAGCGACTCTCCTTCAACTTGAAAATACCACAAAGCCGGGAGCGACACAAAGGACGCCGCGGTCTTTTTTGGGGTGGCTTCTGTCTTCCCTGCTTTTTGTGGTCAAATCTCTACATGAAACGTTACTCGCTGCTGATTGGTGTTCTGGCGGCCGTCGGAGTGGCAGCCGCGGCCTACGCCGTGCAAGTGCAGAAAGCACCAGCCGCCAAGGCCACGCCGGCCGAAGCGCAGGCCTTTCTCACCAAGGCCCAGGCGCGGTTGCTGGAGCTGTGGGCCAAGGCCGACCGCGCTTCCTGGGTGCAGAGCACCTACATCACCGACGACACCGAACAGATCGCGGCCGAGGCGCAGAAAGACGTGATCGCGGCGGCGACCGACCTGGCGCTGGACGCCCGCCGCTTCGACGGCCTCAAGCTGCCCGCCGACACGGCGCGCAAGCTGGAATTGCTGAAGCTTGCCCTCACGCTGCCGGCGCCGGCGGACCCGCGGAAACAGGCCGAGCTGACGCGCATCGCCGCCTCGCTCGAAGGCGATTACGGCAAGGGCAAGTACTGCCCCGAGGGGCCGCAGGGCAAGTGTTATTCGCTGAACGACCTGGAGAACATCATGGCCCAAAGCCGCGACCCCGACCAGTTGCTGATGGCCTGGCGCGGCTGGCACAGCATCTCGCCGCCCATGCGCCAGCGCTACCAGCGCTTCGTGGAGCTGGCCAACGAGGGTGCGCGCACCCTGGGCTTCGCCGACATGGGCGCGCTGTGGCGCTCGAAGTACGACATGCCGCCCGAGCAGTTCTCGGCCGAAGTGGAGCGGCTGTGGCAGCAGGTGCGGCCGCTGTACGAGGCGCTGCACACCTACGTGCGCGCCCGGCTCATCCGCAAGTACGGCAAGGCGGCGGAGCGGCCCGACGGCCTGATCCCCGCCCACCTGCTGGGCAACATGTGGTCGCAGACCTGGGACAACATCTACCCGCTGATGGAGCCGCCCGGCAGCGCCGTCGGCTATGACCTGACCGAGCTGCTGAAAGCGAAGAACGTCACCCCGCTCGAGATGGTCCGCTACGGCGAGCGCTTCTTCACCTCGCTGGGCTTCGATCCCCTGCCCAAGGGCTTCTGGGAACGCTCGATGTTCACCAAGCCGCGCGACCGCGACGTGGTCTGCCACGCCAGCGCCTGGGACGTGGACCAGGTCGAGGACCTGCGGCTGAAGATGTGCATCGAGATCAAGGGCGAGGACCTGGTCACCATCCATCACGAACTGGGCCACAACTTCTACCAGCGCGCCTACAGCACGCTGCCCCCGCTATATCGCGACAGCGCCAACGACGGCTTCCACGAGGCCATCGGCGACACCATCGCCCTGTCGGTGACGCCCGCCTACCTCAGCAAGATCGGGTTGCTGGCCCAGGCGCCGCAGGAGGGAAGCGAGCTGGGCGAGCTGATGATGCGGGCCTTGGACAAGGTCGCGTTCCTGCCCTTCGGCCTGCTGATCGACCAGTGGCGATGGAAAGTGTTCTCCGGCCAGATCAAGCCCGCCGACTACAACAAGACCTGGTGGGAACTGCGAAAGAAATACCAGGGAGTCGCCCCGCCGCTGGAGCGCAGTGAGGCGGATTTCGACCCCGGAGCGAAGTATCACGTTCCGGCCAACGTGCCCTACACCCGCTACTTCCTGGCCGACATTCTCCAGTTCCAGTTCCACCGCGGGCTGTGCCGCGCGGCCGGCCACCAGGGGCCGCTGCATCGCTGCTCGATTTACGCCAATGCGGCCGCCGGAGCTAAGCTCAGGCAGGTGCTGGAGATGGGCAAGAGCCGGCCGTGGCCCGAGGCGCTGAAGGCCCTCACCGGGGAAGACCGCATGGATGCTACCGCCATCCTGGATTACTTCGCCCCGCTCAAGAAATGGCTGGACGAGCAGAACAGGAGACCAGTGACGAGTGACAAGTGACCAGTGACGAGCAAGCAGCAGCGTCCAACAGGCGCTTCCCTTGTTCACTCGTCACTTGTCACTCGTCACTGCCGTAGAAACAGCAAGGGCCGCTCGGGGAGGGTTGAGCGGCCCTGGCAGACAGCGCGGTCTACGCGGGAGAGAAGCCCGCGCCGTTTCCGCCCATCCCTCGGGCACGCCCATCTCCACTCCCAACCTACTGATTTTAAAAGCACTGGAAAAAGAGAAAAGCGCCTCAATACAGACAAATTGTGCATCAGGGCTTGAAGCGGGTCAGCGTGTCGGGGTCCCGGAAGGGGCTGTAGGCTGTGGGGTATAGGGCTGAGCTATGGGCTGGAGGCGAAGCTGTAAGTAGGATCGGCCGCACCTACAGCCTACGGCCCACAGCCTCAGCTTTAGCGGGGGCGGCCAGCGCCCGGCTCTCGGCCATGGCCAGCGAGGAGGCCAGCGCGCTGGTCAGGCCCAGGCGGCCCACCACCAGCACCGGGCAGGGCGCGCCATCGACGATGCGGCTGGCCAGCGAAGGCCACAGCGGGATGCCCAGCGGCGGGCAATGCGCGCCGATCACCAGCAAATCGGCGCCGACATCGGCTGCCGTCTCGATGATCTCTTCATCGGCGCGCCCATAGCGCACCACGGTCCTGGGCGCGGGCTCCAGCCACTCCGGGCAAATCGGCGAGGAAAGCAGTCTCTGGCCCTCCGCGCTCAGGCCGGCCAGGAACTGGCAGAGGTTGAAAGCTTCATCATGGCCGCGGCGATGATCCTTGCGTTCCACATGGAGCAGGATGATCTCGGCCGAATAATGGCGCGCCAGCATCATTCCGGCCAGCACGGCCGGCTCACTGGGCGGATCGAAGCGCGTGCCGATCACGATCCGCAGTCGCCGGTCGGACAGCAGGCCCGCCGCCGGCACACGCAGCCCGGTGCAGACGGCGGCGCCATTCAGCGCCAGAACCGGGCAGGGTGCCTGCCGGTACAGCTTCTCCTGCATCCAGTTCATGCGCATGACCAGGGGCCGGCTGGAGCTGGCACCCAGCAGCAGCACATCGGAGTGCGACCTGCCCAGCAGCGACAACAGCACCGACGTGGCATCCCCCGTCATCACGTGCGCTTCGACGGGCACGCCCATGCGCGGGGTGCTGCGGACCAGTTCCTCCAGTTGCTGCCCCGCCTGGGAGTAGTCCACGCCCCAGTCCAACCCGCCCGTATCCGGAAGGGCGTGGCCGCCGACATGTACCCCGGGAACGGGAACCGCGGTGGCGGCCAGTATGCGGGCGCCGAAACCGCGGGCCAGCAGGATCGCGGCTTCCAGCAAATGCCTCGCCAGCGCTGAAAAATCAATGTAGACGACTATGCTTCGCACCTGGATCATGATTCATCGTCCGCGGATGCAAGTTACTTGCCGGGACAAGGCCGCAGGCCACGGGCTGCGGCTACCGGGCGCGGATGCCCTCCAGCCTGCGATCCGCAGCCTTGCAGCTTGGACAAAAGCGAGCGCGACTCTTCTGCGGCTCCGGGTGGACCGCAGCGAAGAAACAGCTCGCCTGCGGCAGGCTTCCGTCTCAATCCCGTGTTGGCACCGGGAGAGCGCAGACAGCGCTGCCGGGTATGATGGCGGACCAGCGCGCTTGCTTGGGCTCACTGAATGCACGCCAAAGGCCTCAGCTTTAGCGGGGCGAAGCGAGCCATCTCGCGACCATCTGTCCACAGTTTGGGCGTTTCCGGGGACACTAGCGACAGTTTGGCGGATCAGATACAGGAGGCACCCCGGCCCTTGGTGGTCGGCACCGGGATGTTGGGGGCGCTGCTTGCCGCGCCCCCAATTGCAGGCTAAGTACTCTCAAATTAGGGCGCAGCAAGCAGCGCCCACGCCTTGGCTTGGGCGGTAGAGGCTGATCTGCTGCGTGTTTTCGCACCACGTTCCCACGGACCGGGCATCGCCGGGCAGAGCAGATCCTCTCCTCTAACCTCTTTTGGTTCACTATAAGACGCGTGACGCTCAGACAGTCGCGGCCACCGCTTTCTTTGGCAAGCCCCGTGCCTGTAGACAATGGAGACGTCTGGCCTGTTATGAATATCGGAGTCGTCAAGGAAACAGCCAGGTGCGAGTCCCGAGTAGCTCTGACACCGGCCGCCGTCCGCCGCCTGGTGGAGAACTCTAACCGCGTGTTTGTTCAGCGCGGAGCCGGCGAACGCAGCCATTTCCCGGACAGCAGCTACGTGGCGGCGGGCGCTGAGATCGCCTTCTCGCCTGCCGAAGTGATCGACCGCTGTGAGTTGCTGGTCAAGGTCGGCAACTTGACCCGCGATGAAATGCAGCAGTTGCACAACCACCAGGCGGTGATGGCGTGGTTCCATCTGATTGTGGCCGACCGGGATGAGATCACGCTGTTGCTGGACAAGCGCATCGCGGCCATCGGCTACGAAGTGATCGAAGCGGTCGACGGGCGCCTCCCGGTCCTTCAGCCCATGAGCGAGGTCGCCGGGCCGATGGCGGTGGCGGTGGCCGGGCACTTGCTGCGCTCCACTTCCGGAGGCCGGGGCATCCTGCTGGGGGGCGCGCCGGGCGTGGCGCCGGCGCGGGTGTTGATCCTGGGCGCGGGGACGGTAGGCAGCACGGCCGCCCGCACCGCCCTCAATAGCGGCGCCACCACCTACGTGCTCGATCTGGACGTTCACAAACTGCGCCGCCTGCTTACGGTGGCGCCCGGAGCCATTACCGAGGTATCGGATGCGGCCACCGTCGAGGAACTGGTGCCCCCGGCCGACGTGCTGATCGGCGCCGTCCTGGTTCACGGCGGGCTGACGCCGCACCTGGTTTCACGGCCACTGGTGGAGCGCATGCAGCCGGGCAGCGTCATCGTGGATCTTTCCATCGACCAGGGCGGTTGCGTGGAGACCAGCCGGCCCACCACGCTGGCCGACCCGGTCTTCCGCCACTCGGACGTGCTTCATTACTGCGTGCCCAACATGACGGCCGATATCGCCCGGACCGCCAGCGCCGTGCTCTCGCAGGCCAGCCTGCCCTACATCCTGGCGCTGACCGGCTTGGGGCTGGAGCAGGCGCTGCAACGCTCGCCGGAACTGGCCCGCGGGGTTTTCACGCTTTGGGGAGAGTGCGCCAACAAGGCGCTGGCCGAACGGTGGAGCATTCCGCATCGCGAGGTATCCACCATGGTCGGCCGGCAGATCTGACTGGCGAAGCCATGAAGAGCTGGACAAACGCCTTTCGCGAGAAGCTCACGACCGCCGAGCGCGCCGTGGAGCGGGTGAGCTCCGGCGATCGTGTCTACGTGCACCCCGGCTGCGCGGAGCCGGAAACGCTGGTCTCGGCGCTGCTGAAGCGGGCCGGCCAGCTTGCCAACGTGGAGATCGTGCACCTGCTGACGCTGGGCAAGGCCGACTACGTGAAGCCGGAGTATCGCGGCCGCTTCCGCCACAACGCCCTGTTCATCGGCAGCAACGTCCGGGAGGCGGTGACCGAGGGGCGCGCCGACTACACGCCGGTTTTTCTGTGCGAGATCGAGCGCCTGTTCACCTCCGGCCAGTTGCCGCTGGACGGCGCGCTGGTGCAGCTCTCCCCTCCCGACGAGCACGGGTACATGAGCCTGGGAGTGGGGGTGGATTGCACGCTGACGGCCGCCCGCTGCGCGCGCTACGTGATCGCCGAGGTGAACGACCGGATGCCGCGCGCCCTGGGGGATTCCTTCCTGCACGTCACCAAGGTGAGCGCCATCGTCGAGACCTCGCACCCCCTGGCCGAGCTGCTCCCCGTGCCCTTCACCGAGCTGCAGCACCGCATCGCGCAGAACGTGGCCGCGCTGATTCCCGACGGCGCCACCCTGCAAATGGGCATCGGCGGCATTCCCGACGCCGTGCTCTCCTGCCTGCGCGACCGCAAGGACCTTGGCATCCACAGCGAGATGGTTTCCGATGGGGTGATTCCCCTGATCGAATCGGGCGTGGTCAACGGCGAGAAGAAAACATTGCACACCGGGAAGGTGGTGGCCGGTTTCATGCTGGGCACCCGGCGGCTGGCGGATTTCATCCATGACAACCCGATTTTCGAGTTCCATCCCACCAGCTACGTGAACGATCCCTTCATCATCGCGCAGAACGAGAACATGATCGCCATCAACTCGGCGCTGCAGATCGACCTGACCGGGCAGGTCTGCGCGGACTCGATCGGCACGACGCTGTACAGCGGGATTGGGGGGCAGGTGGACTTCGTGCGCGGCGCGGCGCGCTCCAAGGGCGGCAAGCCCATTATCGCCATGCCTTCGACGGCCAAGGATGGAGGCGTGTCGCGTATCTCGTCGCTGCTTTCCGGGGCCGGGGTCGTTACCTCGCGCGGCGATGTCCATTACGTGGTGACCGAGCACGGCGTCGCCTACCTGCATGGGAAGACCTTGCGGCAGCGCGCCGAGGCGCTGATCGCCATCGCCGACCCGGCGTTTCGCGACCAGTTGTACGATTTCGCCTACCGCGCGCATTACCTGGAGCCGAAGTGTGTCGCCGTACCCTAAGAAGGCTGTAGGCTGTGGGCTGTGGGTCGGCCCACAGCCTACAGCCCACAAGGGGGGGAAAGGGGGGAAACAAACCATGCCAGGCGCCATTGTCGGGGAAGTTCTTGTCCGCCAGGTGACCCCGGAGGAACTGCCGCTGCTGGAAGCAATGTACGGCAGCTTCGAGCCCAAGGAAGTTGCCTTGGGCCTGCCGCCGCGCGATCCCGAGCGGCGCCGCGAGTGGCTGAAGGCATTGCTGGAGGGAATCAACTTTGTCGGCGTGATCGGCCAGGCGGTGGTTGGGCACCTGGCCATCATGCCCGCCGGGCAGGCGGGCGAGCTGGCCTGCTTCGTGCACCAGGACTATCGCTGGCGCGGCGTGGCTACGGCCATGGGCAACGCCGCGGTCGCCGACGCCCGCCGGCGCGGCCTGACATGGCTCTGGGTGCTCATCGGCAGCGACAACTCACCGGCCCGCAGCGCCCTGCTCAACTACGGGTTCCACACCGCCTGGGAATCCCAGGGCGAAATGAAGATGACCTTCGCGTTGTGAATCGGCTTACTGGCTGAGGACGGCCGCGGCGGGATTCAGCTTGATGGAGTTGGAGAGGGCGCGCTGCTCGTAGTAGCCGCGCTCGTGCAGATAGCGATAGACGCGGCCGGCCACCTGGGCCGCCAGCGGGCCCATCACCGACCGCCCGCCGCGCAGCAGCACCACCACAACGGTTCTGGGATTGTCGGGAGCCTCGTAGGAGGCGAACCAGCCGAGCCGCGTGCCACCCTGGCTGCAGGTTCCGGTTTTGCCGGCGACCGTGTCGTAGGGGTCGTCCAGGCGGCGGGCCGTGCCGCGGACCACCGCCGCCATCATTCCCTCGCGCAACTGCGGCAGGATGTCCCCGATTTCCAGTTCGCGCTTGATGCGCGGCTGGAAGGCCTCGATCTCGGCCTGGCTGCGCGGGTACTGCAGGTAGTAAAGCGTTCCTCCGTTGGCCACCGCGGAAACGAACGCGGCGAGCTGCAACGGTGTAGCCTGAATCTCCCGCCCGAAACTGGAGAGCAGGCCGACGCCGCCCAGCCGCGGCGGGGTATCGGGGAAAGTGCCCAGATGCTCGCCGGCGATGCCGTAGCCCGCCAGTTCTCCGAAGCCGAAATCACGGGCGTACTTGCTCAGCCTGGGAAACCCTACCTGGGCACCGATCCTGGCGAAGTAAGGATTGTTGGAGTGCGCCAGGGCCTCGGTCAGGTTCATCGACCAGCGGCGTCCGAGCGGCACCCGGGTGTCCTTGGTAATAATGCCTTCGCGCAGGGCGGCGACGGCCACGGGCAGCTTGACCGTGGAGCAGGGCGTGTAGCCGTTGTCCAGCGCCAGCTTCTGATTCACCATCGAGAGGATGCGCCCGTCGTTGGGGTTCACCACAACGACGCTGCCGTTGAGCGGGCCCAGGGCTTCCACCGCGGCCGCTCGCACCGCCGGGTCCTCGCCCACTGCTTGGTCCCCGGCCGTAGAATCCGCATATGGGCTGGCCGTCCAGGTCTGGCGGGAAGAGCGGCGGACCGGCCGGCGCGTGGCAGGCCGCTTGCGCGCCGTCGTCGTCTTCTTCGCCGAGGTGGTGGTTTTTGCGGAAGCGGGTTTCTTCGCCGCGGCCGTGGCGGCATTGGCGCTGCCGGATGTGGTTTTCGCCGCGGGGGCCTTCTTGGCGGCGGCTCCTGATGTGCTTCTCGCCGCCGCGGCCTTACGGGTCGTGGCTTTTGCCGACTTGGCCTTGGCGGGAGCAGCCTTGGCGGCGGCTGCGCTCGTGGAAGCGCTCTTCGCCGCGCCCGCCTTGCGGGAACTCGTGGTCTTAGGCGTTGACGCGGATTCTTGAACGGCGGCCCAGGCTTGGAAGCCCGCCAGGCCCGTAGCTAGAAACAGCACCCAACAGGAGCGGCCGAAAACGATGAATCGCATTTCCTCTCGTTACTAAGTGGATTCTGTCTGCTTGCGTGAGGCGCGATGGCCATCCAAATCTGTAGGCCCCCGGGCTGAGCTGCCACCGCATCCGTGCATCCTGCCTTCACCTAAAATGGATGCGCCGGGAGCGCTTCAGGCATTCAAAAATCTTGTTGAGGTACCAACCCCGTTAGATTTTGTGCCGCAAAAAGGGCGGCTGTCCAGCACATTCGCGGCTGGCGGGTGCCGGATTGTGCAATGGAACACAAACCAAGGACAGGTGAACAGGGGTCGAACCGGCTTCAGAATCAGTGTTGATCTGTATGCACCCGTGAACCGATTCCTCACCGGCCTGCCGGCCTGCCGCGAGGCGGCACGCCGGGGGTAGGAGCGTCGGCCGGAGCAGCCGCCGCGCTGGTGGCCGCGGCGTTCCGCAGGGGAAGCCCCAGGATCTTGTGCACTTCCTGATCCAACGTGTCGCGGATGTCCTTGTTCTCTTTCAGGAACAGGCGAGCGTTCTCACGGCCCTGGCCAATCCGTTCACTGCGAAAGGAGAACCAGGAGCCGCTTTTTTCCACCAGGCCCTTTTCCACAGCCAGGTCCAGCAGGTCCCCCTCGCGCGAGATGCCTTCCCCGTACAGGATGTCGAATTCCGCATCGCGGAACGGCGCGGCCAGCTTGTTCTTGACCACCTTGCACCTGGTGCGGTTGCCGATGACCGTCTCGCCATCCTTCAGCGCCCCAATGCGGCGGATATCCAGGCGCACCGAGGCGTAAAACTTCAGAGCGCGGCCCCCGGTGGTGGTTTCCGGATTGCCGAACATGACGCCGATTTTCTCCCGTATTTGGTTGATAAAGATCAGGCAGGTCTTCGACTTGGCGACGATGGCGGTCAGCTTGCGCAGGGCCTGCGACATCAGCCGGGCCTGCAGGCCCATGGACGGCTCGCCCATCTCGCCGTCCAGCTCGGCCTTGGGCACCAGGGCGGCCACCGAATCCACCACCAGCACATCGATGGCGCCGGAACGGACCAGCGCCTCGGCGATCTCCAGCGCCTGCTCGCCGTAATCGGGCTGCGATACCAGCAGGTTATCCACATCGACGCCCAACCTGCGGGCGTAGGGGGGGTCCAGCGCGTGCTCGGCATCGATGAAAGCCGCCATGCCGCCCTGGCGCTGCGCTTCGGCGACCACGTGCAGCGCCAGGGTGGTCTTGCCGCTGGCTTCCGGGCCGTAGATCTCGCTGACGCGCCCCCGCGGCACGCCGCCCACCCCCAGGGCGGCATCCAGGGCCAGCGAGCCGGTGGAGATGACCGACACCGGCACCAGCGCGTCCTTGGCCCCCAGCCGCATGATGGCGCCCTTGCCAAACTGCTTTTCGATCTGCGAGAAGGCCAACTCCAGGGAACGGTTTTTCTCCGTCTTCTCATCGGCCATGAGTGCCAACTTCCTTTCGTCACGTCCCAAATCCCAAGTCCCAAGGCGGAACGACCTTGGACCTTGGACTTTGGACTGCTTCTGTTATTCGCGAACCGCGAAGTAACCTTTGCGCGCCCTGATCTTGACTCCCTTGCGCTGCGATACCACCTCGATGGAGTGGAAGGAACCGTCCCGGGGAGTGTTGGGCCGGTACAGCAATGCGTACTGGCTGCGCAATTCCTGCCCGATGCGCTCGAAGGAAGTATTCAGGTCGGCGGCCTTGAACGGAAAGAACACGCGGCCCCCGGTCTCCTCGGCGAAGCGCCGCAGCACGCGGTCGCCCTGCTGCTCGCCTCCCGCCGGCTTGGCGCTTTTCTCGGTCTGCTCGGGATTGCCGCGGTTGGTGCTGATGGCGAAGATGGTCACTTCGCCGCGCTGGGCCATGGCCAGCGTGTCCTCGCGGCTGCCTCGGCTCTGGTTGTCGTCGCCATCGCTGATCAGGATGATGGTGCGCCGCACGCCGCCGCCCGGTTCCTCGGCCATCAGCTTGTCGCGCACCGCATGGTAAATGGCGTCGTACATGGCCGTTCCGCCGCCCGGCCGCAGCGAGTGGATGGCCTCGCTGAGCTTCCCCAGGTCGTCGGTGAAGTCCTGGACCACCTCGGCATTGGTGTCGAACGACAGCACCATGGCCCGGTCGGTCTTGGGCCGCAGCACGGAGTTGAGGAACTCGATGGCTGCTTCCTGCTCGAATTTGAACCGTTCCCGGACGCTGTTGCTGGCGTCGATCAGCAGCCCGATGCGCAGGGGCAGGTCGCTCTCCTTGGTGAACTCCAGGATCTCCTGTTTCTTCTTGTTGTCGAAAACATGGATTTCATCCCTGGAGAGGTCGGTGACGAACCGTTCCTTGCGGTCCAGGGCGGTGAACAGCACCGGGACGCGCTCGACGCGCACGATAATGGGGCGTTGCGCGGTGGGGGTTGCCGGGGTGGGCTGCTGGGCGAGCAGGCCAATAGCTACAGGGAGCAAGGCCGCCCCCGCGGCGAGAGCAAGACGATACTTACGCATGGCGAACAACAATAAAATCTCCGGCAATTATAGCAGAGACGCCTGCTACTCCGGCTTGCGTCGGCCTCCGCGCCGTCCTCCGTCGCGCCGCACCACGTGGTCCACGACTTTGATCAGCGCGTTCAGGTTCTCCTCGGTCAGGAACTCGATTGTCTTCTCCACGTCCATGGTTCTGCAGAGAGTCTAGCCGAGGGCCGACTGGCGGTCAAGCAAGCCCCCCAGGGTGCTCCCGCGCCGTGTGGCGGCGGCCGTCACCGGCCCAGGGATTTCAGGCGGGCGGCCTCAAACTCGTCGCCCTTTTTCCAGCCGGGCAGCGCCTCCGCGATGGCCGCCTGCCAGCCGATGTAGATCCCGATGGCCGCCGCCTGCTCGGCCGCCGAATAATCCCAGTTGGGATTGAACTCATCGGAGGGCTGGTGGTAGTGCCTGGCGCGGTATTCGGCTTCCTGCTTCTCGCCCCACCCGGGCGGCTTGCCGATGACGTCGCTGCCCAGGTCGAGTGTGAAGGCGGGGATTCCGACCTTGGCCAGGCTGAAGTGGTCGGAGCGATAGTAGTAGCCCTGCTCGGGATGCTCCTCGGGCACGATGCGGAAATTCAGCGCCCGCGCGGCCTGCCGGGCAATCGGCTCCAGCGTGCTCCGTTCGATGCCCGGCATTTGCGCGTCGCGAGTCTTGCCCAGGAACGACAAGCCGTCGTAGTTGATATCGACCGCGGTCCTGGCTGCCGGGACGGCCGGGTGGGCGGCGTAATAGGCGGAGCCGCGCAAGCCGGCCTCCTCCCCTGTCACCGCCGCAAAGACAATCGAGCGGCGCGGGCGAAGCGGCGCGGCCGCAAACGCCCGCGCCAGCTCCAGCAAGATTCCCATGCCCGAAGCGTTGTCCACCGCGCCGTTGTAAATTGCATCTCCATTGACCGGCTCGCCGACACCCAGGTGGTCATGGTGCGCGGTATAGACGACCGCCTGGTCCTTCAGCTTGGGATCGCTGCCTTCCAGCACCCCGATGACGTTGGCCGTGCGGATGGGCCGGACCTTCGAGACCAGGTGCGAGCGCAGCCGCACGCCGAGATCGACGGGGCGGAAGTCGCGCCGGGCGGCTGCGGCGGTCAGCTTGTCCAGGTCCTGCCCGGCCAGGGCCGCCACCCGGCGGGCGGCGGCCTCCGTGATCCAGGAGGCGATTTTCAGGGCCGGCTCGCCGGGGCGCACCTCGACGTAGGCCTGCTCGCGTCCCCAGGAGTTGCGCACTACGTTCCATCCGTAGCCGGCCGACTGCGGGGTATGAACGAGCACGGCGCCCGCCGCGCCTCTCCGCGTGGCCTCTTCGTACTTGTAGGTCCAGCGGCCGTAGTAGGTGAGCGCCTTGCCGCCGAAGAGTTTCGGGTCGTCCGAGGGCGGGTCGTTCACCAGCATCAGCAGCACTTTGCCGCGCAAATCGGCGCCCTTGTAGTCGTCCCACTGGTACTCGGGGGCCACGATGCCGTACCCGACAAAAACCATGGCCGCGTCAACGTCCGACACCGCCGTCTGGGCCTCGTTGTTGGCCACGTAGTCGGCCAGGTATTCCGGCCGGATTTCCTGGCCGTCTTTTACGACGGCCAGCGTGCTGGAACGGTCCGTTTCCACGCCCACCAGCGGGACCGGCTGGATATAGGAGCCGTTCACCGCCGGTTTCAACCCGGCCAATTCAAACTGCGCTGCGATATAGTCAATGGCGACCTGCCCGCCGCGCTGGCCGGTGCCTCGCCCCTCCAGCGAATCGCCGGAGAGGAACTTCTGGTGTGCCCGGACGTGGCCGCCCTTGAACTGCCGGGCCACCGCCCGCCAGCCCTCAGTGCCCGCGGGCGCTTTCGACGCCGGGCCGGTTGCCTGCGCGCCGGCCATCAGCGCGCATCCAAAAATGGCTAGAATTGTGCGCATGGGGCCATTGTAATTCATTCGTAATTCGAACGAGGAATGGGACGCAGATGAACGCAGATAAACGCAGATCAGGTGCAATTCAATCCGCGTTCATCCGCGTTCATCAACGTCCCATCGAATCACTCTACTGGATCGCGTTCGTGGCGCTGATGGCGCTGGTGGCCGCCGTGTTCTGGCGCGCCTTGTTTACTTCCGACACTTTCTTTTTCCGCGACATCTCCTTCGCTCACTTCCCGCGGGCCGTCGAGCTTCGCACGCTGGTGCGGAGCGGCCAACTGCCGATCTGGAACCCCTTCGAGCACTTCGGCGAACCGGTGAGCGTCAACGCCAATTACCTGCTGTTCTACCCCACGGCCTGGCTGGCCTGGATGCTGCCGGCGGCTTACGGTTTCAAACTCCATTACCTGCTGCATTTTTTCGTGCTGGCCGCGGGCACCTTTCTGCTGGCGCGGCGGATCGGCCTGCGCCCCTTCGCCTGCTTTCTGGCCGGCGCGCTGTTCGTCTTCAGCGGTCCCATCGTCTCACTGGGCGCCTTCTACAACCTGCTTCCGGCGGTGGCCTGGATGCCGCTGGCGGTGCTGGCTGCCGATTACCAGATGCGGCGGGGCGGCTGGAAGGGTACGGGCGCCCTGGCCGGCGCGCTCACCTTGCAGGTGTTCGCGGGTGAGCCGCTGACCAGCCTGGCCACCGCCGCGCTGGCGCTCGGCTGGGCGCTCGCCTTTCACGGCGATGCGCGCGCGGCAGCCTGGGCGGGAATGAACCGCAGGGTGCTGGGCCGTTTCCTGCTGGCGCTGCTGCTGGCCGCCGGATTCTCCGCCATCCAGGTGGTGCCGGCGCTGTGGCACATGCCGGACACCGTCCGCGGCTCGTTCGGCTTTGACCAAACCTTGTTTTGGTCGCTCCATCCCCTGAAAGGCCTGGAACTGGTCCTTCCCGATTTCCTCGGCAACCCGCTCTACGACTCCACTCCTTGGATTTACCTGGAAGGACGCGAGGTCTATTTCCTGCTGTCGCTGTACATCGGGATCGTTCCGCTGGCGCTGGCGGTGTTGGCGGTGGCGGGGCGCGGGTCGTCCGTCGCGCCATCCGCGAGAGTGTTCTGGGCTGCGGCGGCGCTGATCGCCCTGCTGCTGGCGCTGGGGCGCTACACGCCCATTTCCTACGTCTTCTATTACCTGATTCCCATCTACCGCGTGGTTCGCTTTCCGGTGAAGTTCCTGGCGCCGTTCGCGCTGGCGGTCGCGCAATTGGCGGCCATCGCGGCCGATCGGCTGCTCTCAGACCGAGCGGCTTGCCCGGCGGGGCCAACCGGCCGCTGGCTGCTGCGCGCCTGCGTGGCGCTGGCGCTGGCCTGGGCCGGCATTTCGGCCTTGATTCTGGCCGCGCCGGCGGCAGCGCGGCGGCTCCTGGCGCCGCTGGTCAGCCTGGTGTTTACTCACACACGCGCGCTGGCCATCCGCCAGACGCTTCCGCTGGACCGCGCCGAAATCCTGGCCCAGGCAAACGACTGGCTGCTGTATGTGATCCCCGCCCGCTTGCCGTATGTGCTCGGCTCGGCACTGCTGGTGGCGGCGCTGTTGTACTTGCGCCGGCGAGGTTTTCTGCGCCCATGGCTGGTATGGGCGGCCGGCGGCCTGGCCGTTCTTCAGTTGATCGGGCTTCACGCTGACCTGAACCCGCTGGCCAGCCGGCGTTACTTTGACGACCGGCCGCCGGTGGCCCGCTACCTGGATAACGCTCCCCGTCCACTCGTCGCGGGGACGCCGGGATTGCCGCATCGTGTCTTCGTGGAGCCAGCGTTGACGCCGCCGGGGCTCGCTTCGGCGTTTGTTTCCGTGGACCTCAGCCAGGTGGACTTTCTGCCGCCTGCGGCGCACGTCTACTACGCCTACCGCATGAGCCTGCAGTCCGGCGCGGGGCTGTCAGGGTTGGAAGGAGCGTTCACCGCCGACCCCGAGCACATCCTGGTGAACGCCCAGGAGACGCTCAATCACACGGTGTACGACATGGGCCTGGCGGGGGAACAACTGGCCCGGCTGTTGCGCGTGGTGGGCGTCGAGTACGCCGTGCTGCTGCGCTATTCGGCGCCTGCGGGCCTGGAGTTGATTGGTGCGTTCCCCAACGCCACCACAACGCCGGCGCGGCTCTACCGGGTGCGCGGCGCGATGCCGCGGGCGTATCTCGCGCCCGCCGCCGGCGGCGCCTGGCTGCCTCCCGGCGAGGCCACCATCCGCCGCATGATGGCGCCCGATTTCGACCCGGCTTCCCAGGTGGTGCTGGACCCGGCGACGGGCGCCGGGCAGGTTCCGGCCGCCCCCGCAGCGGGTTTCTCCGGGAAGGCGCGGATTCTGGAGCGCCAGGCGGATCGCGTCGCGGTCGAAACCGATGCAAACCAGGCGGCCTGGCTGGTGCTGAACGACAGCTACAATGCCGGATGGAAAGTATCGTTGGACGGGAACGCAGCGCCATTGCTGCGGGCCAACCAGATGTTCCGCGCCGTCGCGGTGCCGCCGGGGAGGCATCAGGTGGTGTTCCGCTATCGGCCGCCGGCGCTGCTGCTCGGCGCGGCCATCAGCCTGGCCAGCGCCTTGCTGGCGGCGTTGGCCGGCGCAATTGAACGGAAACGCAGCTCTGCCGCGGTTTAGAATGGCGGGATGAGATTCCTGCCGTTGCTGTTGATGGTGGCCGCCAGCGCCTCGCCTGCCGAGGAGCGGCCCAGGGCCAGGGATATTGGGCTGGCTCCGGGGATCCTCGCCCCCGGCCCGCTCAACGCCATCACCGATGTCGAAGGCGTCCGCGTCGGCCAGGTGACGATCATCGAAGGCGACAACGTGCGGACCGGCGTCACGGCCATCCTGCCCCACCCCGGCAACATCTTCCAGGAAAAAGTGCCGGCCGCCGTCCATGTGGGAAACGGCTTTGGCAAGCTGGCCGGTTCGACGCAGGTCGAAGAACTGGGCGTCATGGAGACGCCCATCGTGCTCACCAACACGCTCAGCGTGTGGCGGGCGGCTGAAGCCGTTGTCGAATACACGCTGGCGCTGGAGGGCAACCAGAAAGTGATGTCGGTGAACCCGCTGGTGGCCGAGACCAACGACGGCGGGTTGAACGACATCCGCGGCATGCACGTCGAAAAGCGCCACGTTCTGGAGGCCATTCGCGGAGCGCGCGGCGGCGCGGTCGAAGAAGGCGCCGTCGGCGCGGGCACCGGAACGGCGGCCTTCGGCTTCAAGGGCGGCATCGGCACCGCCTCCCGGCTGATCCGGGCGGCGGCGGCCGACGCGCCCGCGCAACCCACCGGCTACACGGTGGGCGTGCTGGTGCAAACCAATTTCGGCGGCGTGCTCACCATGGACGGCGTGCCGGTGGGCCGCGAGCTGGGCCGCTACCTGTTCAAAGGCGAAACCGGCGATGGTTCCATCATCATGGTGGTGGCCACCGACGCGCCGCTGGATGCCCGGCAACTCAAGCGCCTGGCCCGCCGCGCCATGCTCGGCCTGGCGCGCACCGGATCGCCCTCGACGCACGGCAGCGGTGACTACGTGATCGCGTTTTCGACCGCGCCGCCGCTGCGCTACCGCTTTGGCTCCGCCGGCGTTCACTCCCGCGCGGTGCTGGCCGACGATTCCCTCACCCCGCTGTTCCAAGCGGCGGTGGAGGCCACCGAAGAAGCGATTTACAATTCCCTGCTGAAGGCCGCCACCATGCGCGGCTTTCGCGGCGCCGTGGTCGAGGCGCTGCCCGTGGACAGGGTCAAGCAGATCATGCGAAAGTATGGCCGGTAATCAGGCTGTAGGCCGTAGGCTGTGGGCCGCAGGCTCTTCCTACAGCCCACAGCCTACAGCCGAAGGAGAGATCATGAAATATCGCACACTGGGCCGCACCAACTTGCGCGTTTCCGACATCGGCTTCGGCGCCTGGGGCATCGGCGGCAGCATGTGGATCGGGGCGCAGGACGAGGAATCGGTTCGGGCCCTGGAGCGCGCCATCGGCGGCGGCCTCAACTTCATCGACACGGCGCTGGCCTATGGCGACGGCCACAGCGAACAAGTTGTGGGCGGCGTCGTGAAACGCCATCCGGAGCTGATGGTGGCCACCAAGGTTCCGCCCAAAAACCTGGTCTGGCCCGCGCGGCCCGGCGTGTCCATCGACAAGGTTTTCCCCTATGACTACGTCATTGCCCGCACCGAGCAGTCGCTGAAGAACCTGGACATGGAGACCGTGCACCTGCAGCAGTTGCACGTCTGGTCGCCGGAATGGATCGGCGCCGACGACTGGCGGAGGGCGGCCGAGAAACTGAAGCGCGACGGCAAGATCCGTTTCTTCGGCATCTCGGTGAACGACCACCAGCCGGAGTCGGTGATGGAGGTGCTGCGGACCGGCCTCATCGACGTCATCCAGGTGATCTACAACATCTTCGACCAATCGCCGGAGGACGCGCTGCTGGGGCTGTGCGAGGAGCTGAACATCGGCGTGATCGCCCGAGTGCCGTTCGACGAGGGCAGCCTGACGGGCAACATCCGCCCCGACACCACCTTCCCGCCGGGCGACTGGCGGCACGGCTATTTCTCCGGCGACCGCAAGCGGCAGGTCTGGGAGCGCATCGAGAAACTGCGCCCCCTGGTCGAGCCGCACGCGGCCGGCCTGCCGGATGCGGCCCTGCGCTTCTGCCTCAGCCACCCGGCCGTCTCCACCGTGATCCCCGGCATTCGCACGGTGAAGCACGCCGAAGAGAATTGCGCTTCCAGCGACCGCGGCCCGCTGCCGCCCCAGTTGCTGCAGGAACTGCGGAAGCACCGCTGGGTGCGCAACTTCTACGACTGATCCGCGAAGATTCCCGCGGCGTCCCGCCGCCATGATGTAGCGCCGGCGTCCCGCCGGTAATCGTCCTCCGGTCGCCGATCGGTTACCGGCGAGACGCCGGCGCTACATCCGGGGCGCGAGACGCGCAGGGGCCTGTGCTAACCTTTCAACCATGGGGGGTGCGGGAACCAGTGCCGAATTCGACCTGCCCGCCGCCCTTTCCTTGCTGCCGGCCGCGCTCGACTTCACTTCGGATTTCGATTTCACCAGCATCCC
>Ga0315284_10003813_pt1 | contig 21426 bp, 15 predicted proteins | sample YL17G09_16_MG_FD_203696 | JGI IMG/M metagenome (GOLD analysis project Ga0315284, IMG submission 203696) | Sediment microbial communities from Yellowstone Lake, YNP, Wyoming, USA - YL17G09_16 | ecosystem: Environmental > Aquatic > Freshwater > Lake > Sediment | place: USA: Wyoming | collected...
CCGTTTTCTGGAATCCGTCTAGCTGCTCCTCAAGCTCCATCACATCTCCATAACTGCTCCACGATAGCTCCAAATCCGGCGGCTATGCTGAATATGGGCGCCGAAAGTGAAGCGCCGGACAGACAAGAAAAAATGGAGGGACGATGATGAAGAAGTTGGCAATAGCAGTCGGAGCAGCGGCGACAGCAATCGCGGTCGGTGCCGTGCTATTTGGCACGGTGTTTGCGGCCGGGCCCGGACCCAAGTCGGATACGGCCGTAGGCGGCCGCGACGTTCCCCTTGCCGTCGCCTCGCAGCTCACCGGCCTCAGCCAGGACGAGCTACTGGCAGAGCTCGAGGGCGGCAAGACGATCCCCGCGCTCCTGGAGGAGCAGGGGATCGATCTAAGCGTCTTCCACCAGGCGGTCGCCGATGCGCGCCAGGCAGCTCTCGATGAGGCCGTGGCCGCTGGCACGATATCCCCGGAGAGAGCGCAGGTGATGGCGCGGAACATGGAGCAGGCGCAGGCGTCTGCAGGCCCGCACGGGCCTCGCTCCGGCGCCGGCCAGCAGCTCGGCGACTGCACGGGCGACGCCAACCGGTATGGCATGTCCGATCAGGGCAAGGGCTGGGGCTTCCCCGGCGATGGCACTGGCCCCGGCCTTGAGCACCGCTATGGCGGCTCGACCCAGTAGCCCAGATTCCCATCGATCGACAACAAGAGCATAGGTGAGAGGCGAGGTGGATCCTCGCCTCTCGCGTCTATCTCGTCCATTTGGGGCATATCGACGGCTGACTGTCCTTCTACCTGGCTATCGGAGTGATCCCCGGAACATATCTCGGCGCGCGGTTATCGATTTGGCAACGGCAAGTCCACCTGAGGCGACCCTTCGGCGCGTTCCTAATCCTGTTCGCGGCATACTTCCTGATAACAGAGATGCTCGGAAACATGTGACGGCAAACACGTGAGCCTCCACGATGGCTCACGTGTAAAATAGGGAGCAAAGCGGGATTGCCCGTCCGAACGGGCCCCGGCGACGAGAATCTTAGTTCAGAATAGCAGGAGGCACCGATGGCTCGCGTAGCATTGTTGGACCCAGATACGGCCACAGGCAAGGCTAAGAATATGTTCGAAAGAGTGAAGAGTTACTACCGGATGGTCCCCGCTCTTCAGAAGGGGCTGGGCTATCTCCCCGAGACCACCGATGCTCTGTGGACCCTGAGCCAGGCCACCGTCGAAGAGGGCACCATTCGCGAAGAGCTGAAGCGCGTATTCTTCGCCGTCACCGCCTGCGAGGTCGAGTGTCAGTACTGCACGGCCGCTCACATGATGGCCCTGCGCGGCAAGCACTGGAGCACGGAGGAGTGCGTAGAGGTGATCGACGGCAAACCCTCGCCGCGGCTCTCCGACAAAGAGAACGCAGCCGTGAACTTCGCGCGCGTCGTCGGGCGGCGGCCGGCAGCCGTCACCGATGAGATGGTCGACGAGCTTCGGGCCGTGGGTTGGACTGACGCCGAGATCGTCGAGATCGTGGCGTCGGTAGCGCTGATGCGCTACACGAGCACGGTGGCCGTCGCGCTCGACGTGCCGCTGGAAAGAGGAATGGAGGGTCTGGTCGCGAATCGTGGGGCGCGTCTTACCCCTCGCAGCGATTGAAACCCAGAGCACAAGTCCTGCTCCTAGATACCATCCATCGCGTTGAAAACACGAATGCGCTATCCCACTTCACTGGCCGGGCGTCCGATCCTCTCCGGGGCCATGGGCGTGTTTTCAACACCGGATCGCCGGTCGCCCGTCTTCTTGAGGGAGAGCCGCGGGCTCAGGCAGAGGCCTTCTTTACGGCAGACACTCCGGCAGGCGCCGCAACTCATGCACTCGCCGTGATCAATGGTCACTCGCTTGGTTTCCCCATCGACCGCTAGGCTCTGCGAGGCGCAGTTCTTGACGCAGAGCTTGCAGCCGACACACGAGCTCTCTGGCGCCAGTCGCAGCAGGCTGAACCGCGATGCCAGTGCGAATATGGCACCCATCGGGCAGAGGTAGCGGCACCACGGCCGGTAGATGAAAACGGACGCGACGATGATCGCTCCTAGCATGAAGAGAGGAGTCAACGCTCCGTCGAGGTCCCACGCCACTTTGAAGGGATCCCACCTTTCAAATACGGGCTCGCCCGCGAAGCGCACGGCGGCAATGAGAGCAACTAGCGCCACATATTTCAGGTACTTGAGCCACCGGTGCAGACCGGGCGGCACCGTGGTAGCATTCTTCTCACTGTGGACTATCTCCTGGAGAGCGCCGGCAGGGCATACCCACCCGCAATACAATCGCCCTAGGAGAAGGGTTGCGACGAGCGGTAGGGCCAGCGTGACCAGGAAGGCGACCTTCAGGGTGGTTCCGCTCAGAGCAAGGTTCTGCACCGCTCCCAGGGGACAGAGACAGCCGCCGATGTAGAACCCGAGGTAGCCCAGCGAGACAAGCATGACGATTCTGCGCAGCCGCTGGTAGCCTCTGACGTATCCGAAGGCAGCGACGGCGAGTAGCACGGCCACCGCGATCGTCTTCGGTTCCTTGATTGTCTTGACAATCTGGGAGCCAAGGTCGTTTGTCTTGCTCGACGTGGTGCTGGTTGTTCTGCTGCTCGTCGTGCCACTGCTGGTGCTGGGTGATGTGACCGGCGTCAGCCTTGAAGTCCCCGGTATCGGTGTGGGTGTCGCGGCCAGCGGCGCTGCTGTTTGCGGTGACGCTGTTGGGTCGTAAGACGGTGATGGCTGGTTGTCACTAGTCTCGGTCGCCAAGGCGGCTGGCTGCACGTTGAACGTGGCAACGGCAGTGTCGCCGCCCTTGGAGCACTCGCGGATGACGGTCAAGGTAGCTTCGCCCGGCTGAGTGAAGGATACCATCAGTTCCATCTCGTGGCCGCCATCGATGTCCTGCCAGTCGCCTTCCGACACGATGTTTAGATTCTCGAATTGAATGATGGTGTCTTCGATTGGGGTGATGCAGGTCTTGTGAGTCTGAATGACGGTGACTACGACCTGCTCCTGTTCGCCCACTGTCGGTTCACCGTCTGACGGGCTGATCGAGATCTCGCAGGCGATGGCAGAACTGGCTTGCACGAAGACCAAGACGACGGCAACAACCACTGCCGCCGCCGCCCCAGTCAAGCCCCTGAGTCTGAAAAACATTTTCAAGATTGATGACATCGGTGATGTCCTCCGTCGGTCGCTGGCTCGTATCCCCAAATACATGTTCGCAGGACGGTATGGAGTGAATTTGGGAGAAATGTGGAGATTACGTAGATGTTGGAGACAAGACCGCTTTGAAGGGCGGGTTGCGAATCTATGAGGGAGCTCTGGACGGCCGCGAGCGATTCGAACCGTCGACTCCCGGACTCCGGGTCCGGTACTCAGCGCAGAGAGAATAGCTAAGAGGAAAACGCCTATGGGTGGCCGCAATCGTATCTGTGCGGGGACTTTCAGAAAGTCGGAGATGCTTGGACACGGGGCTCAAGAACTTCGAGTCCGGTGCTCAGGTTGAGGGCACCTCCGACTTAGACCTGAATGTAGTCCAGGCGACCCGACTCCCAGTGACGGCTCCGCAGCGGTCCGGAAGATCGCTGCTGTCAGGTGGCGGCCTCCGAATACGAGCCTACCTCATCGACGTCGCTCTTGGCGGATTCCAGCCATCAGAAGCCCTTACTTGGCCAATGAATCAGCTTGAATTAGCCAGCAATTGGGGTACAATAGCGTCGATTGGCAATTTGGCGACCATCTGCTTCGATCTGCAAATGGCACGTCGCCAGATTCAAAAAGAGGCTTGAGAAGCGGAAAATCGGCCCAAGCCTTCCCAAGCAGAGGGTCGCGGGTTCGAGTCCCGTTTCCCGCTCCAGAACACATATACACTAAGGAAGGTTGGGCAAAATGCCCAGCCTCTTTCGTTTCAAGCCAACGACCATCTGCTTTCCAGTCAGATGCTTCGAAGCCTCCCGCCCCGGGCATTCGGCGGTCCTGGTTTGCCACTCGCCGCTCTCCCAGATACGGATGGAATATTGGCACCCCACAGGGGCCTAGATGTCCCAAAAGCTGCCGAGTTGCCGGAAGTCGAGGAGGCCGCTGTTGGCTATGTTCTCGGCCTCGACGCCAGCCTCCTCAGCGGCGGCAACGGGGTTCAGGCCGCCGTGCAGGATGACCCCGACTTTGTTGAGGCCGATAGGGATCTGGCAGACGGGCCGGCTCGTGTTACCCATGAGGACCACGCCGCCGATGCCGGCCTCCTTCACCTTCTCTATCACCTGCTCGGCCATGGGCTTCGCCGCCGCCGGTATCTCGCGGAAGTTGGCGAGGATCTTGCCTTCCCCCTTGGTGGCGGCGTCGCGGACGCTGGTCATACCGGCCTTGATGTAGGCCAGGGAGGGGTCGAGCGAGGAGCCGGCGTAGTGGATTACGGCGACGAATCTTCGGGGTTGGGAGTTCCGGATCTCGAGTATGCCGCCGAACCGGGAATCCATGGGGATGCCCCGCTTGAGCAAGACGCCGTTGACGGTGGCGCTGCAGACCGTCGCCAGTCCCACATGGCCCTCAGGGATGATGACGTCACCCAGTTTCTCGCCTTGGTCGGCCACGGCCACGCGGTCGCTGACACATATGCCAGCCGAGAAGGCATCCTTCATGGCGGAGAGGGCCTTCTTGAACTTGTCTTTGAGAAAGAGGGATGTGTTTATCGTGACGTCGCCGCTGCGCTTCTCCGGGTCGAACGTCGTCTGGAAGGCCAGGGAGGCGATGCGCTCGATGACGAAGCCCACCTGCTCGGGCGCAAGAGCATTCCTCAGTTCCTCCAGTCCCTTGGACGTGAGCATCCTGCCGTCTCTTCCCAAGGGCTGAGTGAACCCACGCTCGTCCGTGATGCGAAGGTGATATCTCACCGCTCGTTCGCTGAGGTAGACGCCGTGCTCCTGCAGCGATCGGGCGATACTGATCGAACCAAGGGACCCGGTCGATTCACTGAGCACCTTGAGGATAGCGACGGTCTGTCTCTCGATCTCACGCGCTTCGTTGTCGAGCATGAGAGTTCCTTTATGACTCACGAGCAGTTGCCCGCGCCGGGGATCGACTGGACGCCGAGACCATTTTGGCCGGAATACTCCTGTAGCGCACAAGATCGGCCACCTGGACGAACCTCATCTCCTGCGCCGGCGCCTCGACGTTCTCGCTGTCGCTGATAATGAGCAATCGCTGCATCTGCTGAGACCGTCCCTGTCTTCAGCTCCCACAGAGGTTCCCAGCTATATCCGGTGCTCCTCACGAACGACCCTGCGGGCACCGGCATGCCAGCTCGTCCGCCAGTCCCGCGGGGGCACGATCTCGCTGAGATTGTCGAGCTGGCCGATGGCCTGTAGTCGGCGGTAGATGAGCTGCCAGGCGCAGGGGCGGTCGGGGTCGACCTCGCATCCCTCTTCACTCGAGCCGGCGCAGGGGCCGTTGAGCAGCCGCTTGGCGCAGCGCGTTACCGGACAGACGCCGCCGAACTGCGAAAGCACACACGAACCGCACCCGAGGCACTTCTCCGCCCAAACCGCCTGCTCCTCAAGGATGCCGAGGAACTGCGTGTCGAGGGCGGCGTAGACAGGCTTCTCGGGGAAGCGCTCGGCGATGGCCTGTACGCCGGCGCCGCAACCGAAGGAGAGTATCGCCTCATTCCTCTCGGCGGGGCCCGCCAGTTCCTGGATGAACTCGTTCTCACACTGGCGCTCGATCGTCACCTGTTCGATCTCGATCGGCCGGCCGTCAAGCCGCCTGGCCATACGCATCGCCGACGAAATTATGCCCACCTCGCGCTCTCCGCCGGAAAGGCACACCGTCACGCACGTCCCGCATCCGGCGAACAGCACCTTGTCGTGCTTTGCCAGCACCTCTTTGAGCTCTGGAATCGGCTTCCGGCTTGCGACAATCATTTCGCGCGCTCCTTGTCACCGGGCAGACGCAGCGGGTTCGGCCCCAGCGCGTTCACCGTCTCGACCATCTCCTGTATCCGGGCGACGAACGTCGGCGCCTCCGAGGCTGACAGGTTCACCATCCGCAGCCGGTCGCGCCCAAGCCCAATCTCGTCGAGCACCTGCTTCGCCGCCTCCACGCGCCGCTTCGCTCGCAGGTTCCCCTCGACGAAATGGCAGCCCCCCTCCAGGCACCCCGCCAGAAGGATGCCGTCGATGCCACGCTCAAATGCGGCCAGGATCTGCTGCACCTCGACTTTGCCGGTGCAGGGCACGTGGACGATGCGGACGTTTGCCGGATACTGCATACGTCGGGCGCCCGCGAGGTCAGCGGCGGCATAGGCACAGAAGTTGCAGCAGAAGGCGATTACCTCCACCTGGTTGGTGCCAGCGTCTTGCACTGCCGATACGGGTTCCGTCTCAATCATGTCGTGCGCTCCGGTACGGCCAGCAGTTCGTCCAGCATCGCTGTGAGTTGCCTGTCCTCCTGGTGCTGGAGGGTTATCGCCTCAGCCGGGCAGGCAGCGGCGCAACTTCCGCAACCCATGCACTTCGCGCCCTGGATCTCTACCTTGTGCTGCTGCGCGTTCAATACGGGCGCGTCGTAGGGACAGACCTTGACGCAGGTCATGCAGGCCGTGCACTTGTAGGAGTCGACACGGGCAACCTGGCCGCCGATCTCCAGGTATGGTTTCGATAGGACCGTCGCCGCGCGGCTCGCAGCGGCCTTCGCCTGGGCTATCGTCTCATCCATGAACCGCGGAGAGTGAGCGAGCCCACACACGAACATGCCCTCGCTCGCCAGGTCGACCGGTCTCAGCTTGGGGTGCGCCTCGAGGAAGAAGCCGTCCGCCGTCAGCGAAGTCCGTAGTATGGATGACAGCGCCCCGTTGTCCGGCCCGGGCGCGATGCCGGTGCTCAAAACAAGCAGGTCCGGCTGCAACTCAATCTGCCGCCGCGTCCCGCCATCCGTCACTCGGACGGTCAGCCCGTCCTCATCGCTTGTCTCCGGCTCGCTGTCCTCGGGGTAGCGCACGAACAGCACGCCGGCCTCGCGCGCTTTCTGGAAGTAGGTCTCACGGAAGCCGTACGTCCGGATGTCCTTCGCCAGGACGACGACCTGCGCCTCCGGCCTCTGCTCCTTGAGTGCCAGGGCGTTCTTCACCGCCTCCGAGCAGCACACCCGGCTGCAGTAGGGGTGCTCGTCCGTCCGTGAGCCGACGCACTGGATCATCACGACCAGCGGCTTCTCGCCAAGGCTCGCCGTCAGTTCGCCGGACGCCAGCTTCGCCTCCAGTTCCCGCTGGGTGACGACTCGCTCGCTCTTGCCGCGGAGGTGCTGCTGCGTCTCGCGCTCGACCGCGCCCGTGGCGATCACCATCACTCCGTGGCTGACGGACATCTCGCCCTCCGGGTCGTGGATCAGACTCTTGAAGTTGCCGACGTGCCCCGCCAGCTCAGCGATCTCCGAGTCCAGCCGCACATTTATGAGCGGGTGCGACGTCACGCGCTCGATCAGGTCCTCGGTGAACTCGCGAATGTCATTGCGCTCGAGGGTGTAGCGAATCGACCGCAGGTTGCCGCCCAGTTGGGTTCCCTTCTCGACCAGGTCCACGGCGAATTGCTGGTCAGCTATCGAGAGCGCGGCCGTCATCCCTGCCAGACCGCCGCCCAGCACGAGCGCCGAGCGCGTAATCGGCACGCGGCCCGTTTCCAACGGCTTCAGCCACCGCGCCCGCCCGACGGCCATGCGCATGAGGTCGCACGCCTTCCGCGTCGCCTCGACAGCCTGGTCGCGGTGCACCCACGAGCACTGGTCGCGGATGTTCGTCATCGCAAACAGGTACGGATTCAGCCCGGACTCCCGCAAGGTCTCCTGGAAGAGCATCTCGTGCGTGCGCGGGGAGCACGAAGCCACGACCACCCGGTTCAGGCGGTTCTTCCGGATAATGTCCCGAATGCGATCCTGGGTGGTGTCGGAGCACGTGTACAGGTTGGTCTCAGCAACAACTACATTCGGAAGCCCGACCGCCTCGCACTTCACGGCATCGACGTCCACCACCGACGTTATGTTGTGCCCGCAGTGGCAGATGAATACACCCACGCGGGGCTCCTCGTCGGTCACGTCGCGCTCGCGCGGGTATTCGTGGCGGCGGGTCATCATCCCGCGGCCGCGGACGAGTTCTTCCATCGCGCACGCCGCGGCGCCGCTCGCCTGCGCCACCGACTCGGGTATGTCCTTGGGCTCCTGGAACGCGCCCGCGACGAAGATGCCGGGCAGGGACGAGACCATCGGCGCCAGCCGGTCCGTTTCGCAGAAGCCGAACGCGTTTCGGTCGATGCCGATTCGCTCGGCCATCTCAGTCAAGCTGCCGCCGGGCTTCATCCCAACCGACAGCACGACCAGGTCGAACTCCTCCAGCCGCTCCTCTCCCTGCTCAGCGAAGTAGCGGACGCGCGGGTTCTTCGTGCCCGGCATCTCTACCACACGCGACGGTACGGCGCGGACGTAGCGCACGCCGTGCTCGGCCTTCGCTCGGTCGACGTAGCGGTCGAATTCCTTGCCAAACGCCCGCACGTCCATACAGAAGATCGCGATCTCGAGCCCGGGCACGTGCTCGATGGCAACGAGCGCCTCCTTTGTGGCCGACATGCAGCAGATGGACGAGCAGTAGCCGTTGCCGCGGGCGCTGTCGCGTGAGCCCACGCATTGGATGAAGGCGATCTTGCGCACCGGCTCCCCGTCGGAAAGGCGCTTCACCGTACCCTCGGTCGGGCCTGACGCGCTCAGCATCCGCTCGAACTGGACCGATGAGATCACGTTGGCGTACCGCCCGTGGCCGTACTCGCCCCGCAGGGAGGCCTGTATCTCCTCGAATCCCGGCGTCAGTATCACGGACCCTACCCGCAAGACTTTCGTCTCCGGCTGCTGATCGTGCCGGAGCGCGCCCGGGCCGCACACCTTCTCGCAGAGGCGGCAGTCCGAGCACAGCCCGCAGTTCAGGCAGCGCTGCGCCTCGGCGATGGCGTCCTTCTCCGAGTACCCCAGGTCAATCTCCCGCATATCCTGTCTGCGGGCTTCGACCGGCGCCTGCGGCATCGGCGTTCTTGCTTGCTTCCGCGCCGAAGGGTTGGGGTTCGGCGCGACTTTTGTCTCGGCCACGGCACCAGCGCCGGGCTGCGAAATCTCGCCCCGCAGGTAGCCGTGTATAGCCTCCGCCGCGCGATGCCCGTGGGCGATGGCGTCGATAGCTGAGGCCGGACCGAGCACAGCGTCGCCGCCGGCGAAGACGCCGGGCACGTTCGTCGCCAGCGTCTCGGGATCCGCGACGATGCGACCGCCGGGCCCAGTGTCAACGGGGGACATCGAGACGGCGTCAACCCCCTGGCCGATCGCCACAATCACCGTATCCGCCGTCACGCGGCTTGTCTGCGAGTCGTCGAACTGCGGTGAGAAGCGGCCTGCCTCATCGAAGACACGGGTGCAGGCGCGGAAAGCCACTCCAGTGACCTTGCCATTCTCCGTGAGGATCTCCGTGGGTCCGAGGCTATTGTGGAATGTGACGCCCTCTTCGAGCGCCTCGGCGGCTTCCCACGCATGGGTGGGCATCTCCTCACGCCGCTCCAGACAGGCCACGTCGACCCTCTCGACGCCCGGGAGGCGGCGGGCACATCGCGCCACGTCCATCGCCACATCGCCGCCGCCGATCACGAGCACGTTCGGCCCAACCAGCGGCCGCGCACCGGAGTTGACCTCGTGCAAGAACCCAAGGCCGGGCCACACGTCCGGCGCGTCCTCGCCGGGGACGTTCAACCGGCGGCTCGTCCACGCGCCGACGGCGACGAAGACGGCGTCGAACCCGCCCTGCTGCTTGTCCGACACTTCGACCGAAGATATCTGGGCAGCGCTAGAATCGTCACCAGCCGCAGGACGGGCCTTGAGGAGTGAGGTCGGGTCCGAAACGCGGACGCCCGTTTTCGCCTCGACGCCCGCGCCGAGGATATGCTGGATTTCGTAGTCCAGCACGTCTCGCGGCAGGCGATACTCCGGAACGCCAAATCGCAGCATCCCACCCAGGGCTTCGCTCGCGTCGAAGATGGTAACGCTGTACCCCATTCGCGACAGGTCGTGGGCCGCCGTGAGGCCGGCCGGCCCGCCGCCGATCACCGCCACCCGCTCTTCGCGCTTCTCGGCCGGCTGCTGCCCTCCGTTCAGGTCGATCTCGTTCCGGCGGGCGTACACCCAATCAGTGGCGAAGCGCTTCAAGTCACGAATGGCGACAGGATCGTCCACTTCCCCTCGGTTGCACGCGTCCTCGCAGGGGCGCTGGCAGATGCGCCCGCACACCGACGGCAGCGGGCAGCGTTCGCGGATGACCTCGTACGCCTCCTTGAACTTCCCCTGCCCAATGAGGGCGACGTAGCCGTGCGCGTTGATCCCTGCCGGGCAAGCGTTTCTGCAGGGAGCGATGCCGTCCGCCTTCGAGATGCCGTAGACGTTGGGGATGGCCTGCGGGTAGGGCCGGAAGATGGCCTTGCGCTCTCCGAGCCCGCGGTCGAACTCGCTCGGCAGCTTCACGGGGCAAACCTCGGCGCAGTCGCCGCAGGCGTTGCACCTATTTATGTCAACATAGCGCGGTCTCGTACGGACGGCGACCTCGAAGTTGCCTGGCCCACCGCTGATGCCCTCGATCTCCGATAGCGTGATGATCTCGATGTTCTTGTTGCGCCCACATTCGACCAGCTTCGGCGAGAGGATGCACATGGCGCAGTCGCCGGTGGGGAAGGTCTTGTCCAGCGCCGACATCCTGCCGCCGATCGCAGCCGATCTCTCGACCAGGTACACCTTGAACCCGGACTCGGCCAGGTCCAGAGACGCTTGCATGCCGGCGATTCCCGCCCCGTAGACCAGCACTGCTCCTGTCGGTCTGTCCTGTTTCATTTGCCTATCTCGCTACCGCCGCCGTCGCTGATTCGGCCAGCAGCCCCTTCTTCGCCAGCAGCGGCCTCGCATCCACCATCAAGCGGCGGAACCCGAGATCGCTTGGTGTCAGCCCAAACGCGATTCCCAGCAACTGTGTGAAGTACAGCACAGGCAGGCCAAACCGCTCGCCATAGCGCGCCTCGATGTCACGCTGCCGCATATCGAGGTTAAGCTGGCACAGCGGGCAGGCAGTGACGATGCAGTCCGCACCGGCGTCCCTCGCCATCGCCAGCACCTCCCGCGAGAGCAGCCAGACGATCTCAGGGTTCGTTATCGAGTAGCTAGCCCCACAGCACTCCGTCTTGTGCGGCCAGTCGACCGTCTCCGCGCCCGCAGCCTCCAGCACGTCGTCCAGGACTCGCGGATTCTCAGGGTCGTCGAAACGCGTCACCTCCGGCGGCCGCACGAGCAGACACCCGTAGTAGGCGGCCACTCGCAGCCCCTTCAAGGGCCGCGTCACCCGCTTGGCAACCGCGGCGTACCCAAGGTCGTCCCGGATGATCTCCAGCAGGTGCTTCACGGGCGTGGAGCCGTCGTAGTCGACCCCCAGCGCATCGGCCACCTCTCCGCGGACACTCACATCGCTGGTGATTCTGTGGTTCGCGGCCTTCAACCGGCTGTAGCACGCCGCGCAGGCGACGGCCACTGTGTTGCCTGAGGCCGCCAGCAGGTTCTTCGCCGGCAGCGCCAGCGAGAGCAATTCGCTCGACTGGTGCGCGGGGGTCGAGCCGCAGCACGTCCAGTCCGAAAGCTCGGGGAGGTCGAGCTTGAGGGCGCGCGCCACTGCGAGCGTCGAAAGGTAGTAGTCCTTCGCCGTCGAATCGAGCGAGCAGCCAGGGAAGAACACATATCTCATCGACCGGCCCTCTTGAACAGCCGCTGCCGCTCACCGCGTCCCTTGACGAACGACGGCAGCAGCGCCAGCTTCCGCTTGAACAGCATGGCCGGCACCTTCCCCAGGTCCCGCGCAAAGCTCCGCGTCCGCAGCTTGAATGCCGCCATGAGTCCGACCTCATACACACGTCCGGTCTGCTTGACCGTCGCCAGAAAGATGCCGTTGAAGGTCGGCACGTCCGTCCGGGCGTTCGTCTTGCCCGCCGCCAGCGACAGGCGCCGCAGGGCGTCGATCATTGCCGCCACGCTCACCCCCTGGGGGCAGCGCGTCGCGCACGTCTCACACGACGTGCACTCCCAGATGAAGCGGCTCGAGAGCACCTCATCCCGCGCGCCGAGCTGCACCAGACGCACCATCTCGTTCGGCTTGATGTCGGCCCGTGCGGCGACGGCGCACCCGGACGTGCACTTCGCGCATTGCAGGCACGCGGCGAGTTTGGCCCCTGATTCGGCCTCGACTTCTCGCGCGAAATCGCCGATAGCAGCTACGCGCAGCGGCCTCTCGGTAGTCGATATCATCCGTCGCTCTCCTCTTGCATCCCCGCGAGCACCGCCAGCTTCACTGCGCTCACCTTGCGATAGACCTCCTCCGGCTCGCGGCGCTCGCCATCGACAGTCAGCAGCGCTTCAATGGTGATCCCGAACAGTCGCTCGTTCTCTTCCAGGTGCGGCTGGATGACGAGCCAGTCCTCCTCCGTCAGCGGTGCGAAGGCGCCCCCGTTGAGTTGCGCCTCGACGACCTTCTCATGGGGGTCGCGGATGTAGATGGCGCCGCCGGAAGCCAGCGAAAAGAGGTTGCTGCCCGGATAGGGTGTCGCCTGAGGCACGGGCTTGCCCCGCTCGTCGAATTCGATGCCGTTCAGTATCGCGAAGCCGCCGCCGTCCAGCGGGTCGCCAGCCATGAACGATTCCGCCAGGAAGTCCAGGCACGTCCCGTTGATGACGACCCGAGGGCGGCCCACAGCGTTGATCAGCGGGCGCCCGGCGGCGTTGCCCATCACGTACACATCGCCGCCCTTGGCGCCGTAAAGGAAAGTCTGTCCCACATCCCCAAACACAACCAGCTTCCCGCGGTTCATTATCTGCCCGAGCTGGTCCTGCCCGTTTCCGTGCACGCGTATCTCTAGCCCGTCAATGCCGGAGCCAAGGTAGTCGCCTGAGCTGCCGTACACGTCGATGCGCACGCCGTCGGTTTCCGGCCCCAGGCCGCAGCCGGTGAATCGCTGGCCGCGGTAGCCGTGACAGATAAACCGGCGCCAGCCGAGCTCGTAGGCCTTGCGTACCAGGAAGGCATCGCAATCCTCGCCCTCCGGCGGGAAGCCCTCGGTGTTGATGACCAGCGTCTCCTCTCCCAACTCCGGCGCGATGAGCAGCCCGCGCGTGTCCCAGTCGATACGCCGGTAGCGCCCGGTCCCGCTCTCGCCAAGGCGTGGGGCCGTCTTCAGCAACGACGCCAGCGACTCATCCACGACCCGCAACAGGGAGCTCCTGCGCTTGTCGCCGGTGTCGAAGCGGCAGTCTTGCAGCAGCGTCAGGGCCTCGATGCCCGTCTCCATCGCCGCGCCGTTGCCGGCCTCAGCGACGATCGCCTCGCAGAAGGAACGCAGCGCTCCCGGCTCCCACGATGGCAGGTTCTCCGCTACATGCTGGAATACCGCCTGCGCGTCGCCTCGCAACAGCGACTCGTGGACGAACTGCCTGGTTGTCCGGTCGCCGTCCCCGTTGGCGGGCGCCAAGTCGCATCGAATCGTGGCCTTCGGTATGATCACCGGCTGCCCGAACTTGTCGGCGCAGTCAAGCCTCTTTTGTCCATTCTCCTCACTCACGGTGAAAACGAACGCGCCGCCGTCGGTGTGGCTGCCGCCCCGCGCATTCCAGTAGCGGTCGGCGATGGGGCAGAAGCGCTCGTCCTCCTCCGCCAGGCTGCGCAACGTGGCATCGATGGCCTGCTTTTCCGAGCAGATCAGCCCTATCTGGACCTCTCCGTCGGATAGCGCGAACACCTGCGGCCGCAGCATCGCCGTGTCCGTGATGCCCAGGAGCTGAAAGCGTCCCTCGTCGGGCAGGCTGCGGGCGATGATGAAGAACCAGGGGCCGTCCGGCGAGCCGTGGATGTGCGTCGCCTGGATGCGACGGTATATCTGCCGCTTCTCCTCCGGCAGCCGGTCGAAGTCGAGCTCCGTCGTCGGCGCCAACGCCTCGATCAGATACTCCAGTGGATACTTGTACACCCTCGCCCAGAGGTCGAACAGCAGAACCGAGACCTCCGTGTCGGTGAGGAACTGGGGGCGGATGTTGCGCTGGAGTAGGTACTCGGTTACCGAGTGGTAGTTTGCGAAGTCGCCGTTGTGCACGAGCGCCTCGTTCAGTCCGACGAAGGGATGCGCTCCCCCCGGGTGCCAGACGCGCCCTTTGGTCGGGTAGCGCTGGTGGGCGATCCAGACGTGTGCCCGCAGGTCCTCCAGCCGGTAGTACTGGACGATCTTCTCGGCGTAACCAACGATCTTGAACACCAGCAGGTTTCTCCCGTGAGAGAGGACGAAGGCCCGCTTGTCGCCCAGGGAAGCGTAGAAGCTCTCATTGAGACGGGCGGAGTTGCGATAGACGAACTCGTCCTCCACCTCACGTGTCGGCAAGTCGCTGAGACCGTTCTTCTCCGCGAAGGCGCGGAGCACGTCGGGCTTCACGCGCACCAGGTAGCGATGCACATCGGGCGGCTTCACCTCGAGGCCGGGTATGTCGCGATAGTCATCCACCGTCGTTACAGGGGCGGAGAAGGCGATGTCGAAGACGGGCTCGATGTACTGCCGCTCTACCTCTTTTCTGGAGGCGGGGTCGATCAGGGCGATTTGCAGTAGATAATGCGAGTCGAGCACCTCCTGGGAGACGCCGATCTCCTCGGGCACAAGCCCCACCGCCGCGATTCCGCCGCCTTTGCCGTTGCCCCGGTTATGCATCTGAACCGACGGCTCATAGATGTGGCGCCCGCGCACGGGGATGGAGCAGGCGAAGCCGGTGACGCCGCAGCCGCCCTCATCAGCGGCCTTCGGCTCGACGACCCGCGGCCACCCTTCGAGCAGCTCCGCCCGAGATCTGATTATCCTATCGGGAGCGTCAGACACCGCTGTCACCCCCTTCTTCGGCCCAGTTGACGCGACGCAGACAGTCGGTCCGGCCCCGCAACTCGCGGACGCTCTTCATACCGAGCGCCACCAGCACCTCCACCATCTGCGCGCGCCAGGCGGCGAACAGGTTGATCAGCCGTTGCGTCGCCCAATCGATCTCCACCTGCTTGATCAGCTCGCGGTCAGTGGTCGCGATGCCGCGGGCGCAGCCGCGTCCGCTCTCGCAGGCGCCGCAGCGGATGCAGCCCAACGCCACCAGCTCTGCCGTGCCGACAACAGCCCCGTCTGCCCCCAGTGCGATAGCCTTCAGCACGTCATGTGCCGTCCGTATGCCGCCGCTGGCGATAAGGACGATCTCGTCGCGGATGCCCTCCTCGACCAGAAAACGGTGCACCCGCGGGATGGCGTACTCTACCGGCATAGCGATGTTCTTCTTGGCGATGTCGGGCGCGGCGCCGGTGCCTCCGTAGCTCCCGTCGATGTGAACGATGTGAGCGCCGGCGTGGTAGCTGCCTACGGCCACCATATCCACATCCGTCGGCGTAGAGACTTTGACAGTTACGAGGGCCCGCGGATTGATCTCCTTTATCCAGTCGATGTGCTTCTTGTGGTCCTCTACTGAATAGACGCTGTGGAAGGGGAAGGGCGAGAAAAGGGCGTTGCCCTCCACCGCCTGCCGCATCCTCGCCACATCCGGCGTGTTCTTGTCGCCGAGGAGGTGGCCGCCGAGGCCGGGCTTGGCGCCCTGCGCGTACTTAAACTCAACCATCCGGACGCGCTGGATCGTGTCCTCGCGCACGCCGAAGAGCCCCGTCGCGACCTGTGTGATGACGTGGTCGTCGTAGGGTTGCAGGCGATCCGGGTAGCCGCCCTCGCCGGTGCAGGTGAAGGTGTTCCAGGCGGTGGCGGCCCGCGCCCGCGCAATCATGACGTGAATGCTCACCGAGCCGAAGGACATTCCGCCGCCGTAGATCGGCAGGTCGATGCTGATCTCGGGCCGGCCGTCGTTGCGCCGGTTCAGGTCAAGACATGTATTGATCTCAGCCGGATCGACGCGGACCGGCGGTTCCTCCGGAAAGCGGAAGCGCAGGGCGTCGAAGCCGCCGCCCGACGCGCCGCGCTGGTACTCGAGGCCGTTCGCCGGCGTGCGCCCTGTCTCTGCCTGCTGCCAGGTCGAGATGAGGAGGTCAGACGTCCAGCGGGGGTCGCCGATTGCGTCCGCGGTGGGATTGCGCCCTACCGAGAGCGCCTTGTTTGGACAGTGCTCGACGCAGTAATGGTCCGTGGCGGCGCAGCTCGGCCCGATGCAGAGGTGGTCGCGGGGACGGAGCGGCAGGGCGTAGCCGGCCGGCTTCAGGTGCACGCCGTAGGGGCAGACCTCGACGCAGACGGCGCAGGAGCGACAATCTGCGCTGCGCCGCACCTTATAGCGGCCAATGGGATTGCGGTAGCGGTCGGGCGTCGGCCGTACCTCGCGCTCAACGGCTGTCTGGGGCATCTGGTAGAAGCGCCGCCCCTCGCTCACGGGGAGGCGCGATTCAGTAGTCAATGTCACCGAACGCCTCCCGATCCAGGTCTTCCAGGAACATCGCCCGTCCCGTTTCGCCCCGCAGTCGCCGCACCTCGCGGATCCCCATCGCTCCCAGCACCTCGATTAGCTGCGAGTGCCAGGCGCCCATAAGGTTCACCATTCGCTGGGCGGCATAGTCGACGTCGACCTCCTGAATGGCGATTGGGCACGACCCGTCGTGATCACCGCCGCAGACGCGGCAGCCGAGGGCGACCATCAGGGGCGCGCCCACCGCCACCAGGTCGGCTCCACAGATAATGGCCTTCGCCATGTGTTCGGCCAGCGCGATGCCCCCGCCTGCGATCAGCGTCACCTCATCGCGAACGCCCTCCTGCACCAGCCGCGTGTGCGCCTCTCGCAGCACTTCCTTGATGAAGCGCGGTTGCGCCGCGGCGCTCTCACAGCCGCGCGCGTCGGCGCAGAGATGGATCACCTTGACCCCGCTCGCGTAGAGCTCAAGCATGCGCTCGGCGGCATCTGGTCTGAGGGGAAGACGGATGGCCACAACAAGGTCTGGGTTGACGGCACAGGCTTTCTCGAACGAGGCCGGAGCGCCGGGGGCATCCTCGATCTCCAGCATGCGCAATCGCTTCAGAAGCGGCTCCTGCCCGGCGATGTCCTGCGGCGCAACCAGCGGGGCCACGAAGGGAAGGTCGTCTTCCTGGGCCAGTCCAATGTCTTCCAGCCGCAGGACGCTCAGGGTACCCAGTCTCTTTGCCGCTTCCAGCCGTGCGCGGGCGAGACGCTCTCCGTCTCTACCCCAAGGGGGGATGTCGAAGATGAGCGGCAGCGGGACTTCAATCAGAGGCTCCGCCGCTTCCAGTCCTCCGCTTGCCCTGAACCGCAGCCGCATCGGCTTCGCCCCGATGTCGACGGACGTGCTTATATACTCGCGCCCGTGGATCCCATCCCGCGTGGGGCGCACGATCTCGGACATGTCGGTCCACATCGAGTCGAATCCCGGCCCTGAGAAGGGCCCCCGGTAGCCGGCGCCCGACACCGGTATCCGCCCGGTCTCCGCCTGCTTCCAGGTCGTCGCGATCATCTCAGGGCCCCAGTAGCTGTCGCCGAGCGCCAGCAGTTCCGGGTTGACGGAGAGCAAGAGGAGCCCCTTTGTGCATCCCTGGATGCAGGAGAGGCAGGCATGGCAGCCGTACAGGGGCTCGAGCGGCGTGTAGGGGTCGCGGTCATAGGCGCGCTCCGACGACCAGACATCGTTCACGCAGGCCGTCTTCACGCAGTTGCGGCAGCGAGCGCAGTCTTCCCGCCAGTCGACGATCCCGTACTTCCCGATCGGTCGGAATTGCGCCGGCGTAGGCACTGTCGGTATGTGATAGCGCTCGGGCAAGTCGCTCTCTCCGCTCTATGCCGGCGCAAGGCCGGCCCTGGCGATTACCTGTGCGGCCACGTCCGGCGTTCCGCCCCCCATGATGTGGACCCCGCGCACGCCGTCCGCGCTCTTGAGCGCCGCCGCCGTCTCGGCACAAGCGGCGATGCTTTCGGCCTGATCCGCGCCTGTCAAGGGCTGGACGCTGGCGACGATATCGACCCGCTCGTGAAGACCCTCCTGCCGGACAGCGCTCATCCATTCTTCGAAGGACGCCATGTCGAAGACGGGGCGCGTTACCAAGAACCGGGCGCCCGCCTTTACCTTCTTGCGGATGTCGACCATGTTGAGCTCCAGCGGCCGCAGATGAGGATAGGCCTCCGCGCCGATGAACAACGAATCGTCTCCGTCGCCCTGCCGCTCGTTGAGCAACTGGATGAGCTGCACGGGATCGACATCGTACGCGCCCGCCGCCTCCGGTTGGGAGCCAAGCGACTGGTGGTCGCCGGGCAGGCAAAGGACGTTTCTAACGCCCAGCGCCGCCGCCCCCAAGACGTCGGAAAGGAGTGCTATCCGGTTGCGGTCGCGCGTCAGCACCGTGAGCACGGGCTCAAGGCCCTGTCCGGCCAGCACGGTCGAGCAAACGACGGCAGAGATGCCCTGCCCGTCGTTGTCCGAGACGACAAGGGCATCGAGTGAGGGCGGGAAAGCCGCTGCGAACCGCCTCACAGCGTACGCGTCTCTCGCCCCCGACGGCACGCATTCGGCGGTGGTGACTCGACGGCCCGAGCGCAGGGCCTGCGCCAGACTCGAAGGCGCCTCTGCCTCTCCCATTTCAATCGACTCCTTCATCGCTGCTTCTGCCCAGGGGATTCGGCACCAGACCGACCAGCGCGGCGGCGAGCGCCTCATGCATCATGTCGGATTGCTGGGTCGGCTCCGGCTTGCCGCTCGCCCCGGCGGGCGATTCGAGCACCACGAGCCGCTCGCCGCCGAGGCCGACCTCGTCCAGCAGTCCTCTCACGTAGTCGATCCTTTGCTGAACACGCCGACGCCCTTCCAGATAGCGGCAATCACCATCGCGGCACGTGAGGATGAGCACTATGTCCGCTCCTGCCTCAAACGCCTTTAGGAAATGCTCCGGCTGCAGTCTGCCCGAACAAGGGACGGGGATGTCGTGAATCGGCAAGATTGGCCGCTCCGGAGGCGACTCCCTCTCCACCACCGCTTCTGACCGCCCACGCTCAGTCGACGAGCCGGCGCATCTGAAGGCGACGATGTTGTGTCGGGCCTTCACCGAGCCGCTGCCTGCCTCAGCCCCTTCTTTCCTGTCTGTAATGCCTCGCATTGTTGCTCCCAGGACGGAGGTTCCCGGCTCCACCGAAGCGGTGCTTATTTCCCCCGGCAGATGTTGTCGTCGGCCGCATCCTCGTGTTGGCACGAGCCTGGTTCGACAACGGGGCCGGTTTCGTTTGTCTCGCGTTGAGGGAGGCGGCGGGCGGAAACCGCTTGCCGCCTCCTATCCTTCTCGCACATGATACCCCCGCTATCCGTCTTGAGTCAATGCCCTGTACTCGTCCAGTTGTGGGGTGCCAAAACTCCATCCGTGTCTGTGGAAGTCCCGCGCTCAGTTGCTGTGGGGTGCCAGTATTACATCCGTATCTCGAACGTTGACACCCTGAGCTGTCTGGGCTAGCCCTGAGGCAACAGGGCCCCCGCGGAAGTCCCGTTCGAATGCCGCATATCGCCGTCAACCCTGTGCGTGATGACAGATGCTGTGCCGGATACAGCGACCCTGTGCCTCGGAGACAAATGCTGTACGGGATTCGCCAACCCGATGCCTCGAAGACAGATGCTGTGCCCCGTGATCGGCGCACCATCTGCACTAGCCGGTTTGGCCACTTGACTTGCCCTTCGCGTTAACCCACCAAGATGTTCCAACTGCATTAGGAATGCCGGTCGCGCCACGGAAGCGGTGTGGCCTCGAAGAAGACAGCAGGCCGAAAAGATCAATGGGTGATCTACGCGGTGTTATCATCCGGGCTTGTGGGCAAGAATCCACGGTATGCGAAGGCGGTAGCTTCATCTTCCATCTATCTCACCCCGATCTTTGCGGTGACGCGAAAGGCGTCTCTCTTGAGGAGCGGACAAAGATCCTTGATGGCTGGCTCTCACTTGGCCAGTGAATTAGCGTTGAATTAACCGGCAATAGGGTATAATAGCGTCGATTGGCAATTTGGCGACCATCTGCTTCGATTGGCGAATGGTGCATTGCCAGATTCAGAAAGCGGCCTAAGGAGCGGGTAATCAACCCAAGCCTTCCCAAGCAGAGGGTCGTGGGTTCGAGTCCCATTTCCCGCTCCAATCCCCTTTTTCTGAATCTGCAACGTACATCTGCTTCGAAAGCAGAGGGTCGCCCCAGGGAAGCTGACGACCCTCTGCTTCGTGTTACGCATCCGCACGGATAGGTCACGGCGGCGCACGCTCGATCACGGCGGGGTCACGCAGCTCCCCCTGCCGAAGAATACCGCACGTACAACCGCGCTCAGAACTACTCCCCCTATCACGTCGCTTCCGCGGGCAGGAACCCGCGAGAGTACGTGGACCGGCTCACCCGACGGTCTGCGACGGGGTACGGCAACGTTGCACTTGGCCTTGGCTTCGGGTGAGGATGAGCAGGATAGCCCGGTGACATGCCTCCTCGCGGTGTGCCTGTGGGGTGCCAAAACCTCATCCGTATCTGGAACGTTGACATGGTAAGGCGTTTGGGCGAACCTTGAGGCTGTGGGGTGCCAATATTCCATCCGTATCTGGGAGAGCGGCGAGTGGCAAACTAGGACTGCCGAATGCCGGCAGAGGAGCGCAAACCCTCTGCCTAGAAAGCAGATGGTCGTTGGTTTGAAACGAAAGAGGCTGGGCGAGATGCCCAGCCTTCCTTTAATGTATATGTGTTCTGGAGCCGAAAACCGGACTCGAACCCGCGACCCGGCACGCGCAGAGTCAGAGGCCACTCCCCGGGATAGGTGCTCCGTATTGCCAACCACGCAAAGGCCGCTAGCGGTCTGTGCGTGACAGATACGGACGGAGTTTTTGCACCCACAGGCTCATCGTGTCAACGCTCCACATACGGATGGAGTTTTGCCACCCCACAGCCTACAAAGTAGGGCAGCTTAAGCTCGTACATGGCGGAGAAAGCCCCGGAACGGTCTGCGCGCGGGGCCCTCATTCTCCTAAGTTGCTCTCTCAGACACGAGCGAAAGGACGCTGCACTGCCTCGCCCACCACCCTCGCGCGCTCCATCAGGCGACGGAAGTTGGCGAAGGTCAGACTCTGGGCTCCGTCAGATCGGGCGCGCTCCGGGTTGGGGTGTATCTCGATCATCAAGCCGTCCGCGCCTGCCGCCACTGCCGCCATCGCCATCGGCTCCACGAGGTACCAGCGGCCCGTGCCGTGGCTCGGGTCAGCGATGACCGGCAGATGGCTCAGCCGCTTCGCCAGCGGTATCGAGCTGACGTCCAGAGTGTAGCGCGTGCCCGTCTCAAAGGTGCGTATTCCGC
>Ga0315284_10003814_pt1 | contig 21425 bp, 17 predicted proteins | sample YL17G09_16_MG_FD_203696 | JGI IMG/M metagenome (GOLD analysis project Ga0315284, IMG submission 203696) | Sediment microbial communities from Yellowstone Lake, YNP, Wyoming, USA - YL17G09_16 | ecosystem: Environmental > Aquatic > Freshwater > Lake > Sediment | place: USA: Wyoming | collected...
AGGCTTCAGGCTCAGGCGGCTGAGAACTCTGGCTTCGACGTCAGGTCCGAGCTGAGTGTAGCCGCCGACCACACCCGATATCTTGCCATAGCGCATTTCCTGGGCGGCCGCGGCCAGGCGCTGGATGTTACGGTTGGTTTCCTCGAACCACGACAGGCACTTGAGGCCGAAGGTTATCGGCTCGGCATGGACGCCGTGGGTGCGGCCCATCATCGGCGTGTGCTTGTGCTCAAGCGCGAGGCGCGCGGTCTCAAGGCGCAGGCCGCCCAGCGCGGCCTGGGTTATCTCAAGGGCGGAGACGCAGCGCAGTGAGAGCGCGGTGTCCACAACATCGTAGGACGTGAGCCCGTAGTGGACGTACTTGCCGGCCGCGCCGATACTCTTCGCCACGCTGCGGGTGAACGCGATGACGTCATGGTTGGTGACCTTCTCGAACTCATCAATCTCCTTTAATTTGAAGGTGGCGCGCTGGATGGCGCGGGCTGCCGGCTTCGGTATGATGCCGAGTTCGGCCTGCACCGAGGCGACGGTCTTCTCGACCAGCAGCCACGAACGGAACTTCGCTTCTTCGTTCCAGAGCGCGGCCATTTCCGGAGTCTCGTAGCGTGTTGTCATTTTAGCCTGTAGAGCAGCCTTACCTGCTCGCCTCCACGGTCAATCACGATGTCGATTGCTCCGGCAAGGCGCGCGTAGATCCGGGCGAACGCCGACGCAGAGTTGACCGTTTTGCCCTGCGCCATGAGAATCACGTCCCCGGGCGCCATGCCGATGGTTTCGCCGATGCCGCCTGCTTTGACCTCGACCGCGACCACGCCTCGGCGATAGCCAAGGCCGAAGCTGTTCCGGAGCACCGGGTTGATGTCAGCAACGGTCACGTCGAGGCCGGTCTCGACCCTTTCGTAGTTCGTGGCGCCGGCAGCGCCGCGCGCTTCCTTGACGAACTGCTTCACGTCGTTGATGGGCCGGGCAAAGCCGATGCCCTCGGAGCCGCCGGAGTGGCTGAAGATGAAGGTGTTGATGCCGATGACCTCGCCGGCAGCGTTTACCAGCGCGCCGCCGGAGTTGCCCGGATTGATGGCCGCGTCGGTCTGGATCATGTCGGTATAGACCTGGTCGCCGCCGCTGGACTTGATGTCGCGGTGCAGGGCCGAGATTACGCCGACGGTGACGGTCGGCTGCGCGTCCTCCAGCATGAACCCGAACGGGTTGCCGATGGCGATTGACCACTCGCCAATCATCAGGTCCTCGGAATTGCCGAGCGGTGCGGCCGGCAGGCTCTTGTCGTTGACCTTGAGTAGTGCCAAATCCCGGGTTTCGTCCAGTCCCTCAATCTCGGCGGCGAACTCGCGGTTGTCGGGGAGAGTTACCTTGATTCGCGTAGCGTTGCGCACGACGTGGGCGTTGGTCACGATATCGCCGTCGCCGGATATGATGACACCGGAGCCCATCGACTTGACTTCCTGACGATAGGCACGGCGCGGGAAGAAGTCGCGGAAGAAGTCGTCGAATCCGAGTCCACCGAAAGGGTCGTACGTGACCACGCGGGTCTGCGTGACGACGACCGACGTCACCGCCGGGCTGATCTTGCGGGCGGCGAGCACGATGGCGCTAGTACGGGAGGCCGATACGTCGTCGCCGGCGGACGCCAGCGCCACAACCATCAGGTAGGGAAGAAGCTTCTTCATTGCCGGAGCCAGTGTAACAGCCTGACAGAGGGGCGTCAAGGACGGTGACAGGCGGCGGTCTGCCCGGCTTGACTTCCGGGCGGGCGCGGCGATTCTTATTGAATGAGCGAAGACTGTTCGTGCTGCGAGCCGGACCGAAGGCTGGGCCGGCGCGCCCTGCTGCTGTCGTACTTCACGGTCGGCTACAACGTGATTGAGGGGGTGGTGTCCATCTCAGCCGGCGCGCTAGCCGGCAGCATCGCGCTGGTCGGGTTTGGTATGGACAGCTTCACCGAGTCCATCTCGGGTGGAATTATGATATGGCGTTTCCGCCAGACGCGATTGAGCGAGGCCGAGGAGAAGAAGGTTGAGGCGAGGGCGGTGAAGCTCGTGGGCTGGTCGTTCTTCGTGCTGGCCGCCTACGTGCTGTTCGAGGCGGTCAGGAAGCTCACCACCCGCGAAGTGCCGGACCCGAGCCTGTTCGGCATCATCATCGCCGCGACATCACTGGTTGTGATGCCGGCGCTGTATATCGCCAAGCAGCGCACCGGCCGCAAACTGGGCAGCCGCAGCCTGCTGGCCGACTCCAAGCAGACTCTTGCCTGCACGTTCATGTCGCTTGCCCTGCTGCTCGGGCTGCTGGCCAACCGGCTGTTTGGATTCTGGCAGGCTGACCCGGTCGTCGGGCTCTTCATCGGCGCGTGGCTGGTGCGCGAGGGTATCGAGACTCTGAAAGAGGGCAAGCTCTGCAGCTGCTGAGATCGTGGCGCGCGCCGCATCGCCAGCGCGCCGGCGCTGGCCTGGGCGCCATCTGTTGTCGGTTTCGTTCCAGCTTACAAGATTGACATCGGTTCGGCCGGGTCTAGGCTTTCTTCTGGGGTGCAGAACCCCTTGAGGCGCAGGCAGAACGAACCGCGCTCTGGTGGCTCACGTTCTCGATTCTTGCCGCAGCCGCCGGAGACCCAAAGGAGGCTCTGTGATGTTCAGACGTTTGCTCGTCCCGATTGTGTGGTTGGTGGTCGGTCTTGTGCCGGCTTTCGGCGCGGAGGCGCTGCAAGACTACATTCCCGATTTGGCTGTTCCATCGGCGGGAGTTGAACCCGTCGGTGCGGTGCCGTATGCCGTCATTCAGCAAGTCGCGGTGCTACGGGCCGAGGCGGTGTGGCGGAAAGTAGCTTCGGGCCCGGTCATCCCGTACCAGGACCACGAGGGCAGAACCATCGCCTACATGTTCCATTTTCGGGTCGACGGCAACTCGTTCCCGCCCGACTACGAACAGGCGGTCAGGGAAAGCCGGGAAGACATCCTTCAGTTCGAGGCGACGGCGGGCGGGCGGGTGGTCCCGCCGACCGGCCGGTTCCGGTACGGCCACGTGCTGGTGTCGGCGCGCTACGACCGCGCCCCGCTCCTTACCTACGGCGAAGGGCTGAGCGAGTTCTACTCGACCGGCTGGCAGGCCCGCGAAGCGGCGGCGGCGAAACTCGGCACGCCCGTGCCCGAACTTAGCCGGGTCCTCTTCGTCTGGCCGACAACCTTCTTCGAATTCACCGGGAACGGACAGACCGTGGTGCTCCACGCGAACCTGCTCACACGGTCATATTCAGGCGCCGACTTCGTCGCTCAATGCCGCTCGTCGATCGCGGCCTCCGAACAGGAAATGGCGGCGCGGCTGGCGCAGCGCGGCCGAACCATGGCCGAGTACACTGCCGAATTGAAGCAGAAATCCGCGCGGGAATGGGAACTGGCGCGCCAAGGCCCGGCCGGGCTGGACGGCCAGGCGTTCGTCCCAGGCTATGACCAGGCGCCGTTCTACGACTGGAGCTTCGGCTGCACGCCCACGTCCGGGGCGATGATATTCGGCTGGCTGGACAACTACCGCCACTACGGCCGGCTGGTCGATCTGTACTACCAGCGCTGGGACCGCATCCAGGGCGAGAACGACTACCACGTGCCGAATTGCCAGTACGAACTGGCGGTCCAGATGGGCACCGACACCATCAGCACCGGCAAGACCCTGTACGAGAACATCTCGCCCGGCCTGATTGCGGTCGGAGCGCGGTTCAACAGCTACGGGTTCGGGTCCAATGTGTGCGACAACTATACCGTGGGAGACTACTGCTGGGCCGAGGCGGTCGCGGCAATCGAAAACGGCCATCCATTCATCTGGAGCTTCTGGCGCGAGTCCGACAGCTTCGCCCATTCGATGGCGGTGTTCGGCTACGACAACGACGCCATTATGTACTGGCTGCACAATACCTGGGACCCACCCGGCCAGTGGTGGCACTACTCCGACGACGGCAACGCCACCTACGTCCAGATCGACGAGCCCTACATGACCGAGCCACAGCCGTCCAACTACGTCCATCTCTACGCCCCGCACGGCGACCAGCGCTACAGCCAGGATGGCCAGGGTGAAGTCTGGCACGTCTGGAGCTCCCAGTCTGCTCACAGCGGATATGTGGACGCGGATTCGATTCGTGCGTACTTCTCGACTGACGGCGGGTCCGGCACCTGGACGTACGTCGCCACCAGCACCTACCTGTGGCCGAGCTGGATTGTCCAACCGTGGATGACATCGGACCGCGCGCGGGTGCGGGTGGAGCTGTACAAGAGTTACGTCGGGTGGGTCGTGGCCGGCGACGGCAGCTATGGCAACTTCCGGGTGGTGAACACAGCGCCGCCCGCGCCGACAATCCAGTTTCCGCCCAACAACGTGTCGATACCGGCAAAACTGCCGGTCAAGCCGAAGCTCATCGTTTCCCGCATCAGCTACGCGCAGGAGTACAATTTCGCGTTCCACAACGACAGCATGGGCGACTTCACTTCGGGCTGGATTCCCGACACCGCCTGGCGCGAGCCCGCGGTCCTGCCGATCGGTTCGAGCGGCTCGTGGTCGTGCCAGGCCCGCAACCCCACCGGCATCAGCCCGACGTCGACCGCTACGTACAAGGTAATTGCGCCTGGGGGGTTCGTGCACAAGCGCTACCCGCCGGCGCTGACGAAGAAGAAGCCCAAGAAAGGCGCGAGCACCGCGCACAAGAAGAAGAAGAAGCGCCAGGGCAACATGCTGTCGGAAGAGGATGAAATCCTCTTCATGATGCCGGGCAACAACACGCGCGACTTCGTCCAGTACTCGGCCTGGTACGACACCTGGACCGTCCGCTGCAGCCTGCCTCCTGGCCCATCCAACAAGAAGGTCAAGGCCGGCGGATGCCTCGTCACCGACGAGGACTTTGCCTACGCGTTCAAGGGCGGCCGGACCAACGAATTCTGGCGGTATGACCCGGCCCGCGACGGCTGGGACTCTCTGCCGTGGCCGATTTTCAGCAAGGGAATGAAGGCCGGGTTCGCCGTGACGGTGTACGAAGATTCCCAGTGGGTCATCTACGCGGGGTCGGGTGCGTCGAACAACGAGTGGGGCCGCTACCTCGTCGGCGAAGCACGCTGGGCCCCGGCCGACCCGCCGACCCTGCCGGTAGAGAGGGCCAAAACGGGAAGCAGCCTGACTTGGGATGGCGATAATACCCTCTACTTCCTGCCCGGCGGTACGAAGGAGAACGAGTTCTATTCCCTGCGTCTCGACCAGTCGCCGCGGACTTGGACCAAACTGGGTGGCCTGCCGCTGGCCGGCCCGACCGGCCGGAGCAAGAAAGTCCGGGAGGGCGGGTGCATCGAATTCCTGCACGGCAACGTCTACGCGGTCAAGGGCGGCAACACGAAGGAATTCTGGTCGTACTCACCCGCGACCCTCGCGTGGACCTACCTCGGCGAAGTCGGCTCCGGCACCGCCCTGCCGCCGCTAAAGGGCATCAAGTGCGGCCGGGCCCTGACCGCGTCCGACCAAGGCATCTTCATCATGATTGGCAACAACACCGAAGGGTTCTACTTCTACCCGGTGACCCCGGACAGCCTCGTCTCGGGCGGCTTCGGCGTGATGGCGGGCTTTGTGGCGGTTGCGGGAATAGACCTGGCGATTGCCAACCCGGTGCGCCGCCCGGCGCGGCTTCGGTATTCGTTGCCCGGGCCCGGTCCGGCGACATTCAGCGTCTACGATGCGACCGGCCGGATGGTCGCGCGACGCAGGACTGCCGGCCGGTCCGGGATACTGGACCTGCGCGACCTGTCCGCAGGCGTATACCTGCTGAGAATAGAGGCTGGCGGCCGCGTCGGCAACCGCAAACTGGTAATCGAGTAACACACGGCAGGAAAGCGCGGCCCGGCGTCCTCGACGCCGGGCCGCGGCATTCCGCCCCCGCGGGCCTCTTGGTTGAGTCGGCGCGGAGGCACCTGTGGTGAGCGACGGAGCCACCCGCGCGTTGCGCCGGCTTGACACGGGGCACGGATTGGCCTATTCTGAGCGGAGATGAGAATCGTCCTGCTGGTTCTCGCGGCCTGCCTGCCGGCGTCCGCCATCCTGTACAACATCGACCAGCCGGTTCCGATTTCCCTCGCCCATGCCGAGTACTACGTCAGTGCGCGGCTCTGGGGTGAGGGCGGTGCCATGATGCGATTCGGCGTCGGACTGTTCGACCGGGTTACGCTCGGGATGTCGTACGGTGGCAACCATATCATCGGCGCGCAGAAGCCGAAGTTCTTCGACCGCTATCGCCCCGAGTTCCAGGCGCGGCTCGCGATTCTGCTGGAACAGGGCTACGTCCCGAACGTCATGCTTGGATTCGAAAGCCAGGGGTACGACGATTGCATCCAGCAAGAGTACCAGGTGCGGGAGAAGGGCGGATACCTGTGCGTCGGCAAGACGGTTGACGCAATCCGCACGCACTGCCAGTTCGGGCTCAACTACTGGAAGGGATTCGACGGGTTTGCCGCGCTCAACACGCTGCTGCCCGGCAACGTCGAACTGATTGCGGAGTATGACCCGGCGTTCAACGACACGACCAACCTGAAGCGCGGGTTCCTCAACTTCGGTATCGGCTGGACGTTCGCCGAGCGAATCCGGATGGTGCTGGGCCTGCGCGACGTGCTGGGCAACCGGACCGAGACCCGTCTCAACCGCGTCCTTGAAATCTCCTTGAACGAGCGCTTCTAGAACTCCAACACAACTGTCGTAAGGGCGGGCAGCGAGGGCGGTTCGCTAGCGGGCGGGCACGGCCCGGTAGATGCGGTCGAAGACCGCCACGACCAGCGAGTCGTAACCGGTGAGGTCAATCTTGTGACGGACAACCGTCTCGGCGGCTTCGACCACCCGGGCGACGGCGCTGGAGTCGGCATTCCCAGGCTGGATGGTGACCACGAGGTTGCGGATGCCCGGTCTCGGAGTGGAGAACTGGATGCGGAACCGGCTGTCCGGGAACATGCCTGACAGGGTCTCGCGCGCCTGCTGAACCTCGACCAGCCGCTGGTTGAGCTTCGTGCCGGTCTGCATGGTCTTGAGCGAGAACACGAGGAGCGCGCCGACCAGCACGGCGAAGACGATGACCCAGATAAGGCGAGTCACAACACCAAGATGATATGCGGGACGGGGCTCGGGTCAAGATTCCGGCCGGCTTGACACCGCGCGGGAGCGTTGTTACCTTAGCTGCGAAGTACTCTAACCGAAACGGAGACACTGATGGACGTTAAGGAGTTTCTTAGGACGATACCGGAGTTCGCGCAGCTTCCCGAGGCGGACGTCGACCTCGTGGCGAGAATCGCGAAGGTCGGCGAAGCGAAGGCCGGCAGCATGGTTGACGTACAGGGCGAGCCGGCAACGAAGTTCTACATTCTTGTCAGCGGGCGGCTTGGAGTTGTGCTGGAGCTAGACTTCGGCGTGGCGAAGAAGAACTACATGGTGACCTCAGTCGGCCCGGGCCAGATGTTCGCATACTCAGGCCTGGTCGGCAACCCGCATTACACCGCAGGTAGCAGGGCGATGGCGAACAGCACCTATCTTGAGTTCGACGTTGCGAAGCTTAACGCGGCATTCAACGAGGATCCCCGGCTCGGGCACGTGATGATGCGGATGGTAGCTCAGACCATTGCGTCCCGCTTGCGCGCCATGCAGCTCCAATTGGCCCAGCAGTATGCCATGAATGAGGCGGAGCAGGCCCCTGAGTGAGTTCCCGAGAACCGGCAGGTTCACCGGTCTGCTTTCACTAGGCGGTCGGGCAGAGGGTCGGCCGAATAGAATCGGGGCGCGGAAATCCGCGCCCCGGCTGTTCTGGACTGATCTCGGCTAGAGGCCTTCGGCGCACGCAGCGATCTTGGCGTCCATGGTGCTGAACTTGTCGCGGCGGTCGTCAATCTTCACGGTGGTGACGATGCGGTGGCATCCCATCTTTGCGAGTTCCTCGTGGATGGCCTTGAGGGTCGAGAATATCGCGTCCCACTCGCCCTGCACGCAGGTGCCCATGGAATTGACCTGGAAGTCGAGGTCGTTCTCCTCGATTATCTTGATGGCGGCCTTGACGTACGAGCTCACGCTGGTTTCGCCGGTGCCGATTGGTACCACGCTCAGTTCGACAATCATCGGGACCTCCTACATGAACCGCTCGAAGCGGTCTTTGCCGGCCTTGCAGACCGGGCACTTGCCCGGCGGCTCAGGCCGGGCGCACAGGTAACCGCAGACCTTGCACCGCCAGACGGGCAAGGAAAGGGGTTGGGGACTAGGGGCTAGGGATTGGGGAGGAGCCGGTGTTTCGGAGAAGCCGTCGCGCATGAACTTGGCCGGCCGGCGCTCGGGTATTGACCCGTGCTTCTTCCGGCCCGCAATCCACTCGTCGCTGACATACAGGGCGCAGTAGCACGCGCCGAACTCCTCGACGTCCGAGTCCCGGTAATAGCAGGGGCAGATGACGTCAACGTCCTTGTCCTTTTCGCCAAACGCGAGCCGACACGGACAGCACCAGTAGCCGTAGCGGTTCTCGTTTTCGAGCAGGCCTTGGATGAGTCGGAGCGTGAAGGTCTTGTCCGGATTCAGGCGATACCCGCCTTCCTCGGCCTCCTTCTTCAGGCGCTCGTACGTCTTGATGACTTCGTCGGAGAACCGTTCTTCCGTGCTCATAGCTCGAGCAGCTCCCGAATCCGGTCCTCGTCATAGCCGGCCACGACCTCGCCGTCAATCCGAATCGTGGGGAACGAACCCCGCGGATTCAGTTCGCGCACCTTGCTCGATACCTCGGTGCGTTCCTCGGCCTGGCACTGGTCGACGTCGATGTACTCATATTGAACCTGGTTGGAGTCCAGCAGTTCCTTGGTCTTGCGGCACCAGCCGCAGGTCGAGAGCGCGTAGAGGGTCACGCGGTGCTTGGCATTCCTTCCCGGGACATGGGTGAACTTCATCAGAGCTTCCTTCCTTTCCCGGCCGGGTTGGGGCCGGCGCATTCCGGGCATTCCTTCGAGCCCTTGGGCAGCGGCTTGCCGCAGTCCGGGCAGTACTCGATTGTCACGCCGCAGGGCGCGCATAATACCGGCCGCGCGGTCTCGAGCGGCTCGTTGCAGTAGGGGCAGCGGCAGGACTTCTTCGTGCTCATCCGGCCTCCTTTTCCTTGGCCAGGTAGTTCTCAATTGCCTTGTGGAGTGCGTCCGCGCCGAGGTTGGAGCAGTGGAGCTTGTTCGGGGGCAGGCCGCCCAACTCCTTGGCGACGTCGGCATTGCTGATTTTCATTGCTTCCTCGATGGTCTTGCCCCTGGCCATCTCGCTGACCATTGAGGATACGGCGATGGCCGCGCCGCAGCCAAAGGTCTTGAACTTCACGTCGGCAAGGATGCCGTTCTCAATCTTTACATAGAACGTCATCATGTCCCCGCAGACCGGGTTGCCGATTTCGCCCACGCCGCTGGCGTTCTCAATCTCGCCGACATTGCGCGGGTTGCGGAAATGCTCCATAACGCGTTCGGAATACACTAGTTCTCCTCCTAAGGTATGGGGGTCAACTCACGTTGCATCATTCTCGATAGCCTGCCAATGACGAAGACCGAATTCCGAATGACGAGTCAAGCCCGAATGACCAATGACCAGCGTCACGCGCGGTAGCTGCTGCGTCCTGTCTGGGCATTTCCTCGCTTGGTCATTGAATCGACATTCGGACTTCGTCATTCGTCATTCGCCCCGTGCTCATGTTCGTCCTCACAGCTGTCACCGGGGCGCACGGCATACGGGTCCTCGCCCTTCACGAACTTCGCGTACAAAGGTGACATCTGCCTCAGGCGCTGCGCGATTGGCGGCAGCTTGTCCAGAAAATGGGTTACGTCGGCGTCGGCCGAGTCCTTGCCCAGGGTCAAGACCAGCGAGGACTGGGCCTTGGTATGGGGCAGGCCCATTGCCAGCAGCACGTGCGACGCCTTCAGGGTCTTGGCCGAGCAGGACGAGCCGGACGCCGCGGCAATGCCTTCGTCATCAAGGAAGAGCAGCATCGCCTCGCCCTCGACAAACTCGACCACCACGCTGACATGGCCGGGTGCGCGGCTCGACATCGAACCGGTGAATATGATGTGCTCCAGCTTCCCGGGAAGCTCCTTGAAGATGCGTTGTGCCAGCTTCGCCATCGTTGCCGACCATTCGGGCAGCCTGGCCTTTGTTACGGCGGCGGCCGCTCCGAAGCCGGCGATTGCGGCCACGTCCTCGGTGCCGGCGCGGCGGTTCTTCTCCTGGAACCCGCCCTCGATGAGCGACGAGATGCGCGTGCCCCGCTTCAGGTAGAGCGCGGCCGCGCCTTTCGGGCCATAGACCGACATGGCCGGGAACGTGTAGGCGTCAACGCCGAGGTCTGCCACGTCGACCGGAATCCGGCCGACCGCAGCAGTGCCATCGGAATGGAACGGGACCTTGTGCTTGCGCGCGATTGCAGCCAGTTCCTTGATGTTCTGGATGGTGCCGACTTCGTAGTTCGCGTGCATCACCGACACGAGTATTGTCTCAGGCCGGATTGCCGCTTCCAGCTTGTCCGGATGGACCACGCCTTCAGAGTCAACCGGTACTTCAGTGACCTCGAAGCCGAGCTTCTTGAGTGACTTCGCCGGTTCCAGGACCGACACGTGCTCGATTGCGGAAACGACGATGTGACCGGGGACTGTACCGGATTGCGCCGCAAAAACGGGGACTGTCCCGCGCGTCGAGCGCTCCGGGGGACTGTCCCCAGTTTTTGCCTGCGACTGTCCCCGGCCTGCGCGCAAGCGGGCCAGCGCGAACCCTTTCACCGCAAGGTTGTTCGACTCTGACGCCGACGCCGTGAACACGATGTCGTCAGGCCGGGAGTTGATGAGCGCCGCGACCTGCGCGCGCGCCGCTTCGATTGCCGCTCTGGGCTTGTCGCCGTGCCGGTGCAGGCTGGCCGGATTGCCGAACTCATCGGTGAGTAACGACAGCATCGCCTCCCTTGCCTCGGGCAAGAGCGGCGCTGCGGCGGCGTGGTCGAAGTACGCAGAAGGCATATCGGTTAGACGGCCTCAGACCTGAGCGGGGTTCCTTTCCTGGGGCATCGCATCACCCTAAGTCTAGAATCGTGCCCGGCCAAGTCAAATCCGGGCCGCGCCGATTTGACAATGGCGGAGCCCGCCTTAGCATGTTGACGAGGCAAAAGTGACTGCCATCGGTAGTTTGGATTCCCGCGAGCTTGGCCCGCACCGGCAGAGCAGGCCGGTCAGGGGTGTGTCCATCGTGAGACGATATGGAGGCGAGATGAAGCGTGCGTCTGTGCTGTTGGTTCTGTTCTGTTGGCTGTCGGTTGCCATCGCGGCGCAGCCGGGATTTGACCCGAAGGACGTGGTTCGGCAAGTCCGCACCGTGCGGTGTCACACGCTAGGCGCGGGCCCGTTTGCGTCCGACGGTGGTGAGTTTCTAGTCGACACGAGCATCATTTATTGCCCGGCGACATCCGTTCAGTTGTCTCCAGGCGCAGCATCTGACGGCACGAACTTCTTGGTCGTTTGGCAGGACTGGCGTGACGGCGGCGACAACTACGACATCTACGGTGCCCGAGTGAATCAGAATGGTACGGTGTTAGACCCATGTGGCATCGTCATCTCTACGGCCGTTCATGACCAATGGTCCATACCCAGGGTAGCCTTTGACGGCACGAACTTCCTCGTGGTTTGGCATTCCGTGGGCATCTGCGGTGCGCGAATAAGCCAGGACGGAATAGTGTTGGATCCCTCTGGCCTTACCATCTCAGATACGGCATGTGACGTAGGTGGGCCAAATGTGGTATCCGGCGGTACGAGCTCTCTCGTAGTCTGGACTGACGCACGCAACGGCAATTCCGACATCCACGGTGCGCGCATAAGTCAGGCCGGTGCAGTGCTCGACCCTTCCGGTATCGCCATCTCGACCGCGGCAGGCGGCCAATACTCCCCTGGGATAGCGTTTGACGGTACGAACTTCCTTGCGGTCTGGACGGACGAACGCCGCAGTGGCGACAACCCCGATATCTACGGTGCGCGAGTGAATCAGGCCGGTGTGGTGCTCGAGCCTACCGGCATCGCCGTCTCAACTGCGGCGTATTCTCAGTATTACCCCGCGATAGCGTTTGACGGCACGAACTTCCTAGTGGTCTGGGTAGACGAGCGAAACAGCTCCTACAGCGACATCTACGGGGCCCGCGTAAGTCAGGCCGGCGTGGTACTCGACACCTCCGGCATTGGCGTCGGTAGAGCTCCACTCGACCAGAACGAGCCTGCGGTGGCGTTTGACGGGTCGAATTCCCTTGTGGTCTGGCACGACGGCCGCTACGGCGGCGACTACGAGTACATCTTTGGTGCGCGGGTGAGCCCCAATGGCACAGTTCTTGACCCCGCTGGCATCGCCGTCTCGGTCTCTGCGAACGGGCATGAGTCTCCTGCAATAGCATCTGACGGCACGAACTTCCTTGCTGTTTGGGCAGACGGGCGCGGCATCTCTCCTGACATCTACGGCGCACGGGTGAGCGAGGCCGGAGTTGTTATCGACACTTCAGGTGTCGTTATCTCGACCGCGGCACATGACCAGCACGTACCTGCAGTGTCATCTGACGGCACCAACTTCTTTGCGGTCTGGCAAGACCATCGCGGTGGCCTCGACTACAACATCTACGGAGCACGAGTAAGCCGGGATGGCGCTGTGCTTGACCCTTCCGGCATCGCCATCTCAACCGCCACAGGTCAGGAGCGGTCTCCGGCAGTCGCATCTGACGGCTCGGACTTCCTTGTGGTCTGGGAGGATTGCCGTGACAGCAGCGGCTATGACATCTACGGTGCGAGGGTAAGTCAGGCCGGCACGGTCCTGGATACATCCGGCATAGCCATCTCGGCCGCGGCTGACAATCAGGGGTCTCCGGCCGTGGCATTTGACGGTGCAAACTTTCTTGTAGTTTGGCAGTCTACGGGCATTTACGGTGCGCGCGTGAGTCCGGCCGGTACGGTTCTTGATCCTTCCGGGATCGCCATCTCAACCGGGGTCCGCCGCCAGGAGCGTCCCACGGTAGCGTTTGACGGTGCGACCTCCCTCGTGGTATGGGACGACTACCGCAACGGGAGCAATCCGGGCATCTTCGGCGCGCGGGTGAGTCAGGCCGGGGTTGTGCTTGACACTTCGGGCATTGCCGTATGTACCGTGCCGTACGACCAATACCCTCCTGCTGTAGCATTTGATGGTGCGAACTTCCTTGCGGTCTGGCAGGACTTTCGCAGTGGCTGCCAGTATGACATCTACGGTGCGCGGGTGAGCGAAGCCGGAGTTGTGTTTGACAGCGGGCCGGTGGTAAGACAGCAGGGAAGCCAGCAGGAACCTGCGCTCTGCGTCGGCCCAGGAAACCAGGTGTTCCTGGCCTTTCAAGGCTGGGCAGGGACAGCCGGGGCCAGGACGTACAACACGCAACGCATATGGGGCAATATGAATCCGGTGCCGGGGGTCGAGGAAAGAGAGAATAGTGAAGTGAGAAGAGTGAAAGGCGGGGCGACCGTCGTCCGCGGCGTGTTGTTCCTGCCGGAAGCCTCAAGCTACAAGCCCCAAGCCGCAAGCCTGCTGGACATCAGCGGCAGGAAGGTCGTGGAACTCCAACCCGGCGCGAACGACGTCAGCTACCTTCCGGCCGGGGTCTACTTCGTCCGGAAGCGGTCAGCGGTCAGCCGTCAGCCGTCACCAAGGTCGTCCTGACCGAGTAGGGCCGCGGGTCTCGAAACCGGGGCCGATTCCGTCGTCCGGACGTCGCGTCGCCCTACGTCGAACAGTGCGCCCGGCCAAGTCAAATCGGGGCAGCAGTGATTTGACAATGGGGATTCCCGGCCTACCATGATGGCGAGGATACGGTGAAACCCACCTTCGTGCTGCTGGCCGTCGGCTGCTTGCTGTCAGCCGGCTTGGGTCAGCACTGGGAAATCGAGCAAGTCGACTCAGCCGGTTGGGGCGCGGGAGTGCAGATGCGCCGACACCCTGACCTTGGGTGGCTGCTTTGCTATCGCGGTCCGGGCGGCGTGATTCGGCTGGCATGGAGTGACTTGGTTTGGCACTACGAAGACATGCCGTTCCGGCATTCGTTACCTAGCGGCGTCCAAGGTCTCAACATTGGCCATCGCGGCGAGGTTGGCATCGCCTACGCAGATTCGTTCCAGTGGTGTTGGTACGCCTTGAAGTCAGCTGCAGGCTGGGAGGATGTCGCCGTGCCGTATCCTAACCCATTCCCGTGGGCTCCGATTCCGACTGCGTTTGACACCGCAGGCGCGCCGATGATAGCCCTGCAGGTCGGTCTCTCGTTCATACTTGCGAGGAGAAGTGACAGTCTGTGGACGAGCGACACCTTGGTTTCCGACGACCCAATGTGGAATCCGTCCTTCAGCTCATCGGCAATCGGGATGACGGCAGACGGTGTGGTATGGGGTGTGCTTGATTGGAGCTACTACTTCGGGCCTCAAAGGGATGTCTACGGTACGAACCTTTATCGTTTCTATGTCGCTGATTCGGTTGGGCTTGTCTACGTTACCGGTGTGGCAAATGGCTCCATCGCTGGAGTGTCTGGTTGCATCGACTCGCGGGATTCAGTCCACACCTCGTGTGGGCTTTGGTCCTACTCGACGATCGGACTCCTGCTCGACCAGACCTTGATCGACACGGCACGCGTGGTCCTCACATCTGTCCGGTTTGACACGCTCGGCCGTCCGCACGTGGCCTACGTGCTTGAGTCCGGCGAACTTCTCTACCGGTACCGCGGCGCTCTTGGCTGGCGTACGTTCGATGTCGGAGTTAGCGGCGTGTCGTTTGTCGACCTCAAGCTCGACGGCTGGTCTCAACCACTCATCGCCTACTCCACCGCAGATGGCGTGTTTCTGGCACACGGCGAGGATGTCGTTGGTGCGGATGAGACCGAGCGACAACCGGTTCCCGCGCCCGCTGTGTGCCCTTCGATAGCGCGTCACTTGCCTGCAAGCACGGTCGTCTTTGATGCGACCGGCAGGCGTGTGCAGAATCCGAGACCCGGCGTCTACTTCGTGCGGGAGGCCCAGGCGCAAGGCGTCACCAAGGTCGTCCTCACAAGGTAGTCCACACTCGCGGCGGATCGCGAAACCGGGACCGGGCGGGGCGAGTCCCATGACCAGGCGATTTTAGATTCTGGATTCTTGATTGCAGATTGGCGGAAGGGAATGGGAGTGGCTAGCGGCATGCCGATTCTGGATTTCAGATTCGAGATTCCGGATTCTCGGATAGGGCCGGGCGAGTCTAATAACGTGGGGCGGGTTGGGACGTTGTTAAGTGTCCTTGAAAGTCTGGCTGGCGATATTGCTGGGCCTAGAATCGGGACAGTAATGGGGAGAGCAACTCGGAGGGCAATGCGGGAGGCAATCCACAGGGCAATCTGGAGAGCAATGGTCAGGGCAACGGGGAGAGCAACAGGGACCGTAACCTGTAGAGCGACTTGGACCGCAATGGACTGAGCAACAGGGACGGCAACGGGTAGAGCAATGGAGAGAGCAACGGGGACAGCGACTCGGACAGCAACCGGTAGAGCAACCGGGCAGGCAACTCCGAGGGCAATCGGGAGAGCAACTCACTAGACAACCTACAGGGCGATTCGGAGGGCAATCCCCCCAGCCGCTCCGGGGGCGGGGTCCTGAGTTGGCCGCTCCGCACCTAAGGCCTCGAATCACAAGCAGATAGACTTGAAAACCTGGTCCACGGCCGTTATCCTGTATTGGATACAGACCTGAATCGAGGCAACGATGAAATACACTAAGACTACGTTCGTTTTCACGCCCGAATTCGGGGCGCGGTTGCGCGAGTTGCGGAAGCGGCGAAACCTGTCCCTGCGCGACCTGGCTTTGCTGATGGACCGGCACCAGCCCGGGTCGTTCAACCTGCTGGCCAAGCTGGAGAGGGGAGACCTGAAGCATCCGTCTATCAACCTGCTTGCAGATTTTCTGCGGGGGTGCGGGGCAAAGGTCAAGGATGTGGCCGACCTGCTCGACACGTATCTGTCGCAGGCACCCGTGCTCACCCAGAAGGGTGATGCTGCGGTCGCGGAGCTGCTCAAGTGCTTGCCGAAGTGGGAGCAGCGGGCGATGCTGAGATGGGAGAAGGCGACTGCTGTGGCCCGGGAGGAGAAGGCGGCGGCAGAGCCGGAGAAGAAGGCCGTGGCACCGCCCGAGAAGAAGAAGCCGCGGGTTGAGACCGACCGGCAGCGGGTGTTTCGGATTGTCTGGTCGTTCATTCATGCGAACTGGAACGAGCTGTTCGAGCAGACACTTTATGAGGCCATGCGCGGGCTCAAGAACGACGTGCCGAGGAGCGAGCGGAAGTACGCCTGCAATCACGCACGCCGGTTCTTTGGAATCCTGACGCGGTACTACAAGAATGAGAAGCGGCGGCAGGGCGCGCTTGAGCGGGTTGAGCGTCGGGCAAAGGAAGACGGTTTCTCGGACCGGACCGTGGCCGCGCTTCTGAAGGCGGCGACCGACGCGCACCTTGAGCTGAAACAGTCGGGCGGATTGGATTGGCGGCCGACAGAGGAGCAAATCGTCAAGCAGCGGGGCCATGCGCCCAAGGTTGAGAAGGCCGAGACGCGGCTGGAGATGGACGAGCTCGGGCCGGGACTGGAGTACAACAAGACGCTTGGACTGATTCGGGCGTTGGCGGTGCAGGGGGTTGCCGCGCGGCTGGACCAACTGAGGCTTGCCCATCACCAGGGCAAGGAGTACTACTACTACTGGATTGACCGGCTGATTCCGATTGCGGACGAGCACGGCACCGAGTCGCCGGAGTGGCAGGCCGCGGTTGATGCCACTGCGCCGAAGCTGCACAACGAGGCGATTGCACGGGAGATGGCGAAACTCGTGGCCGATACCTTCAACCAGTGGAAGGTCAAGCTTCCGCCCAAGCCCGGCGCGGTTTGACAATGCCGAAGCCTGCCTTACCATAGTGCCGAACATATGATGAAGGACAACCTGCTGTTTCTGTCGCAGGCGGTCAGCGGCTGGTGGTCGGCGGCTGGCGTTCGCAAGGTTGTCATCCAGAAGCAGGAGGATGCATTGAAGAGAGCAAAGGTTCTTGTCCTTGCGGTTCTGGCGATCCCGGTCTCGGTCTGCCTGGCCGATTCGCTCAACTGCCGGCTGGTCGGCAACTACGACTATTCGCCGGGCTTTCCCATCGACGTCGCAGTCGCGGATACGTGTGCGTACATCGCGTGGGCCGATGGTGGCCTGCGCATAGTCAGCGTCGCCGACCCGCACAATCCGTACGAACTCGGGCATTTCGGCTCGTCGACAACCGCCCTGGGCGTCGTGGTAAGAGACAGCTTCGCCTACGTCGCGAATCACAGCGACGGCATCTCCATCGTGAATGTTGCCGACCCGCGCAACCCGACCCAAGTCGGTTCCTGCGGCACCGCCGGCGTCCCCGCGCGGGTGGCAGTGCAAGACACGCTGCTGTACGTGGCGGACCGCAACGCGGGCCTGCGCATTATCAACGTCGCCGACCCCGCCCACCCGACGGAAATCGGGTACTGCGATACCCTCGGTATCGTGAACGACGTCGCTGTCGCCGGCGACTTCGCCTACGTCGTCTCGGGTCTGGGCAACGACCTCTGGGTCGTCAACGTCGCCGACCCGCCGAGTCCACTGCCGGTTGGACGCTGCCCGCTGCCGAACGGTGGCGAGGCGCTAACCGTTTCGGGCGGCTACGCCTATGTCGCGGCCAGTGATCTGTACGTCATCGACATTTCCAACCCGGCGAGCCCGACCTTGGTCAAGTCCTATGCCACGCCGGGGTATTGCCTGGGGGTGACGGTCGCCGGAGACTTCGCTTATATCGGCGACGCAAGCTACGGGCTCCGAGTTCTGAACGTCTCTGACCCGCAGGCCCCACAGGAGGTCGGCTACTATAACACGCCGGGTATGGCCGGCAACGCTGCCGTGGCTGGGGAATACATCTATCAGGCAGACGACGCCTCAGGTCTTCAGGTCATCCAATTCTACGGAGCGGGCGTCGAGGAAGCGCCAGGCGCAGAAGTGCGAACGAGGAACGTAGCCACAATCGTCCGTGGCGTGCTGGTGCTCGGCGCAGCAGACAGTAGACAAAACACAGCATACAGGGCGGATTTGCTCAACGCGACCGGGCGTCGCATCGCCGTCCTGCACTCCGGCGCGAATGACGTAAGCAGGCTGGGTCCCGGCGCGTACTTCTGGCGGGAGCAGCCGAGACTCGATCGTCTCGCCCAAACAGCACACGCAGTAGTCATCATCAGATAGCGAATGGCCAGGAGACGCGGAGTCATTACTTCATCGCTCGCTTCCGCCCGGCGCAAAGAACAGCCGGCCAATTCCGACAAGTTCGGCCGGCCCGCCGGCCGTCTTCTCGGCCGCGCCAACCGGACGCGACTCATGCTCGTGCTGCTAGTGCTGCTGACGGGCTGCGGGCTGGACTACTTCATGCCGCCGGCCAAGGTGCGGTTGCCGGGCTATCAGGTGCAGGGCCTCTACTCGGAGGGGCTGTGTGTCACCTCGGAGCGGCAGGAACTGCGGCGGGGCTACATAGATATGGAGGGACGCGTCGTCATTCCGCCACGGTATTTCGCAGCCGGCAGATTCAGTGGCGGACTGGCCGCGGTCCAGGAAACGCCGTGGGATCGTTATGGGTATATCGACCGGAATGGGCACGTGGTCATCGCGCCGCGGTTCGATGAGGCATTGGCGTTTGCCGGCGAACGGGCTCCAGTCCGGGTCGGCGGCCGGTGGGGCTTCATCGACCGGCAGGGTCTCGTTGTTGTGCCGCCGCGGTTTGACATGACGTTCGCGTTTGCCGAAGGCCGGGCGCGGGTCGTGGTCGAGGGATTTGCCGGGTTCATCGACGATACCGGCAAGGTGGTGGTCGAGCCGAAGTACTTCCGGGCCGAGGATTACCGCGAAGGGCTGGCCATGGTGTGTGACGGTCGGCATTGCGGGTTCATCGATCGCGACGGCCGGCCGGTGATTCCGCTCGAATGCGACGACGCCGGGTCGTTTGCCGAAGGGCTGGCCCCGGTCCGCCAGGGCGCGTTGTGGGGCTACATTGACCGCGAGGGCCGCATGGTGATCCCGCCGACGTTCGACCGGGCCGCGCCGTTCTCCGACGGACTGGCGCGCGTGGCGCGGGTCAAGGACTGGTCGTACGACCGCAAGTTCGGCGGATACAGCGGTCGCAAGGAGTTCTTCGGGTTCATCAACCGCGAAGGCAAAGAGGTGATCAAGACCGTCATTCTCGGTACGGAGCCGTTCGCGGAAGGGCGCACGCGGGTAACGGTACCGGCCCAGGGGTTCACCACTGACGCGACGGACGTCCGGCTGATTGACACTAGGGGCGCGTTCCTGCCGGGGCGGTTTCAAACGACCAGCGCATTTCGTGAAGGTCGCGCGGTCGTGACCATGCACAGCGGGACGAGCATCAGGTCCTACGTGATTGACCGACAGGGCAGGCCCATAATCGAAATGAGTAGCGGCTATCCCGGCAGCACCGACGAATCCGCGCGGCAGAATGCCGGCGTGCGCTACGGCTACATCGACCCGGCGGGGCGGACGGTTCTGAGCCATGGCTGGATCACAGCGCAGCCCTTTTCAGAGGGGCTGGCGTTTGTGGAGAGCGCGTACAAGGGTCACCACCGCATGCGTGGCTACATCGACAAAACGGGGCGACTGGTTCACGTATTGCCCGACACGATAAGCATGCCGCTGCCGTTCACCGATGGTCTGGCCCTGGTCGCCAAATGTGGGAGCAGCCCGAGCCGGTACGGGTACATGGATCGAACCGGGCGGATGCGAATCGATTTCAAGTACGCCAACGCCGCGCCGTTTCGCGACGGCCTCGCCGCGGTGAAGGTCTCCCATGCCCTCGGCGTGAACGACTGGGGCTACATCGACACCAGCGGTACGACTGCCGTGGCGCCGCGCTTCAAAGAGGCCGGGTCGTTCGCCAATGGCCTAGCTTACGTGGAAGCCATCGCGAACGGGAACCAGATAGTCCCTGCCGTCATCGACCGCAAGGGCAATGTGGTTGTGGACAAGCCGTTCATCATGGAGTGGTCGAACGCCTTTTTCGGTGTGCCGTCGATGGAGCAATTCCGGAACCGCCGGCAGATGGTCTTCGACGATCTGCTTGTCCCGCGGCATGAAGGCCCGACGCGCGGCTACGTGGATGCCGCGAACCGCCTGGTCATCTCCGGAGCGCGATTCCAGACGCTGGGCGTGTTCCGGGAGGGCCGCGCGCCGGTCAGCATCGGCGGCCGGTTCGGCTACATCGACACGGCGGGCAAAGTCGTCATCGAACCGCAGTTCGCCGCGGCCGGTCCGTTTCACGAGGGCTGCGCCATCGTGCGTGATGATGCCGGCCGGACCGGCTACGTCCGGCTCGACGGCACGTGGGCAATCGAGCCGCTCTGGCTGCAGGAAGCCTATCCGGTCTCCGCCGGCCGCGCCCGTGTAAGGTTGAATGGTCAGTACGGTTTCCTGGATACGACCGGCCTCTTCGTCATTCCGCCCAGATACCTTCGGGCCGATGACTTCCACGAAGGCCTGGCCGCCACCGCCCTCCCCGCGTCCCGAGAATCAGGTGACTGATGCTCGGTTTCGCGCGCGGAGAGGGACCTTCTCGGGCTCAACATGCCGGAGAAGAAGGAATAGCTTCGATAGATGCGACACCACTCTAAGTTCCAGTTCTTCGTGGCGAAGAGCGCAAACCCAGGCTCAGGCACAAGCTGGTTGCTGGACGCGGCGGGGCGGAAGGTAACGGAGTTGCGTCTGGGCGAGAACGACGTGAGTGGAATCGCGCCCGGCGTCTACTTCGTTCGAGAAGGCCCGAGCGGTCAACCGTCGGATGTGCGCTCCCGCAAGGTCATCATTCAGTAATAGGGAGAAAGGATGAAACTGTCTTGTGTACTGCTGGCCGTAAGCTGCTTGCTGTCGGCGGCCCGCGCCGAGTGGCACCACTACGTGGTTGACAGCGTGACCGAGAACCTGCTCCCGCGGGTGCGGATGCAGGGACGCGTGCCGCACATTGCATTCTACAGCTATGCCGGGCTGGAGTACGCGGTCCGGGATTCCACGGGCTGGGTCAGGGAGACGGTGGACATCACGGCGTCGAATCACAACGGCCATCCTTCGTTGGTGTTTGACCGCGACGGCCACCCGCACATTGCCTGGTTCAGGGGAACTCCCTGGTACGCGCGCTGGGACGGGTCTACATGGCTGAATGAGGAAATTGACTCGGACCCGAGCGGCGACTACATATCAATGGTCCTGGACGACGCAGGCAGCCCGAGAGTGGCGTATTCGAAGCGAAGAGGCATGTTCGGGTTCATGCTGAAGTTCGCAGAGCGCGACAGCCAGGGCTGG
>Ga0315284_10003816_pt1 | contig 21422 bp, 16 predicted proteins | sample YL17G09_16_MG_FD_203696 | JGI IMG/M metagenome (GOLD analysis project Ga0315284, IMG submission 203696) | Sediment microbial communities from Yellowstone Lake, YNP, Wyoming, USA - YL17G09_16 | ecosystem: Environmental > Aquatic > Freshwater > Lake > Sediment | place: USA: Wyoming | collected...
TTTCCACTACACGCACTTTTCCGCGGCAGCAACCGCGCTGGCGCTATCGCCAAGGCCGATCCACGCGCCAAAATTTTTTCTGCGCGGGGGCAAGTGCGTAACTTGGGCTAGACCGCTCTCGTCGGGCGAAGAGAGGCCATAAGGGATGCTGCCAGTGTTCTTAACAACCGTCAACAGCCAACGATCCGGAAATCTAGAATCGCACGCCCAGATCGCGGCAGACACAATGGCGCGACTGGCCTTTTGCGAGTCTGAATTGCGATTCCCATGGCTTGCCAGTCGGACTACTCGCTATGTGTGGCTTCCCTTTCTGGGTTGCGTCCGAATTGCCTTTTACTCCATCAGCGGAATTCCGCCACGTGAACGCACGTGTTTCAGTCGCATCACACGGTCATGAAGCAAGTTTTCGGCTTGCTGGGAGTTGGATACACTTCCATCTTCGATGGCTTTGAGGACTTGCTCCATTGCATCGCTGGTCAGCAGGAAGTCACTCGGCTCGGTTCGGTCGGAGCGCATGTCCTGACTGAGATCGTTGGTTCCCAACAGGGCATCCAAGTCTACTTTCCATTGAGACCCACTTTTCCTGAGCGATATGACCGTGTCCGCTGCAAACTGCGCCGAAGCGGTTACCTCCGCTTTGATCGTACACGTTGCGGTTCTGTTGAGGACTACGACTTCCGCGTCGGTCAGCCTGGACGTCCAATGTGCCAAGAGCGGGTCAGAAAAGCTGTCTTCCACCAGTGGGCCGGTCTGAACCGCGAATCGGGTCATGGCGGCCGTCGCAAGAGAGCGGTGAATGACGATACCCCTTGCCACCCGGTCGGCGACATCCGACCTGCCCATTCGGGAGGCCATGTCGGTTTTGATGGCGGTGATGTCATTGGCGCGAATGTCGTCGAAGAAGCGCCGCACGGCGCGAGTTATCTCGGCGCGTTCCATATCTCCGAGTGGTAGAACGGCAGGGTGGTCTGCCGAGGCGCGATTCGGAGCATCGACTTCTGCCCAGCGGGAATCCAGCCCGGCAACGAACGATATCAAGCTCTGGGTGGACGCCTGCGTAGGCTTGCCCGGGGTGGTACATATGAGGAGCAGTTCAGTAACAGACGGAGCGATAGCCGACACTTTCAGGGTCAGATCACCGGCAGACTTAGAGTCCGTCCCGGGGACCGGTGGGAGTCGCATGTAGACAATACCGCTGGAGGCATTTTGGCCTGTCACTACAATCTTCTGTTTCGCGGCCTCCTGGTCGATGCCGACGAGAACGTCATTGATCGAGGCACGATAGGCGCGACTGGCTTCGATTTGCGATCCGGAGCAACCGACGACACCGAGCAGGGCCAATGAGCACAGGAATCCAGATACTATTTTCATTGATTCTCCAAATCCTATGAACGGAAACGCGTGAGGAGCTTCGAGTAGCGAAACTCGCACGGCAGCGCTCGCCGCACGTTCTACTTCTGCCGTAACGGTATCGTTTATCACTCATGAGGTTACCCAAGCTCTTAATCGCCCTCAAGTCGACTGCGCAACCCTGCACTAAACATACCACTGGCACTGGGGCTTGACAATTAAGCCGCTGTCCCGTAGGTTTCTGGTGTGGGTCTTGAATCGGGCTCAAAACGGCCGAATATTCGCCGTCGGTTGTTCTGTTGCTGACAGAGCGCACCAAATGGTGCGATACTATTGATTGGGCGAGAAGGCCGTTAGCTGCGATCGTACGGCCGAACAGGCCTGAAAGCGAGGTGATATCAGGATAACCCGTAGACAGCGTTACGGCGCGGCTGAACCGTTTTTGGATTGGTTTCATCAAAATAGGAGTTGACACATGAAGAAAACAGAGCTGGCTCTGGTCGTAGCCGGGTTGCTAGCCTTCTTCGCCGGGGGCTGCGCTCAGGCGTATCGGGAAACCCCGCAAATGGGGTTTGGGCAGATGAATATTTACAGTCATATCGAGCGAGGAGATATCGTCGTCATGGATCGAGTGGAAGGTACTTCTGACTCGGTGAAGATTCTGTGCGGTTTGGTGGAAGTGGTTGATGGCAACAAGGTGGCCTTACTCGGGATCAAGTTCTTCAAGGACAAGTACGTCTTGCAGAAGGGGTTTTTGGGCCTGCCCGAATCGGCCAGCGTACAGAACCGCGCCTACTACGTCGCACTTGAGAAGACGCCGGACGCCGACGCAGTGATGCAGAAGGCGGTAGTCATCGAGCACTCTGAATTCCCACTTATCTACAGTAAAGACACTGCGACTTACTCTGGAAAAGCCATCAAGCTGAAGTCGGACAAGTAATTGCGGGTGCTTGTTCGAAAACCGATGAATCTTGCTGTCTCCTGTTCGTTCGAGTGGTCCGGTTAAGATCCGGGCCATTCTTTTTCTTTTACGGGGACTTGGCATGAAGACAAACACCATCCGGGTCAATCGGACGAGATTGCGGGCACCACTGATTCTGATCATCATCGCCATGCATTGTGTGTTGTCAGGTTGCGGTTCCGTTGATGGCGGCGGTGACAGGCCGGTTGTCCCTGGCAAGATGACCCAGATGCGGGTCACGTCGAATCGGGGCGTGGCTCAGTTCTCAATCAGACACCATGGCGCACGCGATTGGCAGGAAAGCCAAACCGGTGACTCGGTCGTCTTTGCCAATCTGCACGAAAATGGTCGCTATGAACTGAGAGCCGAGGCTCCAGGTTGGCTTCCCAAGATCTACGATCTGGCCGAACCTCAAGCGCTGTTTGAAGTACGCTTCGACGAATCGAGGTCCCAGGTGCCGACACCAAGTTCAACGGATGTTGTCCGCGTACCCGTGCCAGCAGCCTCCCCCCCCTCCCGAACAGTACGATTCAGCGCCAATCGCGACAACACAGTGATCCGTGTGCGTCGTCAGGGAGAGACAGTCTGGCAGGAAGCCGGCGTTGGAAAGATCGTCGAGTACCGGTTGTCACTTGGCGCCACCTATGAGGTGCAGGCGGAAGCGAGCGGGAAAACATTGCCGCCCCGAGAACTCACCGATTCACAGAGCAGTCTCGCATTCGTCTTTCCCGAAGTTCCGCCGCCTCAGCCGATTGCCGTAGCACCGGCGACCCCCGCGCGCGGTATCGGCAATCGTTGGGCCGTGGCCATCGGCATTTCCAGGTATCAACACGCCGGCAAGGGCGGGCCGGAGGCGTTGCGGTTTGCTGACAAGGATGCCAAGGACTTCGCCGCCGCCCTGGAGGCGCAGGGGTGGTCGCCGGACAACATCTGCGTCCGCACGAACGAGCAGGCCACCAAACGCGAAATCGAGAAGGTGCTGGAAACCTGGCTCCAGAAAGCAGGCGACAACGATCTCATCGTGCTGTTCTGGTCGAGTCACGGCTGGCCCGATGCCAGTGATCCGGAGAAGGCATACTTTGGCTGCTACGACACCGAGATTACCGACCCATCCTCGGCCTACCGGATGGATAAGGTGCGCGAGACGCTGGCCGAGCGTAAGGCCAGGAATGTGGTATTCATCGCGGATGCATGCCACTCGGGCACGGCGATGTCGCCCAAGAACGCGGACCCGAAGGCCATCGGCGTCGTGCCGGCGCTGGAGAGTTGGGAGAAGAGGCAGCAACTCCCCAAGGGCTGGATCTTCGTGACTGCGGCCGATCCCGATCGCAAAGCATACGAGAACGCCTCTTGGAGCAACGGCGCCTTGACCCACGCTCTGCTGGAGGGATTGCGTGAAGCCAAGGCCGATGGTTACAAAGGCCGCGGTGCAAAGGATGGCGTCGTGACGTTGGGAGAGTTGGAGAGTTATGTGACCGATCGTATGGGCGAGGAAAGCCTCAGATTCGGCTGCAAGCTGCTCCCGCGGTTCTATTCGACCTCGACGAATCCGGAAATATGGGATTTGAGTCTGAAAGCCAAATGATCTGGGGCTTTTGCGGATTTGGCGTAGGTAGTCATTGAAGAAGTGCGGACTTGCCATCCTTCCTGGAGTTGCCAGGCTTCAGAAAGGAACCGAAGGCATGTCCACCAGTCTGTTGTACCATGTCTGAGGCGTCCGCCGCTAGCCCAACTTCCGCAGTTCGCGGCCCGAATCGGCCTTGGCGATAGCGCCAGAGCCGATTTCGGGAAGAAGTCTTCACTACATATCTACGATCTCCAATGCGTCCGGAAGATGCAGCCCCAGCCGATGCAGCAGGATCGCCTGGTGCTCCGTCGGCCGCGTGACACACCGTTGACGGATCTCGATCCCCTCGCTCGTCGGCATCACCACGTCCACCACCCCGATCCGACCGATCTCCCCCAACACCTTCCGCGGCTCATCACCCAGCCCCGCCTCAGCACACATCCGTCCCAACGTGTTCCACAACACGTAGCCCAGAAAGCACACCAGAATGTGCGCCCGGACCCGATGCTCCTTCTGATGCCAGATCGGACGCAGTTCCAAGTCGCTCTTGTGAATTCGGAACATGCAGTTGGCCGAGGCGGTGGAGGGGGCGTGTCGCCGGATCTGATGCTGCAAACGGCAGCCGAATGCTCGTCGTAAGGCCGGCCGAGTCTGCTAGACCTGCGTCGAACGCCTCGGTCGGCTTTTTCCCCCTTCGTTCTGCAAGTTCCCCGCCCCCTCGCGTCTGATAACCCAAAGCAAGTACGCCAGATCGCCGAGGTCCAAGTGGGGGCCTCAAACCGAGAAGACGTGCTGCTGACTCAGGAGGTGACCCATGCTGGCTTCCACCGAATTCAGAGTGTCCGTCCAGAATTCGCAACTCACTCATGACGATGTCTCGCGTATCGCCGCGATGTTCGTCCGGGAACAGGTTTCGCCGATCATCGTCGTCGATCTCAGTGCGGTTGAAGATGCCACGACCTCGGCTCTCGCTGGATTGGTCCTGTTGCGGCGGGCGCTGCTCCACTCCGGACAGGATCTGCGCCTGGACGGCCTCCACGGCCGGGCAGCCGGAATCTACGAGATTTGCCGTCTTGCCGTCGCCCTGCCTCGTCACGAACATGGTCGAACCGCAGGTGCCCGCAACGATTTGCCGGCCATCGCCCGAGCCCTGACCGCACGAGGTGTATGAGCCGTCGCCCAGGGTGCAACCGGAGTATCGCACTATTGCTCGCCCTGCGGTCGGTCGAGGCTGGATGATAGACGGTGAGGTTATCCGTTCCTTCCCCGCGAATCGCGGTGGAATAACTGCAAAGCGAAACCGAATCAGGCCTCTTCGATTACGCGCCAAAGCCGGGTAACATGTGATCCTCAGATCTTTTGCCGGCACAGGCAAGAAGGGAGAACGCCATGCGGCTCTTCAGTGTCATCGTGGTGATCCTGGTGGCGGCGCTCATGGCCGCGGGAGTGGTGTGGTTCTGGCCGGTGAATCTACTGACGAGTCAGCAGCCAACTTTGACGTCTCAGACGCATCAGGCACCTCCATCGCTCGCCGCCCGCCCGGGCGAGAACACGGCCGTACCGCCGGCAGCACAGACAAACCAGCCAATCCGCGAGGATACGCAGGTGCAGCAGCCGCCTTCGCGTATCACCGACCCGCCCGGTCCTGCTTCGGCCGCACAGCCCTCGCTTCCGGTAGCACCAAGTGTGCAGGTGATGCCGTCTATCGTGCCGCCGGTTGCACAGCCCTCGGCTCCCGCCGAGATTGTCTTGCCTCCTGTGCCTGTGTTTCCGCCCGGCAAACCTCGCTTGGCGGTGGTGCCGCTGAAACTCATGGGCGGCATCGCCGAAAGCGATCGTCAGGCCGGCGAGATTCTGGCCGATCTGCTGATGTCGGATATCGACTCCGAAGTTTACGACCTTTACGAACGATCGCAGATCGAATCGCTGATGAAGGAAAAGGGGTTCCAGGCCTCGGATCTGACCGACAAGACCAACGCAGCCGTGGCCCTGGGCCGAATGGGGAGCATCCGCTATCTGGTGATCGGCAGTCTCAACCGGCTGGGCACCGGATACGTCATGACCGCCCGCGTGGTCGACTGCGCCGATGGAAAGGTCGGCGACCGCGGTTCTGTCAGCTTCACGACGCTCAGCAGCGCCAAGGACAAGGTGCCGGAACTGGTAAACCTCCTGGGGCTGCGCAAAGGCAGCGGCCCGGGCTTGGTCTCGTCACGTAAGCCCACAGGCAACGATCTGCTCGATGCAAACAACCCCAAGGCACCGTTCAAGCTCAAGATCCGAACCGGCGAGGACAAGGGTGAGTATGTCGAAGGCGATCGCATCTCGTTCGTTATCGAGACAGACCGAGACTGTTTTGTGACAGTGATCAGCCGCGACAGTAAGGGCGGAATGATCAAGCTGCTGCCCAACCAGTTGCAGCCAAACGCGTTCGTGCGTAAGGGACAGCCAACACAGATCCCTGCGCCTGAGGCGAGATTCCAGTTTCCCATTATACCGCCCCATGGACAGACGTATGTGAAGGCCATCGCCACTCCGCGGTTTCTGCGATTAAGCGACGGTGACGATGGACAGACGGTGCGCGAGCAGTTCAGATCGCTGGACAAGGGTGTGAAGGCGATCGGGTGGGAAGGCGACGTTGCGAATGTCGAACAGGCCGACGATATCAAGCTGGCCGATATGCTGAGAGGCCAGGACTGGGCCACGGCCGAGTTGTCGATTATCACGCGGTCCAAAGACGATCCTCGCCCGCCGGCTCGGGAAAAACCACCCGCACAAGCGCCACAACCTGAGGCGGGAGCCGCAATTGGCGCCGAAGACCCCAACGAACGGCTGCTGGCCCGCTGGAAAGAAATCACCGGCAGATCCTCCCAAGAGGCGGCGAGATTCTCCTCCCGTTCGCAGGCTCTGGATAGTCTCGTGGTGTCGGAGCTGCTTGTCGTGCGACGTGGTGAGGCGGCCCTGGAAGGCGCCGTACGTTTTCACACCCTCGCCGGGCGGATCGAGACCGTGCGTCTGGGCGGCGATGGAATCAAGTCCATAGACCAGGCCGACCTCCAGCGACGGATCGATCAGCTCAGGGCCGACCCCGACGTTCTCATCGTGGTGCCCAACATCACCATCCGGACTTTCGCCCTGCCGTCAACCCGCTTCTTCCCCGTGCAGTGGGCGTTGCAGAACAACGTCGGCGGGCAGGTCGATAGCGGCTGGGGCCATGTTGCGGACCTTGCCCAGGCGCTTAACCCCCCGCTGATTGGCGTGATGGACTCGGGCCTTGACCTGGATGACCCCCGCCTGGCAGCCTTGGCCTGGACAAACACCAACCAGCCGGCCATTCCCGGCATCGCCGACGACCTCCACGGGTTCAATTTCGTCACCAACAGCCCGGAGATCGGCGGTTCGCCGCAGCAGGTCGCTCACGGCTCGATGTGTGCGTCAATCATCGCCGGGCGGGCGGTGGGGCAAAACGATGACGTTCTGGGCGTGGCCCCGCGGGCGCAAATCCTCATGGCAGTCTGTCAGGGCTCGCCCGACGGTGCCAATCCCGCCAAGGGTGACCTCAAGACGCTGCTCAAGGCCATCACCTACGCTGCGGACCGCGGGGCGAAGTGCATCAATATCTCATTGGGAGGAGCGGTGTCAGCCAAGGATCTGGCTGAAATCAACAAGATGCCGATCTGGGATCTTCTCGAAAAGCGTGGCGTCATTCTGGTCTGCGCTGCCGGCAATGAGGCTTCCGACAACGACCAGACCCCGGTGTATCCGGCCAGCCTGCCCCGCAGCAATGTCATATCCGTCATGGCCATCGATGCCGCCGGTCGCATGGGCCGATACAAGGAACCCTCTGGCAGTTGGCGCAGCTTCAGCAATCATGGTCGGCGCACGGTGCACATTGCCGCCCCTGGCACGCTGATCCTGGGCGCACCCGGCAAGGGCCAAACCCAGCTCGACTACGGCACCTCCTTCGCCGCGCCCGTGGTGACTGGCGCGGTAGCCCTGGTGATGGCCCAGCATTCGGACTGGGATCACCGGCAGGTCATCCGGGCGATCCTGGAGACGGCCAAGCCCCTGCCGGATCTGAAGAACAAGTGCGTCAGCGGCGGTGCGGTGGATATCCGCGCTGCTTTGGAGTGGAAAGGAACCACGAGGTAAGGACTGCGCCGTTAGGATTAGGGCAGAGCCGAGGTTATACTGAGCGCAGGGAGAAGGAATCATGCGGCCAATTTCGGTGATGCTCGCCGTAGCGGCACTGCTGATCGGTAGCACGGCGGCTTCGCGGGCGGCCGAGACTTTGCGGGCTATCGGACTAGCTCCTGTCGCCACAACCACCGAAGGCGAGCAGCGATGGGCGATGATCGTCGGCATCGACGAGTATGCCAAACTGCCCAGGATGCGCTATGCCCGGCAGGATGCCCAGGCGATGGCAGAGTCGCTGGTCAAGGAGGCCGGGTTCCCCAAGGACACCGTGGTGTTGATGACCGATGCCGAGGGAGGCGGTTCACCGCGTCTGCCCACTCGGGGTAACCTGCTTGCCCGGATCAACCGGTTGGCCGAGACGGCGGGCAAGAAGGATCTGCTGCTGGTGTTCTTCTCCGGCCATGGCGTAAAGCTTGATGGCCGGGGCTACCTGGTGCCCCTGGATGGCAACGACAAGGATGAAAGCTCGCTCGTTCCCCTGGCCTGTGTAAAGCCCACGCTGGAGACCTCGCCCGCCCAGCAGCGGCTGCTGGTCTTGGATGCCTGCCATTCGGGAGCCAAGGACACGATCGGTGCCGGCCCGAGCCTCGATACCCTAGCCGGAGCAGCGTTCATCACGCTGGCGTCGTGCGATTCGCGGCAGGTGTCGTATGGGGATGAGAAGTCGCAGCGCGGTGTCCTTACCAGCGCCCTGATCGACGGCCTGCGTGGTCAAGCCGACATCGAGGCCGAGGGCAACAAAGACGGCGTGGTGACAGCAGTGGAGTTGTTTGAATACACGGCCCTGCGAGTCAAGCAATGGGGTATGCAAAACGGCAAGACACAGGCACCCAAGTCTACAGGTGTACTGCGCGGGCGAGTGGAGCTGGCGAGCTACATGCAGGGCGAGCAGATCATCCTGCCGGTGACGGTAGTGCGGCCGCCGACGCAAGAGGAGAAGCCGGCGCTGGCAATTGCTCCGTTCGATGAGCGGACGGCTAAGAAATACCAGGAGGCATGGGCCAGATACCTCAAATGCGACGCGATCTCCAGCAACTCCATCGGAATGAAGCTTGTACTTATTCCACCGGGTGAGTTTGTGATGGGCAGCCCAGAGGAAGAGACAGGAAGGAAGCCACACCAGACGCAGCACAAAGTGAAACTCACCAAGCCCTTCATGATGGGGGTATGCGAGGTGACGCAGGCACAGTGGAAGGCGGTGATGACCGACAACCCGAGCAGATTCATGCGGGATGAATTGCCGGTGGAGATGGTTTTGTGGGACAATGAAGCACGTTTCTACAATATTCTGAACGAGAAGGAGAAAAAGAAATACCGCCTTCCGATAGAAGCGGAGGGGGAGTATGCCTGTCGGTCAGGAACGACATCGGCATTCTATATGGGAAACGCCATCGACGCCAAGGACGTTAATCTCGTCAGCTCTTTTGTTGAGGGTACACGGGGCAGAGAGCATGAGAACACCGTCACGTTCGGAAGTTATCAGCAAAATGCATGGTTGCGTTTTGACATGCATGGGAACGCTGTTGAGTGGTGTGCCGACTGGTACGGTGACTACGCTACGAACGAGATGGATGATCCACAGGGCCCGCTTGACGGCAAAATGCGTGTAATACGTGGCGGTGGTTGGGGTTCTGACAATGCGGAACTTGCGGTCAGCGAACCGCTGGAGTACTCCAATACAGCGCAGCGCCCAAGTTGGTTTTCGCTGTGTTCTGGAACTCCCGTTAGCACCGGAGCACTGTGCCCTTCTCTCGTTTGCGGACGGCGAGGGTCGTACTTCCGTCTGGCCCCGGGTGAAAAAACTGCAAGTTCCAAATCCTCGTGCGTCTGAACCCTCGGCGGCCAGGAGAATCGCCGGAAGACTAGATCGAACTGCCAATCACTAACTTGGAGTCACTTATGCTCAAACGGCTTATTCACATCGCCATCGCGGGAGTACTTGGACTTGCCGCCCCGGCCGTCCTTGCAGCCGATAGGCCCCCTGTGGAGCAGGAAATGCCGCCGCAGGAGAAGCTTATGGCCAAGCGGGCCGCCGAGTTGGATGCCTACCGGCTGCTCGCCGAGCGCATCTTGGGCCTGGAGATTCGTGCTGCCACCAGCGTCCGCGACTTCGTCACCGAGGATGACCGTATCGCCACCGCCCTGGACCATTTTATCAAGGGCGTGCGGCTGGGCCAGCCCCGTTACTTCAACGATGGCACCTGCGAAGTGGATGCCGAGGTCACCATCGAGCAGGTTGTCACCACGCTCAAGAAAGCCTGCGATGAGTATTACAGGGGCGGCAAGTGGACCAAGGACTCCTTCGAGGATGTCGATCGTCGCACCGAACGCAAGATCATCGCGGTCACCGGTTGCGGTGCTGTCCGTCCGCAGACCGTGATCCCCGACCCGGCCCAGGAGGCCATCGTTCCCGCCTTGGCCGCTCGTCGACCGATGGAGATCCGCTTGCCGGAGATCTACCGCAGGTATCCCCCGGCCGAGCGGCTCAAGGCCAAGCGAGCCGCCGAACTTGATGCCTACCGCAAGCTGATGGAGCGCATCTACGGCCTGCAGATTACCTCCAACTCCTTCGTGCGCGATTTCGTCACCGAGCACGATGGCATCCGCGCCTGCCTCGATGGCCACCTTGTTGGCGCCCGCACCATGGAAGTGCGATACGGACCAGATGGCGTGGTCGAGGTGGTCATGGAAGTTACCATCGAGCAGGTTATCACTCAGGTCAAGCGAACCTGCGACGAGGTCTACAAGGGTGGCAAGTGGACCAAGGACTCGTTTGAGGATATCCGCAAGTACACCGAGCGCAAGGTGATCGGCGTCGTCGGCACCGGCGCCCTGGATACGGCCGGCCAAGGTGCAGCCCCCGGTGGCGGCGTCGAGGGCCGGCGCATTGTGGTCGAATGAGACCCAGCTTCCGATATGACCTTTGCACAAGAAAGATCAAGTGAGTTATGACACGCAGCATCCTTATCCTGACCGTCTCGGTCGCCCTGGCCTGCTTGGCTGGCTGCACGCAAGAGACGAAGGAGCGGCACTACCGCGAAGATACCATCCGCCGCGAATCGCCGACGATGGACGAGAACCGCGCTCCGCGCGAAGGCGATCGCCGGCCGGGAAATGCCACCGAGGAGCGACGCTCCGAGCAAAAGATTGTCGTCGAGTAGACGCACCAGATACTTCAGCAGGCCCGTGGCGAGCCGGGACAAACACCTGGCCCGCTGCAGTGTGTCTCGCGCAGACATGGGAGATGACTCATGCGTGGCAATTGGGAAGCCAGTCGGTGGAACCTCACAGCCGCATGCCTTGTGGCCGTGCTCGTTACTGGCTGCTCCAGGAAAGGGAGCCACATCGGTCCCACAACGCAGCCGATGACTCGCCCCACCGCTGTGTCCGAAGCCGACCTGGCCGCGATCCCAATACCTGCAGACGTGGTCCGCGTGCTTTCGCCTTCCGGCCCTCTGCCGACCATCTACAGCCAGCGGCCGCCGGATCATTGGCTGATGGCCGAACGGGCCGCCCAGCTCGACGCCTGTCGCAACCTGCTCAGGGCGTGCCTGGAACTCGCCGCCACCGAATTCCCCGCCCCACGACCGGCCACTTGGCGCGAAACGCTTGGCGGTATGCTCCGTGGCACGAGGCTGACCGATGTGGCCTATGCTCCCGACGGCGCTGTTCAGGTCGAAATGCTCCTGGAGTCACAAGCGGTGCGGAAGATGCTTGTGGCAATCCGCCCTGGCGACGATGCAGCCGCCGCCCGGGCCAGACCCATCCGCGTCGTCGGCCACGGTCTCCTGCCGCCGCCTCCTGCAACGCGTCCCGTCACGCAGCCGGCGGCGTCGCATCAGGGCCCCACGGTACTGCGGGCGGTCGGCACGAGTGCGATGGAAGAAGGCCACGTCCCCGATCCTGGGTGACGTAGCGGGACAGAGAAATCCGTCGGCTAACCGGAAGGCGCAGTCGTCAGTATAATCGGAGTCATGGCGATGGCACATCGACTCATGCTGATGGCCATGATGTTGTGGGGAGTGGTCCTGTCTGCCTCCGCCGCCGATGACGGCCGGGCCATCGGCATAGTCCCTGCAACCGCCAAGTTCGCCTCCGTCGCTGCCGAGGCCCCCGGTGGCAACACCGCCTTGTTCGTTGGTATCAACCAGTTCACCCAGGATACATCTCTTCGGCCGCTGAGCTTTGCTGTCAATGATGCCGTCGCCCAAGCCTATCTGTTCGTCATCGAGTTGAAGCTCATCCCCGCGAAGAACTGCTATCTCTCCCTGGCCGGCGAGCCAGGCACCGACGATACCAAGACCCAGCTCACGACATTGGAACAGGCCGGCATCCGCCGGATCGACGGTGCCCGGGCGGCTATCTTGCGCGCGTTGCTAGCCATCGAGCAGATCCCCGCCGAGCCCGCCGATCTGCTCATCGTCTCCATCAGCTCCCACGGCTTTGAAGACCGCGGAGTTCCTTATGCCATGCCCGCCGACGGCCTGCGGGGCATGCTCGAAGACACCGCCATCAGCCTTTCCAGTGTCGAACAACGCCTTGCCCGTGCCAAAGCCGGCAAACGGCTGATGCTGATCGACGCCTGCCGGGAAAGACCCGCGACCGACGGCAAAGGTGGCGACCTTGCTATGACCTCCGCGTTTCGCTCAGCACTCGCCTCCGCTGAGGGGCAGGCGACGCTCGCCAGCTGCGACGTCGGCCAGGTCAGTTACGAGAACGCGCAGTTTGGCCACGGTGTCTTCACGCACTACCTACTTCAAGCCCTGCGGGGCCAGGCACTGGCCGATCAGAGAGGCTTCATCACACTCGGCCAGGTCAGCGACTACGTTGCCAGGGGCGTCGCCGACTGGGTGACGCGGAACAAGCCTGAGCTCGACAAAGCTGCGGTTCAGAGGCCATGGTTCAAAGGACCCAAGGCCGCTGAGCAGATTCCGTTGGCGGTCGACCCGGGCATCCGTGCCCGCCAGGCCAGTTTCAAGGCGCAAACCGACAAGACGATAGAGGTGCTGAAGCTGAAGATCGACCGCAAGGGCAAGTTCAACGCCGCCCTTTATGAGAAATTGGCCGAGGCTCTGGAGGCTGCCAGGGACGATGAATCCGGTCGCGAACTGCTGGCCAACGCCAGGGAATTCGCCGAGGGCCGCGCCCGCGAGGCGATGTTTGTGGCGTATGTGGAGAGGCTCACTATAGCACGGCCACCCGCCCAGGTTCGGCCGGATCATGCGCAAGGACCCACCTTTACCAACACCATCGGTATGAAGTTCGTCCGTATCGAAGCCGGCGAGTTCATGATGGGCAGTGAACTCTCGCCGGAAGAGGTGGCCAAGCGATTCGGCGGCGAGGCAAAGCAGTTCGAGGATGAGCATCCCCGGCATCGGGTTTGCATCAGCACGGCGTTCTATCTGGGTACACATGAAGTGACACGTGGGCAGTTTGCCCAGTTTGTGCGGGAAACGAGTTACCAGACGGATGCGGAGAAGAAAGGTGACGGGTGGGGTCTGATCAACGAGGGATGGAAACGGCAGCAAGGATTGAACTGGAAGAACCCCGGGTTTGACCAGACCGATGAGCATCCGGTGGTGCTGGTGAGTTGGAATGACGCGGTGTCATTCTGCCAGTGGCTGAGCAAGAAGGAGGGCAAGAAATACCGCCTGCCGACCGAGGCGCAGTGGGAGTACGCCTGCCGGGCAGGCAGGCAGACGATTTTCCCCTGGGGCGATGATGTGGATAGTGGCAAGGGGCGGTCCAATGCGGCGGATCAGACGGCAAAGGAGAGATTCCCGGGGTGGGCGTCGTTCAACTGGGCGGACGGTTTTGTCTACACGGCACCGGTGGGGTATTCCCGGGCCAATGACTGGGGCTTATACGACATGATCGGCAACGCGGCGGAATGGTGCAGTGACTGGTATGGCGCGTATCCCAGGGGCGCAGTAGATGACCCGCAGGGAGCAGAAAACGGTCCGTGGCGTGTTCTGCGCGGCGGGGCCTGGGGAAGCGTTCCGGGGAGCTGCCGCGCCGCTATCCGCCGCAGGGATGCGAGGTTCCTCCCGATCAACGACATCGGGTTCCGTGTTGCCCTGGATTCACCATGACCCTTTGCCCTGTTACTCTTTTACCATCTACCCGAGCGAAGCAAGGGCGGTTTTCGAAAACGAGTCTTCCCGAGAGGCTCCAATGGCTCAGGAACTGTAAGTTTGGTAGGCATGAGCCGAACGCCCCGCCCGGTTTCATCTGCAAGTCGACTGAAGCCGGGCGTCTGTAGCGGTAGACTTATGCCAATCTGGAGAAACCTCATGCTGCGAACACTTGCCTGCATTGCACTGCTCTTGGCAATTCCCCCGTGGGCGGCAGCTCAGCCGGACGACCGGGCCGAACGAAAGGTGGTGGAGGCGACGGGCCAGGCGCCGGCCGATCTCCCCAATGCCTACGAGGCAGCGGTCGAGGATGCCTTGCGTCGATGCGTCGAGGCCGGCGGCGGACTGGAACAGGCCTCCGTCAGCAGGACCCAAGACTTCGTGCTGATCAGTGATGTCATCTACACCAAGACCGTCGGCTATATCGAACAGAGGGAGATCCTGGCACGCAACCCCAACCAGGACGGGCTCTATACCGTGCGCGTCAGGGCCGTCGTCAAACGGGGCAATATCTGCGCGGACGTCGAGGCGTTCAAGGCATTGCTCAAACGAAAGGGCAGGCCAAGACTGATCGTGGTTGGAGCGGCCGACAAACGCCCCTTCGAACCGCGTCTGACGGCAGAGTTGGAAAGCACACTGGTCAAACACGGGCTGACGGCGATCGACCTGCGCCGGTTGTCGGAGAACCAGCGTCGCGATGCCGAACGTGCTGCGCGAGGCGAGCTTGATCCGGCCAAGGCCGCGCTGATCGTCAGGGAAGTAGGCGCGGACTACCTGGTCATTGTCGGTGTGGAGGGAACCATCCAGCCACCCCAGACGGCCTATGGCCAGACCCTTTACCCGATCGACGGCACGGGCATGCTGAAGGTGGTGCGGGCGGATACGGCGATGATCTTGGCCAGTGAAGTGGTCAAGGGACATCTCACGGCCTCGACCCAGCAGCGGGCGTTGGAAGAGATGACCACACGCGTTACCCAGGATGCCCTGAAACTGGCCATCCGCCGCGTCGCCAGCAACTGGTTAGAGGATGTCGACCAGCGTGGCGGCCAGGAGATCGTGATTGTCTTCGAACGTCTGGCCGGCGACCGGTTGGGGAACCTGATTGCAGCCCTGCGAAAGGTGCAAGGTGCGCGTGATGTGATCGTCGACTCGACCGATGCCGAAGGCCGAAGTCAACTCAGGGTGGTAACCAATTCCTCTGCCGCCGATGTGGGGTTCACGTTGCAGAAGATCGACCCAGCGCTGGTGCTCAAGGAGTCGAGCAAGTACCGCGTCGTCTTCGCTGCTGCCAACGCCCCGGGCCCCGTTGGTGTTGAGATTCGCATCTACATCATCGTCGCCATCGGAATAGCCGCCCTGGCCGCGATCGTGGTCGTTCTAGTCCTGCGTCACCGGCCATGAACGAAGGGAATCTCGGGGGAGCAAGATGGTCGTAACAGACGTGCCAGTGGGAGCATCCTGAACGGCAGGCGATCAGGCCCCACGGCACACCGTTAACCACGCCAAAACCACGGTTCGAGAAATCCACCCACTCTCGGAATGACCGATCGCAACGGTGCCGTTAACCCGACCCGCGAGAGCAAGCCAAGAGCGCGAGAGGATTCTCCCCGGAGGCCGCCGATCCTCTCTTGGCGGTTAACTGCAGGGCGGAGAGTGCACCAGGGACCCCGTATAGTCAGATTACTCCGCCGAACCGGAACTGTCCACGAGCGTTGAAGTTGCGGACGTGCGTCGGAGGCTTGTTTCCGCTGGTTGACAGCAGGCCGCCAGCGCCCGATGCTGAGGTTTTCGCATCATCAGGTCATCGGGTGAGCCATGAACTTCGTCCTGCAGCCTTGGCAACTGCTCGTGGTCATCCTGACCGGCTGGCTCAACCGCCAGCAGCAGGCGGTGATTGACTTCCTCCTGACCCAGGTCCAGGTGCTGAAGGAAACTCACGGCGGCAAACGCATTTCGCTCAGCGACGACCAACGTCGCCGTTTGGCCATCAAGGGTAAGGCTCTGGGACGGCAGGCTCTACAGCAGATCGCCACCATCGTCACGCCAGCGATGCCCCGGCGCGCAAGATCTGTGGTGCGCGGCGATCATGGCCGGGTTCGAGCATCGTAACCGGGCATGCGGTCGGTTCGGTGCGGCTGGCCAGCAGCCCGAGCCGCCCAAAACAATTCATGCAGGCGGTTGACAAAACCGATGATGAGTGAGAGAATTGTCAACTGGCCTCTCGGATATTAAGGAGCAGGCGATGATCGGCCAAAGACTACGACAACTTCGTTTGGCCCGTGGATTGTCGCTGGATGAACTCGCAGCGGAGATCGGCGGGCTGGTTACTAAGCAGGCTCTCTCGAAGTACGAGACGGAGAAGAGCGTGCCGTCCCCATTGGTCCTCAACAAGCTGGCCGCGACGCTTGGCGTCAAGGCCTCCTACTTGTGGAGCGAGCCATCCGTGCGCATCGAGTTCATTGGCTACAGGAAGGGGTCGCGCCTTCCGGTCAAGGAGCAAGCGCAGGTCGAGAGCGTCGTGCGCGAGGCGTTGGAGCGAAGGGTTCGCCTTCGCCAATTGGTGGAGGTCGATGACCGTCCCAGCCTCCCAGTGCATTCCATCCCGGTCAAGACCCTGGGTGACGCCGAGGGCGCGGCGGATCGATTGCGGAACACATGGTCGATCGGCACCGATGCCATCTCAAGTGTCGTCGGCACGCTCGAAGATCATCAGGTCCATGTGATCGAGGTTGACGCAAGCGAGCGATTCGACGGGATTTCGGCCGTGGCCTATGGCGAGAAGAACGATGTGACCGCAGCGGCAGTCGTCTCACGCCGTAACGTGCCGGGCGAACGTCAGCGGTTCAACCTGGCGCATGAACTCGGCCACCTGGTCATCAAACCTCTCGACGGCGTAGATGAAGAGAAGGCCGCACACCGCTTTGCGGCGGCGTTCCTCTGCGCGGCGACGACTCTCAGGCGAGAGATCGGTCCATCCCGATCATTTCTCCAGGCTGGTGAACTGCAACTCTTGAAGCGGCGGTTCGGCGTTAGCATCCAAGCGTTGCTCTACAGGATGCGAGACTTGGGCATCATCGCCGAGGGCCACTACAAACAGTGGTGCATGAACATCAATCGGATGGGGTGGCGACGCCGCGAACCCGGTGAGCTTGCTGCCGAGAAACCGCAGTGGCTCAACCAGAAGGTATTGCGGGCCGTTTCTGAGGGATTGCTCCCGCGTGAGGATGCCGAGAGAATGCTTTGCCAATCCGTGCCAACCGATCAGCCAATTTCACTGACCGAACGGCGTGCGTTCCTGAAACTTCCGACAGAACAGCGCCGCCGCATCCTGGCCGAACAAGCTGAAAAGATTGCGGAAGCCTATGCGGACGACTCGGCCGCACGCGAAGAAATGCAAGGGGGCGACCTTGTCACCTACTAACCCCAAGAGGCCTGCTCGTGGCGACATCTGGATCGTCAACTTCGACCCGACCGTCGGAGCGGAGATCAAGAAGAAACGGCCAGCCGTTATTATCAGTTCCGACGCCGTCGGCATCCTGCCCGTCAAACTCGTTGCCCCGATCACCGAATGGGATGCCAGGTTCGCCCGCAACGTGTGGCATGTCCGGGTGGACCCAAACCAGCAGAACGGCCTCACAAAGCCATCGGCGGTTGACGCGTTGCAGGTACGGAGCGTCGATACCCAACGGCTCATCACATGCATTGGGCGACTTTCCCCTGACCAACTTGCTGAGATCGCCGCCGCCGTTGCGGCCGTGATTGAGTATGCCTAACCTCATGCCAATTGGGCGGCAATGGCTCTTTGACAAGTTGAGGCCATGACGCCTTCGGCGGGTTCTTCCGGCCCTCAAGCGGCGCGAGAGCTTATGAAGAGGGTTGCCTTCGGGGAGCTTGAGTCTGTGTCGCGGAACTACGCGACCGACCAGTTAACGCAGAACCCCGAGAGGTGGCCCCTCCGGGGTTCTTTCGTTTCCGCCAGTAACCGCAAGGGTTTACGAGGGGTCGGACTCTCGGCGTTGGCCCGGCGCGAGCGACAGAGAGCGCGGGTTGTGCGGGTCTCGCGGCGGCCGAGGTCCTCTCGCGCGAACAACTCTCTAACTCTCTGCGCGAAAACGGCGATCCAGTTAACAACCCTGTTGCCTTCGCAGGCCGAAGGCAACGCTGTTCGAAACCGAGAGCGCGGAGGGCACGATAGGCATGCATCGCATCCACTCCTGAGTCTGAATGGCTACGGAGCCTGTGAATCGCAGGGGTACTCATCCCGGTGACGACCGCCTGGTCTTCCGCTCGTCCAGGCACTGCTTCCGCAATCGCAGCACCGTCTGCGGGGTCAGCAACTCGCCGTTGAATACGATCTGCCGCGAGGTCTTGTCCGGCCTTTGATTCAGGTACCGCGTCACGTTCATCCAGCGCACGAGCCATCGGCTGTCGGCAATCACAAGATGCACGTCGCACGGCTGGCTGACCCAGTACTTTAGATGCCTCTCGTTCTTCACATCAAAGATCTCTTGCCCGTCGCGTTCGCGGACCCGCACATACGAGTCCCCACTCTTGAGTTGGAGATAAGCCCTGCATCCACTCGCGTCGCCACTATCCTCAAGAAACTCGATATGCGCGTCGATTCCCTTGTCGTACATCGTCTCCAGCCGGCAGATCTGGTTCGCTTCCGCGACGGCGACCATCACCAGGCCGGTCAGCTTCTGGTCTTTGGCGTCGTTGCTCAGCGCAAGTTCCACCGGCGCAACCGCCACGCCCGCGACTGTCCTGGGTGCCAGGCCCTCCCCCCTGGCCTGCTTGAGCAGTTCCACCTTCACCTGCGCGACAAGCTCATCCCGCTGTTCCGCCGTCCCGCCCAGCGACCAGACCACGATCCGACGCGTGCGCCAGTCCGCCTTAATGGCCGCCTGGGCATTGCCCCCTTCCCATTGCCGCACGACGATGTGCTCGCGGGAAAGGCAGTTGAACGCCTCACCCCCGGCAATCTGGCTGAACCACTCGCCCGCAAAGCGCAGCAGCAGGCTATCGGGAAGGTAATCATCAAACTCCAGCACGCACGCGGGCGCATAATCGAAAACAAACCCCGTCGTCGGCCCGAGCCAGTCGAGCACCAGCCACCGCGGGTCTGCCCTGTCCTTGGCCAGGAAAATCAGGTGACAGGCTTGCATCAGTTCCAGAATCTCTCGGTGACAAACCTGCGTCTGGCGATCGCGTCCGCCCTCGTGCGTCTTGCAGGCCGCGCACATCAGCCCGCACAGCGTCGGCTCGTCGGTCACCCCATCTTTGCGGATCGATGCATCCGCCCGGACGATCCCATACACCAGCTTCCGCACCCAATCGGGATGGTATACCGTCCTGGCAATAGGAACCCCCGGCTGAACGCCCGGCACATCCCCCACCCAGTGCAACACCCCCAGGTTCCGGAGAATCTGCAGCCAAATCGGAAAGGCGCCCTCGTCCACGCTCCCGTCGATCTGCTCCTGGGCCCTTCGGAACAGCTCGTTCAAGGCGTCGATGGGCAGGGACTGCTCGAACGGTCCGGCCTTGAGGTCAGCCCTCGCTACCTCATCGCCCTCCAGAGAGTCCTTCACCCGGTGCAGCGAGTCGGCGTACTGCGTCCTGAAGACGTAATCCATCCGGCCGATCAGCTTCCGCAGGCGCCATTGGACTTTCCGCAAGCCTCTGTCCGTCTTGCTGGAGTATTCCCGCACGACACGCACATCCGCGAACCCCGCACAGCCCTTGACCAACTTGGCAGCCTCCTTTTCGGAAATCGTGGTGAAGGCGTTTCTGCCTTCGCTGGCCAATGCCGCTGTGCGGTCGCAGTTGGTAAACACAACCAGGATCGGGATCTTCCCCTGCGCCGATTCTGCTGCCGTTTGCCGCCCGACGTAGTGGCGGATGTAGCGCAGCCAGTAGTCCAGACGATCCTCATCCTGCCGCGTACCGTCGATGACCACGATGTACAGGTTGTGCTGGCTGGCCAGAAAGAAACGGTGGGCGCTCCACAAGTGCGCCTGGCCGCCGAAGTCGTACAGCCAGGCGGTGACCGCTTCACCAGCAGGACCGGCCTTTTTGAACTCCAGGGAATGCATCTCGAAGTCAAGGGTGCGATCAGCTTTCTCCTCGAAGGCCTCGCCCCTCAGACGATTGACCAGTTGCGTCTTGCCCATCTCGCCATCGCCCAGCACGACAATCTTGATCTGGCGAATCGCCTGTCTCAGCCGCTGCAGTTCGGCGAGGATCCGCGCTGCATCCCTGGACTTCACGACTTCATCGGGCAACTGAAGCTGCGGATTGTCTTTGACAGATAGCCAGCGAAGTTGCCCCCGAGGCGGCAGGAGGACTCTCAAGGCCAGAATGTCGGCCGCCTTGATCTGCAGGTTACCGCCCAGGTCCAGTTCGATCAGCCTCGTCAGCGCCTTGAGCCCATCCGCCAGCGCCCGGGCATCGGACAACTCGTTGCCGCCCAGGTACAGCGTGCTCAGCTTCGTCAGCAGCTTGAGACCTTGCGCCAGCGCCCGGGCATCGGACAGCTCATTACCGCTCAGGTCCAGCGTGCTCAGCTTCGTCAGCGCCTTGAGGCCTTCCGCCAGCGCCCGGGCATCGGACAGGTTGTTCCAGCCCAGCTCCAGCGCGGTCAGCGTCTGGCAAATGCGCTCATCGGCCGCCAGCTGATGAAGGTCAGGCACTGTGCATTGCGTGGAGCTCCAAAACAGTCGTCCATCCCAGTCAGGCTGGTGGCATTTGCCCACACGTCGGGCAATCTTATCGTTGGAGTACCCGTGCGGCCAGTTCAGAGGATCGTCTTGTTTGCTCCGCTTACCCATAGTCGGCCCGCCCATGCCCTTCCCGCCGTCCAACAATCCCGCAGGAGCATCACAGAACGCCCCGGCCAACCACCGCCAACCAATCGTCCCTTACCGACAAGTAGACGCCATCCGCCCCCGCCGCCATCCACTCCACAACCCCCCGCCGCCGCCGAGCCATCAACACCGGCCGCGCAAGCCGTGCCGTTCCTGATCCACGCCGCCCATTCTACAGACTGGACCGTGCAGATGCTTGCCGGATCGGCTCGATCGGTATCATAGGCCAGGGCGACCGCATTGGGCCTAATGGCAAATAGTTGCGCTTGCGCCCTGGGGCGCAGGGGGTACCCTGGGGCCTGAATCGTTGCGAGGCCTCGCGTCCACGACAATCCACTTGCCCCAAAGGAGCT
>Ga0315284_10003818_pt1 | contig 21417 bp, 14 predicted proteins | sample YL17G09_16_MG_FD_203696 | JGI IMG/M metagenome (GOLD analysis project Ga0315284, IMG submission 203696) | Sediment microbial communities from Yellowstone Lake, YNP, Wyoming, USA - YL17G09_16 | ecosystem: Environmental > Aquatic > Freshwater > Lake > Sediment | place: USA: Wyoming | collected...
ACCGCTTGTACGCCGCGGCTTATGCGTTTGTGTACACCATCGAAGGCCTGATCGACCGCACCCTGGCCGCCCCCCAGACCTATACCTACGCCAACCTGGACAAAGCGCGCCTTCGCGGCCTGGAGATGGAAAGCGAATTTTATCCTTCGGCCGGCTGGAAAATCTTCGGCACGCTCACCGCGCTCCAGGGGACGAGCGACACCAGCGGCCTTCCCGTCAACGACATCCCTCCCCTGCGGCTGACGCTCGGCACACGGGTCTGGATCGGGAAGTTTTCGGCTGAGATCAACGGCCTCTTCCAGGGGCGGAAAAACGATCCGGGCCCGGCCGAAATCGCCATCGGCGCCTGCCGGGTCTTCAGCTTCAAGGCGAACTATTTCTGGACTCCGTTTAACCTCTACCTGACCGTCGTGAACCTGTTCAACGCCGCCTATGTCGGCCGGCCCGATCCGGAAGCCGTGGAGGAGCCGGGCCGCAGCCTGGTCTTCGGGCTGAGCTACAGCTTCTGACCCGGACCGGCCGGCCCTTCGTCTTGACTTTGCCCCTGAAGTGACTAAAAATCAATGGGCTTTTGGCGTCTTTTCAAGGAGATCCGGCCTTATCCGTGATGTTGGCCCGTTCCTGGGGACATTTCTCCCGCCCTGGCGGGAGTCTATCGTCCCCGGCATCCGGAGCGCACGGTCCTCTACGGGGTGGTCTTCCATCATTTGGAGCGCTTCCTGGCTGAATACGAGAGCCGCTTCGAGAAGGAGTACGGCTTCTTCCGGCCGGTCATTAAGGAAGTCGTCGAGCGCTACCTGGACTGCGGCAACCCGCGCTGCGGGTTTGCCAGAATCAGGTGTCCCGAGTGCAGGGAGGAGCGGCTCGTCATGTTTTCCTGCCGGACCCGGGGATTCTGCCCCTCCTGCCATGCCAAGCGTCTTGAGGAATGGGGAGAATGGATGCGGGAATCCCTCCTTCTGGACATACCGCACCGCCAGGTGGTCTTCACCGATCCGCAGGTTGATTACTTTTCGTGCTCTTTTTTGAGCAGACCGAGGTCCGCATGAATTCCGCCGCATCGGGAACGCCTAACGCCTCCGCGTCGCCCGTCCTCCTGCTCAAGCCGTCCTTGACGCCTCCTGAGCTCTCTTTTATCCTCCCTCACGATGGTTGGATGGGAAGACCGAGGCGACAGGGCGGCCGCGAACCGTCGCGGCCAAAAAGCAAATTCCTATAGAGTCAGTCTATTATCGCCGGCCGGGAGGGCCTAGGCAACAGCCATTCGCCCAAAGGCCATAGGCGCCGATCAACGGCGCGGAGCGGTCTTTCGTCTCCATCGTCAACCGCTTGGCGAATACCGGTTCATTTTTATGGACTCGGGGGATAGCATCAATTATGATGAAAATGAAAGATAAAAGGAGATTTGGCATGAATCGTTTTATTAAGATCTTCATCTTTGCCTCGTTGACTATTTTGCCGATAATGGCCTGGCCGGCCGCCGATCAGACCGCCCCGGAAAAAGCGGGAGAGGTCATCCCCTTTCTGCCAGAAAACTGGGACCTGGCCAACGCCCAAGTGGTCAACCACCTCGACCGCCAGGCGCTGATGGGCACGGCCTTTCTAAAAAACGTGGAGTTCGAGGACGGTGTTATCGAATGCGATATCGCCATGAAGGCGGGAGTCCGGTCCTATCCCGGCATTCTTTTCCGAGTCCAATCCCCGGAGGAATACGAACGCCTTTACCTCCGGCCGCACCGCTCGCCCCTGTATGACGACGCCATCCAGTACGTCGCCGCTTTTCACGGCCTGGACAGTTGGCAGCTCTATAACGGGCCCGGCCTGTCGGCGCGGGCCGTTATTCCGACGGAGCGCTGGGTCCACGTGAAAATCGAAGTTCTGGGGACGCAGGCCCGGATCTTTCTGGACAATGCGCCCCAACCGGTTCTGGTCATCGGCGACCTCAAACGCGGAAAGTCAAAGGGCGGCCTGGGCCTGACGACCATGGCCGATAGAAATTCATTCTTTTCGAATTTCTCCTACCGGCGGGACAGCGCCCTGCCCTTCCCCCCGGCGCCGCTCGCCGACCAGACTCCCGGCTGCATCCGGGATTGGGAAATTTCCCAGCCCTTTAAGAAACGCCTGGTTGATTTCGACAGCTACCCGGACTGGAAGGCGTTGGGCCTGACGAAATGGACAAAAGTCATAGCCCAGGCGGACGGAGTCCTGGATATTTCAAGGACCTATGGCCGGCTGGGAGTCGAGCCGGACGCGATTCTGGCCCGGACCGTCATCCGGGCGGAGAAGGACGGTTCGAAGAAATTCTGGTTCGGCTACAGCGATGAGGCCAGCCTCTTCCTCAACGGCCGGCTCGTCTTCACCGGGAACAGCGCCTATCGCTACCGCGACACCTCTTTCCTGGGGATCGTCGGGCTCTATGACGCCGTCGGCCTGCCGCTCAAAAAGGGCGACAACGAGCTCCTGGTCATCCTGGGAGAATATTCCGGCGGGTGGGGATTGATCGTCCAGGATGCGGATTCCGTTCAAAAGGCGCCGGGAGTCGAGGCGCTGTGGACGACAAACAGGGATTTCCTCATCCCAGAGTCTGCGGCCTTTGACCCGGGAACGGACGCGTTCTATGTCTCCAACTACGACGCCTATAATCCGAGCCGGGGCGCCGGACGCCAGTTCCTCTCCAAGCTGACGCCCCGGGGTGAAGTGGCGGTCTTTCAATGGGTCACGGGCCTCAACAACCCGACCGGCCTAGCCGCCTGGAAGAACACGCTTTATGCCGTGGAACGGACAGGGTTGGCCGAGATTGATATCCCCTCGGCCAAGGTCGTCAACCGTATCTCCCTCCCCGGGGCCGTCATGCCCAACGATGTCGCGGTGGCCGATAATGGAGATGTCTTTGTCTCAGACTCGGCGGGAAATAGCGTTTACAAGATTGCCGGCGGTCAGGTTGAGGTCTGGGTTAAGGGCCCTACTGTCGCCGCCCCCAACGGTGTTCACGTCCTCAAGGGAAAGCTCATTGTCGGGACGAACGGCGACGGCTGCCTGAAGGCCGTCGACCTGGCCACCAAAGAGGTTACGACGCTGGTCAACCTCGGACAGGGGACGATTGACGGCATCGAATCGGACAAGCAGGGCAACCTTCTGGTGTCCCACAACGAAGGGCGCCTCTTCCGGGTGACGCCCGATGGACGGGCGACGAAAATCCTGGACACGACGGCCCGGCGGATGAACATGGCCGATTTCGCCCATGACCCGGGCCGGAACCAGGTCGTCTTTCCCACCTTCACCGACAGCCGGGTGGCGGCCTTCAGTTTGGGGCGATGATGACTTTCTCCAGGGGCCGTATGAAGATAAGAATCCTTTTAGCGGTGATGGTCATGGTCCTTTTGTTCTGTCGGCCAGCCTTTGATTGCACGACAATTGCTAAAGTGAAAAAGAATACCGTTCTCATCGGGTTCAACCTGGATTATAGGGATTTTATCCCAAAAGTTTGGATCATCCCGACCTCGAAAGACTGCTATGGCCGGTTTTGTTTTGGATTCGATAAGAACTTTAAGATCGCCGAAGGAGGCCTGAACGAAAAGGGATTATTCATTGCCGCCAACGCCTTGAATGAAGATTCGGGTTGGAAGGCGAACCCAGGTCTGCCGAATTGGGAGCAATGGTCCGGCTGGCACGAAACGGGAGTCCCCGACGGCATCCTGGCGAAGTGCGCCACCGTAGACGAGGCCCTTAAGGTCTTTAAAAACTTCAATCTCTTCACTCTCAACAGGGTCAAGCTCCTTATGGCCGATAAGTCCGGAGATTCCGTGGTGATCGAGTGGAGCAAAGCCGGCCTTCAGTGTGTGGAGAGAACGAAGGACTATCAGATTTCAACAAACTTTGTTGCCTCCAATTTCCAGCCGGGTCAATATCCCTGTGCTCGCTATAGGCTGGCTGAACAGATCTTAGGCGCTGTCGCCGACCGAGTTTCCGTTGATGTGATCCGTTCGGTGTTGTCCGCCACGCATATGGAGTTCCAAACCCCTACTGTTTATTCCAATATCTGCAACCTTAGCTCAGGCGATATCTATCTCTATTACTTTCATAACTATGAAGAGGTGGTGAAGATGAACCTGTTCCGGGAGATGAAAAAAGGTGAGACGAAATATATCGTGGAGTCGCTTTTCTCTGTCAAGCCTTATATCGCGGATGTGTATAATAAATTCAAAGTCACATGAACGGTCAAAATCGCTTGGCTTTAGGAGCGTTGCTTTTGTGGACGGCCGTTGTCCAGCCCGGCTTCGCAGCCGGGGGGGAAACGCTTCCGCCTTTGGCCCCGTATCGCACGGACACCCCGCCCGTCATCGACGGCCTTCTGGACGACCCGGTCTGGGCCCAGGCGCCCGCGGAAACGGGTTTTAAAACCTGGCGGCCCGACTTCGGACAGGACGCGCACGAAAAAACGATCGTCTATTACGCCTATGACCGGGAAAACCTGTACTTCGCCTATCGCTGCTATGACCGGGAGCCGGACAAGATCAAGGCCTCATTGACGGCCCGGGACAATATCGTTCAGGACGACTGGGTCTGCCTCAACCTCGACACCTTCAACGACCGGCAGTCTCTGTATGCCTTCTACGTCAACCCCCTGGGCATCCAGGGCGATTCCAAGTTCGAGGGAAACCAAGAAGATTACACCATCGACGTCGTCTGGTTTTCCGCGGGCCGGATCGACGCCGAAGGCTACACCATCGAAGTCCGGATCCCGTTTAAGAGCATCCGCTACCGGCATCGAGAGCCCGTGGAAATGGGCATCGTTTTCGAACGGTGCATCAGCCGGCTGTCGGAGTCGGCCACCTACCCGGCGCTCGACCCTGCCCGGGGATTCGATTTCTTAAACATCACGCGTCCCCTGCATTTTGCCGACATCAAGCACTACACCCTTTTGGAGATGCTCCCGGCCTTCACCTACGGGAAGGAGAGCCTGGACGAACAAGGCTCCTTGGAGCCGCAAAAAGCGCTAAGCGACCTAAGCCTCACGGGGAAATACGGCCTGACTTCCCAGCTCATCCTGGACGGTACGGTCAATCCCGACTTCAGCCAAGTCGAATCCGACGCGGGCCAGGTCGATTTCAACCTCCGCTACGCGCTTTTCTACCCGGAAAAGCGCCCCTTTTTCCTGGAGGGACGGGAGAAGTTTGTGCTGGGCGCCAGCGAGGAAGGGAATCCGTTGGAGTCCGTGGTCCACACCCGGACGATCGTTGATCCTCTGCTGGGTTTCAAGCTCATCGGCAAGGTGGGACCCAGGGATACGATCGCCTCGATCTACGCTCTGGACGAACTGGCCCCCGGCTCGCCGGAAGAATATGCCCATGTCACCATCGCCCGCTATAAACATGCCCTGGGCGGCGACAGCTTCCTCGGGGCGGTGTGGACGGGACGTTTCGAAGGTTCCCGGTACAATATCGTCGCCGGATCGGACGGCTACATCCGGCTCAGCCCCTCGAGTTTTTTTGGATATCAAGCTTTGCTGTCCCGGACCCGATCGTCCGACTCGAGCGATGAACTCAACGGACATGCCTTGAACTTTCAATATTACTACACGACCAGGGACCGTCTGTTTGAAGTCACTCTTCAGGATGTGGCCAAGGACTTCCTGACGGTAACCGGCTATCTCACCCGCAACGGGCTGACCCGTCTCAAGGTGGGCTTCTTGCCCATGATCTACCCCAAGTCCCGGACGTTCCTCCGCATCGACCCCATCTTTCACACCATCAACATCCGGGACAAATTCAGCGGCCTGTTCGAGACGCAGAATACCTTCGACCTGCGCTTGATCATGCCCCGGAACACGACCCTCGTCGCCGGCGGCCGCTATCAGACCGAGATCTTTCTCGGCCGGCGCTTCGACCGGAGCGGGTTTCGGCTCGTCGGGACCAGCCAAGTCACCAAGCAATTTTTGCTGGAAGCGCGCTACGTCTATGGCCGGAAGATCCGCTATGTCGAATCCCCCTATCAGGGCCGGGGAAGCGACGCCACGTTCAGCCTGACCTACCTTCCCCTGGATAAACTGAACCTCAGCCTGGACCTGGCCTATTCGGATATCATCCGCTCGGCCGACGGCCGGAAGGAATACGACTATACGATCATCCGCAGCGCGAACACCTTCCAGGTCAACAAGTATTTGTTCTTTCGGGCGATCGTCGAATACAACACGTTTTACAAGCAGATGATGACCGACCTCTTGGCCTCGTTCACTTACATTCCCGGCACCGTCATCCACCTGGGGTACGGCTCGCTCTACGAGAAGCTCGCCTGGGGGGATGAGGATTACATCCCCTCCGACCGCTTCCTGGAGACCAAGCGGAGTTTCTTTTTTAAGATGTCCTATCTCTGGCGGCTCTAGGATGAGAAGAAACCGAGATCTATTGGGCCCGAATGCTGAAGTGTTGTTGACCTTGGATATCCTCACCCAAGAGAATAAATAGATAGTCACCTCTACCGAGAATATTTCACCCGCTTGCAGACGCCGTCGGCCGTTCGTCGATTTGCCCTTGAGCTGGCCGCCAGTCCAGGAAAAAATGCCGAATGCAAGCCATTATGCCGCCCAGACAGATCCTTGATAAAACCGGCCGCCTGCTGAGGGGGGGGATCATTGTCCTCTTTTCAATCGGTTGCCTGCAGGCCTGGGCCGAAAAGGCCGACGTGGGCGGCCGGCCGCAAATCGAATTTGATTTCTCTTCCCTGGAGAAGCTCTGTCTACGGCCGGAGTCCGTGCTGGAGGATGTCGAAGGCTTCTGGCGCGACGACCGGGCCTACTGGTTGACCGCCTGCTGGCATAAGGAAGTCGGCTATCCTGTCCCGCCGCAGGGTTGGATCGATGTCATCAAGGGCTTTGCCGGGCGGCCGGCAGGGGAGCGTCCCGCGCTTCCCGCTCTGCAGCAGGTCCAAAAACTGCAAAGTCAGAAGGATCAATTTCTCGACTATACGCTCTCCCTGCTGGCTTCGTTTCTGCCGCAGGGGGCAGGCCAGCTGTCCACAACCGTGTTCTTCACCACGGCCATCGTGCCCCACGGCTTTCAAAAGAGTTTCAACATAGTCCTCAACATTCCCGCCTCCCGGCCGGCCAACCGGGAAAACGAAATTTTCAACACGATCGTGCACGAGCTGTTCCATGTCGGCTACTACAGAAGCGAATGCCTGATGACGGAAATTCCTTTGAACAGCGCCGAGGAATATGACTTAGTGTACAGCCTGCAGAACGAAGGCCTGGCCACTTATGCTGGATACCTGGCGGCGAAAGAGTATCCGGCCGATGTTTTCCGGGATTATGCCCGAGTGGAGAACATCGCCGAGGTGAGAAAGGCCATCCACCAGGTGAACGCCCTCATGGCCGGCGCGGCCGGACAGCCGGCGGACGCGTTCCGCAAGAATCTTTTTCAGGTCGGCGTCGAGCAACGCGCCCTTTATGTCGCCGGCGGGTTCCTGGCCAAAATGATTGACAACAGGCTGGGTCGGCGGGCCTTGGCTTCCAGCATGGCCACAGGCCCGAGAAGCTTCATTTCGGTTTATAACTCACTGGTCGGTGATTCTCTGAAGGTTCACGAATATGAACTCCCCCGACCGCTAACGCTCAGCCAGAGGATGCGGAAAGCGGCTGTTGAGGGAGATTACGGGAAAATGACCGAGATCCTGAAGACCATGAGGGCGGTAGCGGCCGCGATGGTCCTTCCCGCCGGACACATGCTGCACAATACAGGGCAGATGCTTCTCCGACGGCAGAAGCCCGCGTTGGCCCAGAACGTTTTTGAGGTCTATAAATATTTTTTCCCCAAGCATGTCAATCCCTATGAGGGGCTGGGCGATGCTTGTCTTCAGCGCGGCGACCTGACCGGAGCCATCAAGAATTTCGAAGAAGTTATCAGGCTTTCTCCCGGCCATGTCCGTGTTTTAGAGATTCTCAGAGAACTGAGGGACAAGGGAGCCATTCTCTGAGAGAGGAAATAGCGGACAAGGCGCCGAGTTTGGCGGAGTAGATATCTTTCGGATCTAGTGGATCAGAGCTATTTTATTCCCGGCCTGATGAACAGCATGTCTGGTAAGGGCACGTTGGTTTTCAATTCAATAATTCTTTGATGCACGATGATTCGCTTATCCTTGACCAGCGGGCCCTTGTTCAGCCTGAAACACGACAAAAATAGCCCCCCCATTTCCTTGTGGTCGGAATAGCGCGAAGTATGGATGAGTCCTTTTTGGTCCTTAACCTCTTCGAATATCAGAAAACCGTTCTCGGCATTGAAGAAGTAATTTCTGGCAAATCCATCGGGCCAAGTTAAGCACAGGTCGTGCGCTTTCACCCCATCGACAGCCACAACCCCAACAAGAACGGCTGCGATTCCCATGCTTTTATAATTGAGGGGAGGGCCGCCGATGATCCCTTCAAAACCGGGGATGCGGCTATAGTTCGCCGCATAGGGGCTTGAATCAGGCATTTCCCTTGAGTTGATGACGATGTCCGTATCCGGGTCAAGGGAAGCTGTCCAGGCTTTCTGTCCATCAAAGGCAATAACTTGTTTCGGTTTTTGGCGAAATTCAGCCCGCGATAAATTGGGACGTTTCCAATAAAATACGGCCTCAAATTGATCGCCCGTATCCGGATAAAAATAGACAGCCTTGACGGCCATGGTCTCGATTTTATGAATATCGGACTGCCCGGCCATGACCCGCGCGTATCTTTGAAGCACATCTTCTGCGGTATCCATTCCTGAACAAGGCAGATAAATGGCCAGGGATAAGAAAACGCACGCTTTTTTAATGATTTTCAAAGTTCCCACCTCCCGAACTATCGATCAATTCTTGCCGTTTCCACCTCGACAGGCCAATTCCGCGATGGAAAAGCAAATACATTGGCATCTACCAATTCTCTGTGGCTATTTATTCGCCGGAGGCCGTCTCCGGCGGGACAGGCCGGCAAGGCTCAAGACCGCCCCGGTTCCGGCCATCAGGCCAAAGACGAAGCCCACCAGGAAACTCCAGGGACGTCCCAGCTCGGCCAGGCCCAGCATCGGTCCTAGAATGATGCCCAGGGCGCCGATAGCACACAAGCCTGCTCCCAGGCCGAGTTTCAAATCCTTCATAGGTATCATTCTCCTTTTCAATGAATCTTTCATCGGCCTTTTATCCTATAAAAGTGTTCGAAACGCGGCCAGGGATAATCGATGGAAGGTCATGGACATCTTTAAGCGGTGCAACACGCCTCTGAGATGAAAGGACAAGCGAAATTCTTCGGCCAAATTGGGATATTAGATCCTCATGTTCTGCTCCCCAGCGGCTATTTCAGCCGCTTGTCGAATTCTGCTGGCAAGAAAAGGCCCATAAGTCTACACTTCGCTCCATGAATTGAAACGCAAGGAGTAACTCTAAGCATGCGAAAAACCATCCTTCCTATAGTCCTTCTAATCCTGCCGCTGATATCAGCGGCCAAAGATAGCAACAAAGAGAAGCCCGCCCCTACAGCCGCCAAGGCGGTCATGGCTGTCCGGGCCGAAGCGCCCGTTATCATTGATGGCCGGCTGGAGGAAAACGTCTGGAAGGGCGAGGCCGGCGAAGGCTTTACCCAAAACGACCCCAAGGACGGCGAACCGGCCACGGAACAGACCAAGGTTTGGGTGGCTTATGATGATAAAGCGATCTATGTGGCGGCCTTTTGCTACGACAGCCAGCCGGACAAGATCATCGGCCGTCTGGGCCGGCGCGACTCCCAGACCGATTCGGACTGGTTTGTCGTGGCCGTCGACCCCTATTTTGACAAAAGGACCGGCTACCTCTTCGGCGTCAATCCCATAGGCTCTATCACCGACTCGAGTTTGTCGAATGATGTGGAGGAAGACGATTCCTGGGACGGCGTCTGGGAGGCCAAGGCCGAAATCAACGGCCAGGGCTGGATCGTGGAAATGCGCATCCCCTTCAACCAGTTGCGCTTCGCGGCCAAAGACGAATACACCTGGGGGGTGAACTTCCGCCGCGTCATCAAGCGCAAGAACGAAACGGTCAGCTTCGCCTGGGTGCCCAAGAGCGAACCGGCCTTTGTCTCAAAGTTCGCCCAGTTGGAGGGCATCCGGGGCATCAAGCCCGGCCGGCATGTCGAGCTTATGCCCTACACCGTCGGCCAGGCCCAGTTCCGGCCCGAAGAAGAGGGCAATCCTTTTGAGACCGGCCGGCGGTTCACCGGGAACGCGGGCTTCGACCTCAAGCTCAGCCTGAAGAGCAACCTGACTTTGGACGCCACGGTCAACCCCGACTTCGGCCAGGTCGAGGTGGACCCGGCGGTCATCAACCTCTCCGCCTACGAAACATACTATTCTGAAAAACGGCCCTTCTTCATCGAAGGGGCCTCGATCTTTGACGCCTTCGGCCGGGGCGGGATCTACATGAACGCCGGGTTTAACTGGCCTTCCCCGACTTTCTTTTATAGCCGGCGCATCGGCCGCGCTCCTCAGGGCTATATGACCGAAGAGGGCAATGCGAGCATCCCCGACCGTTCGACCATCTTAGGCGCGGCCAAGGTGACGGGTAAGCTGGGGACCTGGAACGTAGGCCTGATCAGCGCCCTGACGGCCAGCGAGTTCGCCCAAATCGACCAGGCCGGCGCTCGACTCAAACAGGAGGTGGAACCCTTCTCCTTCTACGGGGTGGTCCGCGCCCAAAAGGACATCGACAAGGGCCGGAGCGGCATCGGCTTTATGGCCACCGGCATCCTGCGCGATAACGACTCTCCTATGCTGGACGGCATTCTCAACCGCAAGGCCTTCAGCCTGGCCGTGGACGGCTGGCATTTCCTGGACAAGGACCGCAACTGGGTCATTGGCGGCTGGCTGGGCGGCACCCGAATGGAGGGCTCAGTGGAAGACATCCTCCGTCTGCAGTGTTCATCTATGCACTACTACCAGCGGCCAGACGCTAGCCACCTGGAAGTGGATTCGAGCGCGACCTCTCTCACCGGCTGGGGCGGCAAGTTCTCCCTGGCCAAGCAGAACGGAAATTGGATAGGCCTGGCTTCGGTCGGCATTCTGTCCCCGGGCTTCGACCCCAATGACCTGGGGTTCCAGTTTAGCGCCTCGGATACCGTCAACCTGGCGGGCATCGGCGGCTACCAATGGACCAAGCCCGGCAAGGTTTTTCGGTATGCCCTGGCGGCCGCCGGCTACGGCCAGAGCGCGGATTTCGGCGGCAACAATTTCTTTAAGGCGGGCGTCGTCCTTTTCCAGGCACAGCTCTGGAACTTTTGGAGCGTCAACATCGAAGTGGACTACTTTCCTGAAACCCTGAGCAAGACCCTCACTCGCGGCGGCCCGATGGCCCTCATCCCCACCAGCTACACGGTGAGCGGCGCTGTTTCTTCGGACAGCCGGAAATCCGTAGTCATGCAGTCCAGCGGCTACCTGAGTAACCGCCCCGCCACCGGTGTTGAACATTACGTCTACATCGGCCTGCGCTGGAAGCCTGCGCCGAACATTGATCTCTCTGCAGGGCCTTCGCTGACGTTTGAAAATAACGGCCTCCAATGGGTGACCCGGGTGACGGACGCTGCCATGACTTCCACCTTCGGCCGCCGCTACGTCTTTGGCCGCCTTGAGCAGAAGACCATCGCCACCGACATCCGGCTGGACTGGACCTTTACCCCTCGGCTTTCGCTCCAGGCCTATCTCCAACCCTTCCTGGCCGTGGGCAAGTTCGATGAATTCAAGGAGCTGGCCCGGCCTTCGACATTCGACTGGAACACCTTCGGCCGAAACGGGTCGACCATTGACTACGCCGACGGCGTCTATTTCGTTGACCCGGACGGCGACGGTCCGGCAGCCCTTCTTGCCTTCGGCAACCCGGACTTCAACTACAAGTCCCTGCGCGGCACAATCGTCCTCCGCTGGGAGTACTTGCCCGGCTCGCTGCTCTATTTCGTCTGGACCCAGAACCGGGCCGATTATGCTCATCCCGGCGACCTGAGGCTGGGCCGGGACTTGTCCGACCTTTTGACCGCGCCCGGCGACAACATTTTCCTGCTGAAGGCCTCCTACCGCTGGAATATGTGAGCGGCCGACGAGCCTGTAGGGCAGGGAGTTTTCCCCTTCAGCCGGAGGAGTGCTGCGGCAGAAAAATAGCCTGAACAGAGGCCTGGAAAGCATCTTCAGGCGGGTCATTGCCTCCAGCGACCGCTTGTCGAAGGCATTCGCCGCTTGAAGGGTTTTGATTCTCAAGCGGTTTTTTCTTTGGTATAGCATGTTTTGCAACCGGCCTGGGATGGGAGAGGAGGGATCATTCATCACCACCGGCCAGTGTGGTATTCTATAAAAAACGGCATGGAAGATGGAGAGTCCGCGTTTTGATCAGCTTTAAAAAGAAGAATCGTCTCTTCTGGGCACTCCAGATATCAGGATGGCTTCTGTTTTTCGCCCTCAGCCTCATGGCCTACTGGCCGAGAGGGATGCTGACCTCATCTCTGGCGGAAAGATACGCCACCGGCATGGCTGCGGGATTTGTGGTCACGCTGGCCTTCCGCACCGTTTACCGAAAGGTTAGGACTCGGAACTTGTCCGTTCTCAAGCTGTCTGTCACCATCCTGATTTCCTGCCTCCTGGGGTTGAACGTGCTGATTTGGCTCTGGAGCTTGCTCAGAGTTCCTTTTTTGGGCTGGAAAGCCTTGACCGTCCTTCCCAAGCTTTCCATCTATTTGTACAAGATGGTCTGGTGGTTCATGCCGGTCATCGGCTGGAGCGCCCTTTACTTCGGTATCAATTTCTGGCAGGAATGGATGGCTCGTAGAGAACAGACGGAACAAGCCCAGGCCCTCACTCAGGCCGCCCAGCTCCATATGCTCCGCTACAGGATGAACCCCCACTTCCTGTTCAACGCCTTGAATTCCATCCGGGCCCTGATCGCCGAGGACCGAACGGCGGCCAAAAACATGGTGACCGAGCTGTCGGAATTCCTCCGCTATTCGCTGGTCAGCAAAAATTATAAGAATGTTCCCTTCAAAGACGAGCTAGAGTCCGTCAGGCATTTTTTCAACATTCAGAAGGTCCGTTACGAGAACAAATTGGACATCTCTTTTCATATCGACCCCGCTGTCGAAGAGTTTCCCATAGCGAGTTTCCTCCTTCATCCCTTGGCCGAAAACGCCGTTCGCTATGGAATGCGCACCAGCCCCTTACCTCTGAATATCCTGGTTAAAGCCGAATCCTGTCCGGAGGGCCTTCAGGTCGAAATCTGCAATTCGGGCTCCTGGATTGAACCCTCGGAAGAAAGCCACGCCTCCGGCCTGGCCCGAGGGTTGGACTATGTGCGTCGGCGGCTGGCGGAGGTCTACCCCAAGAACCATCGCTTTGATATATTCGAAAAGGAGAACGCGGTTCATGCCCGGCTTTTCATTGGAAAGGAGGCCAAGGCCTCGCTGAACGGGGAAAGATGAGAAACCGAGAATCCCTCTTCTGGATCCTTCACAGCGCGGGCTGGATCGCCTTCGCCGGGGCGATGACGTTTTTCACCTACAGCGACGAATGGAAAAAAGACCCGCCCCTTCTTTTATTTCTGTTTTCCTACGTTGTCGGCTTCCTGAGCTGCCTTCTGCTCCGACTCTTTTATAAAAGGATCCGGATTCACGAACGCCCCTTGAAGTTTTCTGTCCTGATTGGAGTGGCGGCCGTATTTATCCTGGCCAACCTCTGGCTGGGGATTGAAATTTTGGTGGGGATCATCGTCTGGCGAGGCCAGGATGCTTTCCAGGATTTCTGGAAACTGTATATCGCGGCCATCTCCTCCAGATTCGTCCCGGTCCTGGGTTGGACATCGCTCTATTTCGGGATAAAAATATGGGGGGAATGGAAAGAACAGGGAGAAAGGGCCAGCCGGGCCAATGCCCTGGCCCAGGCCGCCCAACTCCAAATGCTCCGCTACCAGATCAACCCCCATTTCCTGTTCAATGCCATGAATTCCATCAGGGCCCTGATTGATGAAAATGAGGACAAGGCCCGGGAGATGATCACCGAGCTTTCCGAGTTTCTGCGCTATTCCCTGGTCAGCAAGGACTATGCCGACGTGCCGCTCCGGGAGGAATTAGAGGCCATTCAGTACTATTTTGCCATTCAGAAAAGGCGGTATGAAGCCAAACTGGAGGTCAGTTACGATATCGATCCCCAAGCCGGCGAATATCCCGTCCTCAGCTTTTTGATCCATCCCCTTGTCGAAAACGCCATCAAATACGGAATGCGCACCGGACCCATGCCCCTCATCGTTCATCTGGCCGCGCGCCTCCAGGATCATTCCCTAGTGATCGAAGTCCACAACACGGGAAAATGGGTGCCGCCCTCCCCGCTGGGCAGCCCGGACGGCCAAGGAACGGGGACGGGCCTGGACAACGTCCGCCGCCGGCTGGAGAATGCCTTTCCCAACCGGCACCGTATCGCCATCTTTGAGAAAGACGGGTCCGTTTACGTTCAATTGACCATCCAGGGGCAGGGGGGAGGTTGAAATGAAAAAAACATTGACGGCCCTCGTGGTCGATGACGAGCGGCTGGCGCGAAAGGATTTGATCTCGCTCCTCAGCCCCTATGAGCATATCCAGGTCGTGGGCGAAGCCGACAGCGTTCCCTCAGCGATCAAGGCCATCCATGCTCTGAACCCGGACGTCATTTTCCTGGACATCCAGATGCCCGGCGATTCCGGTTTCGACCTCTTGGACAAAATCGATGTGGAGGCTCAGGTCATCTTCGTCACGGCCTTTGACGAATACGCCATCCAGGCCTTCGAAGTCAACGCCCTGGATTATCTGCTCAAGCCCGTCAACCCCGACCGTCTGGCCCGGGCAATCGAACGGCTGGAGCATCGCGAGCCGGACATCCCGCTGAAGACGCGGGAGCTTAAATATGATGACCGGCTGTTTTTGATGCTGGGCAAGCATTTTAAATTCCTGAAAATCAACACTATCACCAACATCCGGGCGGCTGGAGACTACTCGGAGGTGATGACCTGTGACGGGTTGAAAGGCTTGACCCTCAAGTCCATGAAGGAATGGGATGCCCGGCTTCCTTCCCAGCAATTCCTCCGCATACATCGTTCCACGATTATCAATATGGAATTCATTGAGAAGGTCGAGGAATGGTTCAACTACTCCTTCCGGGTCTATCTCAAGAGGCTTGAAGAGCCGTTCGTTTTGAGCCGGAGGTATGTGTCCAAGTTGAAAGACCGCCTGGGGTGAGCTCCCCAGGGGACGTTTGTTGATTTTTTTATTAAATCGTGCCCGTTTCTTAGAAGATCCTCGAAGGCTGCGGCTGACCGTAAGGGGCGCCTCCCGAAAAAACCGTTTAGGGGCGGTCGAGTGTCTCTATAGAATCGGAAAGCGCGGCGCGCATCACTAGATAATGGAGCTGGGACCGCGAGTTCGTTCCCAGCTTGATAAAAATGTTGGAAACGTGTTTTTTGACCGTCGCCACCGATATGAACAGAGCGTCCCTGATCTGAGCGTTTGACTTCCCGGCCAAGATCAGGTCGATCACCTCGCACTCCCGCTTGGACAGGTCATGGGCTCGAAAAAAAATCGCCATCGGCGCCTGCCGGGTCTTCAGCTTCAAGGCGAACTATTTCTGGACTCCGTTTAACCTCTACCTGACCGTCGTGAACCTGTTCAACGCCGCCTATGTCGGCCGGCCCGACCCGGAAGCCGTGGAGGAGCCGGGCCGCAGACTGGTCTTCGGGCTGACCTACAGCTTCTGACCCGGACCGGCCGGCCCTTCGTCTTGACTTTGCCCCTGAAGTGACTAAAAATCAACAGGATGACCCGCAAATTTTCCCTGGTCCAGATCGCTTCCCTCCTCGCCCTGGCCTTGACCGTCGGCTTTTTCATGGACTTCAGCCGGCATTTGCCGGGCTGGTCCATGGTCAACCACGCCTGGTCGCCCGACCCGGTCCAGATCATCATCCTGGCCTTGCTCATTTTCCCCTTCCTGTTCGGCGTGTGGGCCCTCTACTCCTGGGGGACCCGAAAGGCATTCGGGCTCGACTTCGGCTTCAGCTTGGGCCGCGACCTGCTGAGCTATATTCCAGCGCTCGTCCTTCTGCTGGCCCCCTTGACCCTCGGCCACTACCTCTCCGCCGACGACCTGCGGGCCAGGCTCATCCTGTTGGGAGTCGGGGCGCTCCTGGCCGTCCTCACCATCAAGGCTGTTCAAGCCTGGCGCTGGTCGAAAGAATATCCCGCCCTGGCCCGGGAGGTGGCTGGCCGGTTCGGGCGCTGGCCGCTTAAAAAAAAGCTCATCCTTCTTTTTCTGGCGGCCGTCGTGCTGTACAACGCCGGATCGCTGGCCATGCTGGGCAAGGGGATTTGGTTTTCCGGGGACGAACCCCACTACCTGCTCATCACCCACAGCCTGCTCCACGACGGGGATTTCAACCTGCAGAACAACTACGCCAGCCGCGACTATGATGCTTACCTGCCGGCGGGCGGCCTCCCCCTCATCGAGCATGTCCATCGCCGGCCAGATAAAAATGCCTCTTATTCTTTTCACTCGCCGGGCGTCTCGTTTCTGATGTTGCCCTTCTATGCTGTTGGCCAGCCGCTCGGTCCAAAAGGCCTCATCCTTCTCCTGCGTTTCGGCATGAGCCTTATCGGCGCAGCTTTCGGGCTGCAGCTTTTCTTGCTCGCCCTGGAGGAGTTCAAGAAGGAAGGCCTGGCCCTCGGGCTATGGGCCCTAGTCGGCTTCACCTCTCCCGTCTTTTTCTATTCCATTCACATCTATCCGGAGATGGTGGTGGGGCTGATGTCGCTGTGGCTGTTTCGCCTGGCTCGTCGCCCCAAATGCCTCTCGGCCGGCAAGCTCCTCCTGGCCGGATGCGTCTTCGCCGGCTTCATCTGGTTCCATGCCGTTAAGTACCCGCTCCTGCTCGTCCCGCTTTTCCTATATTTTTTGTGGGTGCTTGTCCGCAGACACCACTTGCGCTGGAAATTGGCCTGGTTTCTGGCCGGTCCGGCGGTCATCGGCGGCCTGTACCTGATCTTCCAATATTCCCTCTACGGGTCGCTGTCCTTCTCCACCGTTTCCTGGCAGGGCTCCATGACCGGCGTCGAATCGGTCTCCTTCTTCAAGAAGATCCTGTCCGGCATCCCCTTCCGTTATCGCTGGGAGACGCTGGCCGGCTATTTCCTCGACCAGAGGGATGGCCTGCTCCTCTACGCGCCCATATATTTCTTCTCTTTCCTGGGCCTCATCGAAATGGCCCGGCGCAATATAAAAAGACTTCTGCTGCTGGCCGGCTTGGTGGCCCCCTACATCCTGGTCCAGGCTTTTCTCACCCAGCGCACAGGCTATGCCCCCCAGGCTCGGCCCATCACCACGGTCATCTGGGCCCTGGCCATCCCCCTGGGCTACTTCCTGACCGCCAACTCCAAAAAGATATTCTCCGCGCTGGCCGCCGCGGCCGGCGCCCTGAGCCTGGCCGCGGTCGTTCTGCTGCTGCTCAATCCCCTGGCTCTCTATCAGGAAACAACCGAGGGCGCAGCCGAGCGGAGCGGGCTGTTTTTCAATAAGTTGAGCAACCTGCACTTCAGCCTGGGTGATTATCTTCCTTCCTATTTAAAGGTCAAGGAGGCGAACTGGCTGCCCAACGTCGTCTGGCCGCTGCTCCTGGCCCTCTTCCTGATCGCCTACCTCCTCTGGCCTAAAAGGAATTTCAAGCCCAAGCTGGGCCTCACCATCGCCCTGTCAACGGCCGGGGCCGGCCTCTGTTTCCTATGGCTGGCGCTCTTTCCCCGGGTCGTCCTGACCAACCCCATCCGCCTGGTCACTTCCCAAGGCGAACGGATCGGCTTCTACAACCTCTCGCGCGTGGCCAAGCCGACCGATCCGGCGGGCCGCTTCCAACTGCTCCAGGACAACCGCGCCTATGATTTCTACTTCACCAGCTTCCGCCGCCTCAGCCGCATCCCCATCGACTTCGGCTCGGAGAAGGGCGTTTACAGCCTCAAGCTTTCCCTTTTCGACACCCCCTTGTTCCAAGGAAAAACCATGAGGGAATTCAAGACGGTGACGGCCATCGCCCCCCCCTTCTACCGGCTCAAACGCGTTTATCTCTACCGCGTGAGCATCGCCCTGCGGAATAAAACGCGCTTGTCGACTGGGGAGAACCCCTACCGTTTCGGCTTGCGGCCTGAAAGCTGAACTGGTCCGGAAGCCCGCCGTTTGGCCGGATCTGTCCGTTGATCGTTGAACATCCGGAACGTCAGCAGTCCTTTCTTATGCAGTTTGAATTTGACCAGCGTCTTGAGTATGGACAGCCCGTAAACCAGGCTGCGGCCCAGGCCGATCTGGCTGGCTTCGGGGAAATAGCGCGTCTCGATGGGGATCTCCCGAATGCGCATTCCGTGGATAACCCCCTGGGCGATGATTTCGGAATCAAAGACAAAATCGTCGGAATTGGCCAGGAAGTTGACCGTCTGGAGGTAGCGCCGGGAGTAGGCCCGCAGGCCGGAATGGTACTCGGTCAGGTACATGTAGAAAACGGCGTTTTCCAGGGCGGTCAGAAAGATGTTGGCCAGGTACTTCCACTTGGGCATGCCGCCCTCCAGCGGCCGGCCGCCCAGCATGCGCGACCCAAAAACCGCGTCGCACTCTCCGTTGAGCAGCGGCAGGATGAGCTGGGGGATGACCCGCGGGTCGTACTGGTGGTCGGGGTGGACCATGATCATGATGTCACCGCCCATTTTCAGGGCCTCCAGGTAACAGGTTTTCTGGTTCCCGCCGTAGCCGCGGTTGCTCTCATGGACAAAGACCTTAAGGCCCAACCGGCGGGCCAGAGCCACCGTGCCGTCCCGGCTGCAGTCATCGGTGAAAATGATGTCGTCCACCCAAGGACGCGGAATATCGTTCAGAGTTCGCTCCAGCGTCTTTTCGGCATTGTAGGCCGGCATGACCACGATGATTTTTTTTCCGCGGCGGGAGGGAGGGACCGGCGGGGAAGGCGTCCGGCGCAGCCGGGCCGCAGAACGATGCATCGTGTTCACGGGCAATAATCTAACACATAACCCAATTTTCATGAATCCTCAGGCCGAAGTGCGAGTTGCCCAGGCTGGAAGCGATCGGGCGAAGGTCAGCCGATTGAAGTTGGGGGGCATGCCCAAATAATTGATTTTAAAGAGGCGTCGGAATCGCCCTCTAGGCCCCCCTAGCGGAGGGGGGCCCCGTCGTTTTTTTGACGGGGGGAACCGACGGGACTGGTTCCCCAGGGGGCCGGGGGCGATTCCGGCGCCGATACACAATCATACAAATGGAAATATTTGCCTTGGGTTGCCTTGGCTTGACGGTTCCGCCCACTCCGATTAAACTTACGCCCGAATGAACAATAAATCCCGGAACACTCTGACCTATGCGGCCCTGCTGGCCCTGGCCGGCGGGCCGGCGATCGTTGTTCTGCTTTGGGCCCAGAGTTCCCAGTTCACCGTCCTCGACCATCGCTTCAGGCCGAATCTTATTCTGCTCGGGCTGGTGTGGGCCGGCTTTTTCGCCGTTCTGGCTGTTCTGCTCAAAACATTGAATCGCGCCTGGGATGAGGAGGATGTCCTCGACCTGGGTCCCAAGCATATGCCCAACCTGGCCGTTTTCCTGCCGCTGGTTTTTTTCTACGTTTCCCCGTTCCTCACCCGCTTCTACCTGACCCGCACCGACCTCCGGGCCCGCCTATTGTATTTGGCCGGCCTCATTGTGACGGCCATGGTCTTCCTCCGTCTGGCTCAGAAATCCGGCCGGCTGCACAACTACCAGACTCCCGTCAAACGGCTGGAGGATCACATCTCCCGTCAGCCGCGGCGGAGAAAAATGGTCATCCTCTTCCTGGCGGCTTTTCTGTTCTACAACCTCTGCGCCCTGGTCCTGGTCCAGGGGGGCGTCACCTTCTCGGGTGACGAGCCCTACTACCTGATGACCAGCCACAGCCTGCTGGAGGACGGGGACATCAACCTGTCCAACAACTACAAGCAAAAAGACTATTTCCACTTCTACGAAAAAGAGAAGAATCCCCGGCTCAGGCTGGGCATCTACGGCCGTCAAGGCCGACAGGGAACGGACACCATTTATCCCATCAACCTGCCCGGCACTTCCGTCCTGATACTGCCCTTCTACTGGCTCAGCCGGCTCTTCCGCGGCTGGCTGCTGACCTTTCTCCTCAAGAGCAGCCTGGCGGTGTGGGCCGCCCTGCTGGGCGTCCAGGTCTATCTTCTGGCCAAGCAGCTCTGGAACCGCGAGCGGGTGGCCATGGGCCTGTGGTTCGTCTATGCCTTCACGGCCCCCGTCCTGTTCTATGCCGTTCATCTCTACCCCGAGCTGCCCATCGCCTTCTTCTCGGTGCTCATCTATCGCAAGATCGCTTCCCAGGACAAGCTCGAAGCCGGGCATCTCCTTCTTTTCGGGTTCCTGTTGGCTCTCTTCCCCTGGTTCGGCCTGAAATACAACTTTCTCTTCTGGCCGCTGCTGCTGGTGGCCCTCTATGAGCTGCTGCGCCGCCATGGGGCCCGCGCCCGCGTCCTTTTCCTCCTGCTGCCGGCCCTGGCCGGCCAGGTGCTGTTCGCCTTCTTCACCCACGCCCTGTACGGCACCTACTCGCCCTTCTCCATATATGAAGGAGTCATGACCACGGAGCAGTCCCAAGCCCTAAAGGCTTCCATCCTGAGCTACCCCTGGCGCTGGCGCATCGAGTCGCTTCTGGATTATTTCCTCGACCAGCGGGACGGCCTGCTCCTCTATGCTCCGCTTTACACTTTCCTTTTTCTCGGCCTGGTAGAGGTCATCCGCCGGGCAAAGAAGGAGGCCATCACCCTGCTCCTCATCAGTCTCCCCTACCTGGCTAATTACGCTTTCTTCACCCACCGCCAGGGCTACAGCCCCCAGGGCCGCATCCTGGCCCCCCTGTCCTGGGTGGGCATCATCCTGGTGGGCTTTTTCCTGGCCCACAACCGCAACCGTTATTTTCACTTCGCTTTTCGTCTGGCCGCCCTGGCCAGCCTGGCCCTGACAATCGTCCTGCTTCTCCATCCCTCCTTTCTCTACCAGCCCACCACTCATGAATACACCCAACGGCCGGGCGACCTCTTCGTGTTTCTCAGCAACCTCCATATCTTTCTGCCGCCCTTCCTGCCTTCCTTCATCAAGGTCGACAACACCGGCTATGCGCCCAACGCCGTATGGCTGGGCCTGCTCCTGGTCTTTATGTTGATCTATGTCCTGGCCCGCTCGAAAAACGAACTGCCTCGATTGTTCAGGCCGGCGGTGACTATCTTTCTGCTGGCCGGCGGGGTCCTCCTCTGGGTCGTTTATCCTCGGCCGGCGCCCTATCCGACCCTGTCCGTGGCGGAGGGCTCTCCCCAGGCCCGCGGCTATTTTCTATTCCCCATGGGCGGCGGGG
>Ga0315284_10003819_pt1 | contig 21409 bp, 18 predicted proteins | sample YL17G09_16_MG_FD_203696 | JGI IMG/M metagenome (GOLD analysis project Ga0315284, IMG submission 203696) | Sediment microbial communities from Yellowstone Lake, YNP, Wyoming, USA - YL17G09_16 | ecosystem: Environmental > Aquatic > Freshwater > Lake > Sediment | place: USA: Wyoming | collected...
AACTTATAAACGATTGTTCTGTTTTTTGGGCGGGACTTGCTAAACTAGTTGTTGTACAGAGAGTTCTGAATAGAGAAACTCACGAGGCGGTCGCCCTTGCCGCCGCCTTTTTCGTCGTCGCCCTCGCCTTTTTCGCTTCCTCCTCGGCCGCCTTAGCGTTGGCACCGTCCCCCGACTCTTCCGAGGGCGCGCGCCTAGCAGCAGCGGCGGCAGCTGCTCTCTCCCTATGCTGCTGCTGCTGCCTCTGCTGCTGCTGGCGGCGACGCTGCTTGCTCTGCTGCTGCTGCTGGGCTTGGCCGGCGCCGCCGTCTCCTCCCGCTCCTCCTCCAAACGCGGGGAAGCCTCCCGCGCGGGCGGCGGCGGCGGCGGCCGCCGACGCCGCGGCCGCCTCCCTCTGCCACTGCTCGAGCCCGGCCGCCGCGGCCGCCCAGGGCGCGACGTCCTCCCACTTGTGCGCGGCCGTGGCCGCGAGGGGCATCTGGCCCTGCAGGAGGAGCTGCTGCGGGATCTGTCGGAGAGAATGCTGCCGCTGCTGCTGCTGGTGCGCTGCGCAGGCTCCTGCTGCTGCTGCTGCTCCCTGCTGCTGCTGCTGGGGATCCGAGGCGGCTGCGGCTGCTGCGGCATTGGCGGCGGCGGCGGCGTTAGCAGCGGCGGCGTGCGCTGCCATCAGCTGCATCAGCACGTGCGGGGGCATCATCATCGCCGGGGGAGGCTGGGTCGGGAGCGGAGGCGGGCGCGCGGTAGCAGCTGAAGCAGCGGCGGCAGCCGCAGCAGCGGCCGCCGCGGACGCGGCGGCCCCCCCGGTGCTCGCGCTCCCGGAGCTGGGCCCGCTGGCCGAGCTCAGCGCCGCCAGCGCGTTCCACCAGGGCATGCCGGCCCCGGCAGCGGCAGTAATCGCCGCGGCGGCAGCGGCGGCGGCGGAGGCGTGCGGAGGGTGGAGCGGCGGGAAGCCGACGCTGCGGGCCGCCGGCGGCGAGCGGGGCGGCGCGGCGCCACGCGACCCCGCGGCGGCGGCGGCGGAGGCGGCGACGGGGCGCTTCCCCTCCGCGGCTGCGGACAGCTCCGCCTCCTCCCTGGCCCTGGCGACGACCCGGTGCAGGGCCGCGACCTGCGCCGCGAAGGAGGCGCCCTGCGACGCGAGCAGGCGCCGGACGGCGCCAAAGGCCGCGGGGCCCAGCAGGGCGGCGGCGGGGGCGGCGGCCGAGGGGGCCCCCCCCGCGGTCGCTGCTGCTGCCGCTGCCGCCGCCGCCTCGGCCGCCGCTGCTGCTGGTGCTTCCGCTGGCTCAGGGAGGGTCCTCTGCGCCTCGGAGCTCATCAGCATCGACGTCGTCGCCGCGGCGGCGACGGCGGCGATGTCCGACGCCGACGCGCCGCCGTTGGTGTTCCTCCGGCTCGATTGTTGCTGCTGCTGCTGCGCTTGGCTCCCTCCGCCGCAGCCGCTGCCGCCTCCGAGCATCAGCGTGGCCGTGTCCGCGTCGGAGGGGGCAGTGGAGACGGAGGCCGTGGCGCCCCGCCCCCTGCTCCGCGGGTGGAGCGGGGGCAGCTGCTGCTGCAGAGGAGCCTTCTCGGCCCCCTCTGCCGACTGCCGACGCCACCGCTCCGGGAGCTGCGACGACGAGGCAGAGACCAGCCGCATAAGGTAAGCGTCTACGTCCCCTGCCCTGTCCCTGGCCGTGGCCCTGGAGACGCGCCGCCGGACGAGCGGGGGCTTGCCGAGCGGCGGCGAGGAGGAGGGCGAGGAGGAGCGCGGCGGGTGCGAGGAAGAAGATGGGTGTCGAGGAGGCCGCGAGCTCGAAGAAAGCAGGCGCTTTTTCGAAGTGCCGATTCCGACGCCGCCGCCGCTCCCTCCCGAGCTGCTCTGGCCGCCGGAGTAGGACGCCCCGCTGACCCGCTCCCATTCGCCCGAGTCTGGAGGGCTGGCAGGCAGGGAGCGGCGCGGAACACGTCGCGGCGCCGGCCGCGCCACGGTCTGCTTTTGCTGCTGCTGCTGCTGCTGCTGCTGTTGCTGCTGGAGATGCTCGCCGTCACCGGGCGAAGAAGGAGACACTCGCCTCTTGCTCTTGCTGTCCACCATCTTCTTCTTCACGTCTGCTTCCTTCGCTTCGATCCCGGGGTCCCGCGAGCTCTGGTTTTCGTGATTTCGTTGCGTGGATGAAGGGTTCGTAAGGTGTGAGAGAGGTTGGACAAATTGAAACGAAAAAAGCGACGAGCAGAGGCAGACCTCCCGCGCCAGAGAATCAAAAGACCTCCCGCGGCGGCTGCGCGCGTGGGGACCGGCGCTTCTTCGAAGCTGGGCCGTGGCAGACTGATCTTTGCCAGCAAAAGGGCGGGTCCCTTACCTGGAACGGTGCGTCCATCAGCTGAGCGCGGGGGTGGGAGGAATGTGAGGGAGAAGAAGAAGAAAAGTGGTCAACGGTTCACAGACGCTTTCGAGAAAATATCTTTTTCTTTCTCCAACGCCCTGCGAAGAAAATCAGAGCAACTGCCTGCTGGACAGACTGGGAGGAGGAGCTGACACGTACTGAGGAAAAAGAAAATTCGAGTTGCGGGGTTCGCCCCCCACGCGGAAAAACCTTGCGTTTCTCTTTTCTCTCTCTCTCTCTCTCTCGAATCCTCTCTCTCTCTCTTCGAAGAGGAATTACAATGCGGTGCTCTCAACCCTGCGGAAGCGTGGGGCAGCCCCTCGTCAGCAGCAGGTGGGCGACGACCAGCTGCACTGCGACGCCGGCGGCGGCGGCCGCGGCCAGCTTCAAGAGGTGAGGCGCCGGCGGGCGAGCAGCGGCGGCGGCGGCGCGCCTCTTCACCCCCTTCTGCTGCTGCTGCTGGTTCCTGCTGCTGTCGGAAGAGAGGAGGCCTCCGGTGGCGGGGGCGGGGGAGGAAGGGCGCTGCTGCAGCAGCAGGGAGCGCATCATCGGGGGGCGTGGAGGGAAGTGCTGCTGCTGCTGCCCCTGCTGCTGCTGCTGCTCGCTCTCGCTCGGCGGCGGCGGCGGCAAGGGCGCGGGCGACGGCGAAGAGGTCCTCTCGCGCAGCGAGCTCGACTTTTGCTGCTGCTGCTGATGCTGATGCTGCCAAAGCTGCTGCTGAGGAGGAGGAGGAGGAGGGGGAGGGGGAGAGAGCATCACGGCAGGATCAGGAGCAGCAGCAGCAGCCGGAATCGTCACTGCGACCTCGGCGACGGGGACAGGGGCCGGCGGCGGCAGCGGGACCAGCCTTCCCGTCGCCTCGACCGCGGCGAGCGCCGCCGCGGACGAGGAGGCCGCCGTCGAGAGCGCGCGGGCCGCGGCGGCCGCGGCGGCGATCTCGACGCCCCGCAGGCGCTCGTCGAGGGCCGCGGCGAGCGCGGCGGCGCGGTCCCCGCCTCCGTGCTCCTCTTCGGCACCGCCTCTGGCCGCCTCTTCCCCGCCGCCGCCGCCGATGCTGGCAGCCGCGGCCCTGGCCCTGCCCAGCGCGCTCGAGAGCAGCGCAATCAGGGCGGCCTCCCGCTCCTCCTCGGCCGCCGCCGCCTCGGCCGCCGCGCTCGCCTTCGCCGCCGCCGCCGCTCCCGCCGCCTGCTCCTCCTCTTTCACTTCCGCGTCCAGGGCCACGGCGGCAGAGGCGACCGCGGCCTGCTGCCTCTGCGCCTCCTCCAGCGCCTCGACGAGCTCCCCCCGGAGCCTCTCCTTCTCGTCGCGCGAGGCGGCGAGCGCGGTGCTGAGCCCTCGCGCCTCGAGCGCCGCGGCGTCGGCCGCGGAGCGCGCCTCGAGGGCCTCGCGCCGCTGCTCCGCGGCCCTGGAGCAGGCTTCGGCGGCGTCGCCCTCGGCCTCGGCGCGGGCGGCGTCGAGCTCGGAGAGGCGGGAGCGGAGGGCCAAGAGCTCGTCTTCTGAGTTCTCGGTTTTTCCTTCCTCCTTTTCCTCCTCCTTTTCCTCCTCCTTCGACACAGTTGCGGCGGCCGCGGCAGCTCCGGCTTCCGCTGCCTCGCGCCGCGCCTCCTCCAGAGCACCCGCGGCCTCATCCCGCTCCGAGAGAGCCTTGGAGAGCTGTTGCTCAAACTCGAGGCGCTCGCGGGCGAGCTCGGCCTCGGCGGCGGAGGCTCTCTCGGCGGCGGCGGCGGAGGCTCTCTCGGCGGCGGCGGCGGCGGCGGTGGCGGTGGCGGCAACGGCAGCAGCCCCGCCCTCATCCTCCTTATTCTCCTCCTCTTCTTTCTCTTCCTTCTTCGAAGAGTTGGCAAGCGCGACCAGCGCCGCCTCCGCCTTGGTCTCGGCCGCCCGGGCCGCAGCCTCGGCAGCGCAGGACCTCTCCTCGGCGGCGGCGAGGGCGGAGGCGGCGGCGGCCCTCTCGTCCTCTCCCTTCCCCTGGGCCTCGGCTTCAGCCCGGGCAGCCCTGCCCTCGGCCGCCTCGGCCCTCTCGCGCGCGGCCTCGGCCTCCCCCGCCAGCCTCCGGCACTCGGCGTGCGCCGCGGCCGCCTCGGCCTCGAGCGCCCTGCGCGCCTCCGCCGCCGCCGACGCTTCCGCCTCGGCGCCGGAGAGGGACCGCTGCGACGCCTCGGCGGCCCCCCTCGCCGCCGAGAGCTCCGAGCGGAGGCACTCGGCCTCCTCGAGCAGGAGCGCCGAGGCCTCGCGCTCTCGTCCCCGCAGGGCGTCGAGCTCCTCCCGGGACCTGGCGGCGTCCGAGAGTGCCACGGAGGCGCGCTCGTCGGCCGCGGCCGCCCTCTGCTTCTCGCCGGCGAGCTCCCTCTCGCTGTCCGCCGCCAACGCCGCCAACGCCGCCGCTCGGTTTGTGGCGGAGGCGAGCTCGCTCCGCGCCGCCGCGGCGGCCGCCTGCGCCTCCCTCGCCGCCCTCTCTGCAGTCTCCCGGGAGGCGGCGGCGTCCGCGAGGCGCGAGGCGAGGACGTCGCGCTGGGACTGGGCGGCGGCGAGGGAGGCGCGGGCAGCTGCCGCCGCGGGCTCGGCTTCGGCTTTCGCTTTCGCGTTGCTCTCGGCCAGAGCGGCGGCCCTGCCGCTCGCCTCCTCGGCCGCCACCTTCGCGTCCGACAGCTCCTTCCGCAAGGCCTCGACCTGCGACAGAGCCGCGGACACGGCAGCAGCGGAGGAAGAAGCCTCCTCTTCCTTGGCAGCGGCAGCGCCCCGAGCGGCAGCAGCAGCGGAAGCGGCAGAGAGCCCCCTCTCGGCGGCCTCCCTGCGGGCGACCTCCTCCTCGACCTTGGCCCGCAGGTCCTCCCTCTCGCGCTCATGCCGCTCCCTCTCGACCCCCAACAGCCGCCTGTGTTTCTCCTGCTCCGAGGACACGGCCTCGACCACTGCAGTGGCGGCGGCGCGCGCGGCGTCGGCCTGGTGCCTGCGGGTGGCCTCGGAGGCCTCGGAGCAGGCCCTGACGGTCGCGGCGGCGGCGGCGGCGCAGGTGCGGCCGTCGGCGGCCGAGAGTTCAGACCGCAGCCTCTCCTCGAGCTCGGCGGCCTCCTTTCGACGGAGCTCCTCTGCGGCCGCAGCGCGGGCCTCTGCAGTCGCGGCTCGCTCGGAGCTCTCCCGCGAGGCGGCCTCGGCCCTATCTTTGCTCTCCCGAGAGGCGGCCTCGGCGGCCTCGGCGGCCAGGGCCCGGCGCTCGGCCTCGGCGGCGGAGCCCACGGCGACCCTCCGCGCCTCCCCCGCAGAACAGGCCTCGGCCGCGGCGGCCGAGGCGGAGCGCCTGGCCTCCGCGACCGCTGCCCCCAGGGCCTCCCGCTCCCTCTCTATTGCCCGCTGCGTCTCGGCGACTGCGGCGCGCGCCCCCTCGTGCTCCCGCGCCACGGCGGCGGCGGCGGCCCTGCGCTCCCTCTCGATGGCGGCGCCCGCGGCCTCGGTTGCCTTTCCGATCGCCCTTTGAGCTTCCGCGACCGCCCTCCTGGCGGCCTCGCGCTCCGCGGCGGCCTCCCTCGAGGCCGCCGCGGCTTCGGCGACGGCGCTCGCTGCCTTCTCGAGGAGGCCCTCGGCCTCGCCTTCGGCCGCCTCTCTGGCTGCGAGGGCTTCGTCGCGAGCGGCCTCGAGCTCCCCGCGGAGCGAGGAGCACGCAGAGATGGCGTCGTCGCGCTGCTTCAGGGCCACCTCCAGCGTCGCTGAGGCGTCCGAGGCGGCGTCAAGGGCCGCGCCCAGGTCCCTGGAGGTGGCTTCCCGGTCCCTCGAGGCCGCCGAGGCCGCTGCCAGGGCCGCGTCGGCAGAGGCCAGCGCCGCGTCCCTCTCCCTCGCCGCGGCCTGGAGCAGGGACAGGGCCCTGGACTCCGCGCCCTTGGCCTCCCGCTCCGCCGCGCGAGACAGGTGCACCTCCTGCGCCAGGGCGGCCTCGCGCACGCGCGCGGCCTCCAGCGCGCCGTCGACCTCGCCCGAGAGGCCCGCCAGCGCCGAGGCGGCGCGCTCGGCGCCGGCGTCGGCGGTCGCTGCCTGCTGCCCGGCAGCATGCAGGGCGACGGTGGCCCTCTCGTACTTGGCGCGCCACCGCTCGGCGCGGGCGTCCGCGTCGCGGAGGAGGTTGCGGATGGCGAGCTCGTCGTCTCTGTCCGAGGTGTTCGAGGAGTCGTCGTCGTCGTTGGCGTTGATGTCGTTGGTGTTGTTTTCGTCGAGGCTGGGCGGAGGAGGAGCAGCAGCAGCGGGAAACGGCTTTGTCGCCGCCGCGGCGGCGGCGGAGGAGCGGCGGAAGAGGTTCCAGCGCCCAGGCGTCGTCGCCGCCGCCGTCGTCGTCATCATCTCTGCGGAAACACTCGCTGCATTGACCGCGTTGCTGCTGCTGCGCCGCTCGGCGAACGGAGAGCGGGCCTGTTTGAGTTGAGGAAAGAGGGAATGGAATTGAGGGGAGAGGGGAAAAAAAGAAAAGAAAAAAAGAGCCGTTACGGCGGGAGTTACGAGTTCGGTCGCCCTTGTCTCGCTCTCTCTCTCTCTGGGCGCGCTTTTCTTTTGCCTTTGACACAATCTGCAGCACGTACCTCGCGCCTCATCTCTCTGCCTCTCGTAAAGGTGGAGAAAGGAGAGAAAAAGACAGGCTTCGTTGCCCCAATTCGGAGGAGGAAAAGAAGAAATTCTGAGCTGTGTCGGGGCTCTCGTCGAGACGATGAGCCTCGAGTCTCTTCTCACTGCTGCCCCACTCTCGCTCGCTCGAAATTGGCCTTCGAATTTCTTTCTTTCTTTCTCACTCGCATCGAGGTCTCGAGAGCGCCATGCCTCCTTTTCTCAATCTTCAATGCTCCACGCGGCCGACGAGAGGCCTCTGGCAGCGGCCAGCGAGTTCTCCCATCGAACGCAGCAGGAAAATTACCTCTCCTCCGCGGCTTCCTCGATTAGCCGCCGCCTCCGTCGTCAAACCTCGACTACGCTCCTCCTCTTCCTCCCTCCGCGCCGTCCCGCTCTCCGCGGCCTCCGGCCCGGCGGACGCGGAGGCCATCCGCCTCGTCGCCTCCGACGTCGACGGAACGCTCCTCTGTCCCCAACAGACCCTGCTCCCGCGCGTCGCCGCCGCTGTCCGCGCCTGCGAGCGCGAGGCCTCGGTGCCGCTGCTGCTGGCGACGGGCAAGGCCCCCGGGGCGCCCTGGCTCGACCGGCTGCTCTCGCCTTCTTCGCCCGGCGGAGGAGGACTCGGAGCGGGGCCGAGGCCCGGGGTCTTCATGCAGGGCCTCTTCGTCGCCGACGCGAGCGGTCGGGTGCTCTTCTCGAGGGCGCTCGACGCCTCCGTGGTCGAGGCCGTCGGCGAGCTGGTCGAGGCCAACGCGGGCAGGCTCACGCTCGTCGCCTACTGCACCCCTTCCTCCTCCGCTGCCTCCCCCGCTGCCTCCTCCCCCGTCCCCGTGCGTTCGCGCGTGCTCTCGAGTGGGCCGGCGGGGGACGAGAGGGCCGGCAGGCTCGTGTTCTACGGCGAGCCGCTGCCGGAGCCCGTGCCCCCGCTCCCGGGGGCCGCCTCGGGCGCCACGGCGCTCTCCGCGGAGGCTCGCCGGCGCGGCCTCTCGGTCCACAAGCTGATCGTCATGTTCGACGCCGAGGGCGAGGGGAACGAGGGGCTCGATGAGCAGCTGCGGGCGAGCATCGTCGCCCTGCTCGGCGGCGACGACCTGACGGTCTCGCTGACCTCTGCCCTGCCGGGGATGACCGAGGTGCTCCCTCCCGGGGCGTCAAAGGCCGACGGCGTCCTCCGGTACCTGGGCGAGATCGACCTCGCGCCGGACGCGGTGCTCGCGGTCGGCGACGCGGAGAACGACGTCGAGATGCTCTTGTTGGCCGGGATCGGCGCGGCCGTCGCCAACGCCGGCGCGACGGCGATGCGGGCCGCGGACGTCGTGGTCCCTTCGAACGCCGAGGGGGGGGTCGCGGACGCGATCGAAAAGTTTGTGCTGGCGCCTCGAGGGCTCCGGGTTTCTATCGAGTCGCTGTAAAAAAAAAAAAAAGGAGTCGGAGCGCACCTTCTAGAGCACCTCGGTCGTCCCTTCTAGAGACTCCTTCTAGAGACTCTCTCGATCATTTCTCTCTCGTTCGTTCGTTTTTTTCCATTGAAGAATCAAGGAGTAAAAAATGAGGCGCTCCCACGCTCTCTTCCTGCTCGCGCTCGTTGGAGTGGCTGCAATCTTTGCTTCCTACGCGTCCGCCTCGGGGCAGTGCAAGCAGCCCCCCTCCTCTGGCGGCGGCGAGAAGGCAAAGGGGAGCGGGAGCGGGTGTGGCGCCGCGGTCGATGGCGATGACGAGCAGGTCGAAATCATAAAGATGAGCTCCATCAACTTCGAGAAGACGATCGCCGGCGAAGTCGACGAGCCCGAGGATTCCATCACGCTCGTGCTGTTCGAGGGCGAGGAGAAGAGGTGCGAGTTGAGATGGAGGGAAAGAGGGATAGAATTGCTGTCTTTAAAACCGAATCAATCCCCGAGATCGAAGCAAAAAAATCTCACCCTCCTCACCCTATTGAAAAATCTCTCTCCTCTCCCTCTCTCTCAGGCCCGCCGTCTCCGCCGCGTTCAAGCGGGCCGCCGCGGCCCTCGAGGGGCTGGGCGTCCAGGCCGCGATTATTAATTCCGTCGCCGACCAGGGCCTCTCCAAGGTCCAGGGCGGCGGCGCAGGCGAGACCGCGGTCCGCGCCTTCTTCTCGACGCTCAGAGACCCGGAGGAGGAGCGAGGGGGCGGAGGGAGGAGGCCGACGAACGTCGCTGCCGGCGGGGAGCCTCTCGTCGCGGGAGAAGGCGGCAGCGACGACGACGGTCCCCTGGCGGACCCGAGCGCGATCGCCGCGGTGGCCCTCGAGGCCCTGGCCGCCGCGGCGGCCTCGCGCCTCGGGGTCGAGGCGTCGGCGCTGCTCCCGCTGCCGGGGCGTCGGAGTCCGTCTCCCTCTTCGGCCTCTCCGTGCTCTTGCTCCTCTTCTTCCTCCGAGGAGGAAAAGGCCTCTCCGTGTTCCTCTTGTGCCAAGAAAGAAAAGGACAAGGACGAGAAGAAGAAGAAAAAAGAGGCCGAGAAGAAACAGGCCAAGGAAGAGGAAGAGAAGACGAAGAAGAACAAGAAGAAAGACTCGAAGAAGGAGAAGAAGAAGAGCGACGACGGCAGCGAGAGGAAGAGGAGCACGGCGGGCCGCGGCAGCAAGAAGAGCAGAAAGGGTCGGGTCAACGAGGGAGGGGGCTACTTCGCCTCCTCGCCGGACATCGACGCCCTCGGGGACTCGACCTTCGACGCCAACGTGCTGTCGGCGGACTCGAAGGCGACGATGGTGATGTTCTAGTGAGTAGCGAGGGAAAAGAGAGAGAGGGGGGGAAAGAGAGAAAAGAGAAGCGAAGTTTTTTCTTTTTTTTCCGAGTCACTCACCTCGACATTCCCAAATTCGAAAAAAAAAACTTTTCAGCGCCCCCTGGTGCGGCCACTGCAAGCAGCTCGCCCCAGACTACGAGCGCCTCCCGCAGCTCCTCGCCTCTAAGAAGCACGGCAACCCCGACGCGCGCGTCGCGGCAGTCGACTGCGACAAGCACAAGCAGGTCTGCTCGAGGCAGGGCGTCCAGGGCTTCCCCACGCTCAAGTTCTTCAAGGCCGGCTCTTCCTCCTCCGGCGAAGACTACCGCGGCCCCAGGGACGCGGACAGCCTCGCCGCGTTCATCGCCGAGCGCGCGCCCAAGAGGCCCGCCGAGATCGTGGAGCTGACGGGCGAAGACGTCCTCCAGGACTCGTGCCCCCCGGCGGGCAACAGCGAGGGGCTCCTCGACGCCGACGAGGCCGCCGCGCTGCCGCGGCTGTGCCTGTTCGCGTTCGTGCCAGACCTGCGCGACTCCTCCGCCAGGGAGCGCAACGCGCTCCTGGAAGAGCTCCGGAAGGTCGCGTCGGAGTTCGCGGGGCGCCCCTACTTCATCGGATGGGCCGCGGCGGGGGCCCACCCTCGGATCGAGGGGGCCTTCGCTCTGGGGTACGGCTTCCCAGCTCTCGTCGCCTATGTTCCTCCGGACGCCGTCCGCAAGGGCGCCGCCAGGGCCGTGCACCTCAAGGGGAAATTTGACGCCAAGTCGATCGTCTCCTTCGTGGAGAGCGTCCGCGGCGGCGGCGGCGGGGGGGCCTCGGGCGTCGACCCGAGCAAGGTCGTCGCTGCGGACCCCGGCGCCGTCGAGCCGTGGGACGGCAAGGACTTCGACCCCAGCAAAGATTCGGCAGCCGGGAAGCAGGACGAGGAGTTTTCGCTCGCGGATCTGGGGCTCGACCTGCCGAGCGCGGGCAAGGACGAGCTTTAGGAACGAAAGAGAAAGAGAGAGACAGAGAGAGGGAGATTTTGAGTTCTTTTATGTCACAATCGAAAAGCGATTCTTTCGCTCAACTTTTTCGTTTTCTCTCTACTCCTCGTCGGCGACCTCCCCGGAACGAAGAGGAGGAGCGGAACTCCTCGCCGCCGCCGAGGCCTCGGCCTCCAGCTCCAGCTCGGCCACGCGCGCCCTCAGCCCCGCGACCTCCCTGTCCCTCTCCGAGAGCCTCCAGCGGAGCACCGCGAGCGCGGCCTCGGGGTCGGCCGGGACAGGCGCCGGCGGCGGCACGGAGACCGCCGCCGCGGCGGCGCCGGCGACGGCGGCGGCGGCGACGGCGGGCGGCGGCGGGCGAGCACCGACGGGAAGAGCAGCAGCATGGCCGAGCGTCATCGGAGACGCGGGGGCCAGCGGCGAGGTGGTCAGCGGCGGCGAGGGGGACGGAGCCCCTCCTCCCCCGCGCGCGGCAGCAGCCAACGGCGACGGCAGCGGCGACGCCGCGGGAGAAGCGCAGTGGCTCCTGCTGCCCCCTGCTCCTCCGCGCTTGCCGAAACCGCTCCCGCCGGAAGCTGTCGGGGAGAGCGCTTCCTCTGGAGCAGCAGCGTGACCAGTGCTACTTACTCCTGCTCCTCCTCCTCCTCCTCCTCCGCCGATGCCTCGGAGGCCGCGGAGGCCGGCGAGCATCTGCGCCGCGGCGCGCGGGAGCGAGCCGCCCGACGGGCGGAGCGGTGCCGGCGCGTGCGCCGCTGCCGCGCCGCCCTCCCCGCCGTCGCCTTCCGTCGCCCTCCTGTCTGTGTCCCTCTCCGCGTCCGTCCCGGAGAGCGGCGACGGGGGCTGCTCGCTGCTGTCGACCGAGCAGCGGCGGTTCCCTCCGCCGCCGCCTCCGATGATGGCGCGGCCGCGGGCGGCGGCGCGGAGGGCCCCGCCGCCAAACGCCGCCCTCGCCCCCCCGCCGCCGCCGCCGCCGCCAGCAACTGCCGCCGCCGCCGAGGTCAGCGAAGGAAGCACCACCACAGGGCAGGGCCCGTGCCTCGAGAAGTGGCCGCCCAGCGTCGACGAGCCGAGAGCCGCCGCGCCCGAGAGCGCGGTGCGCAGCCTCGTGGCCGGCGGCGGCCCTCCGACCACGACGACGAGCTGGGCGCTAACGGCGGCGGCATGGGCGACCAGAGCCGCCTTGGGGTCGAGGTCCGGGAAGAGGCTCTGCTTGGGCTTGGAAGGAGAGGAGGAGGGAGAAGGAGAAGAAGAGGCTGCTCCTGCTGCCGTTTCCGAAAAAGGAGTCGTCGCTTCGCCGTCGGTTCGGTCGGTCCAGCTTGCTCCTCCTCCTCCTCCGCCGCCGCCGCCGCCGATGACGTCTGAGGACTCGATAGCGTATCCCTGGAGGGCCTCTGCGGCGGCCAACAGGGCTTCTTCCGCCGCGGCGCGGGCGCGGGCGGCGGCGGAAGCTGGTAGCAAAAGAAGTGGCGGTTTCGGAGCGCCGCCGTCGCCGTCTTCGCTGTTTGTCTGTGCCGCCGCTGCCGCTGCCGCCGCCGCCGCAGCAGCAGCAGCAGCAGCTTCCTTCTCCTTCTTCTTGTTCGACCTCGGGGGCCTGGGCAGCCACGCGGCGAGCAACACGTCGTCGTCGGGGAACAGGCAGCGGGCCGCGGCCCACCTCGCGACGGCCGCGGCCTCGCTCGCGTCGCCGCCGCCGGCGGCGCCCGAGAAGGCCAGGAGGACGCGCCTGCCGCTCCGGGAAGGAGCGGAGGAGGAGGGGGCGCGGCCGGCTCCGCCGCTGGCGAGGGGCGGGGGAGAGAGCGCCAGCTGCCGCTGCTGCCGCTGCTCCTGCTGCCGCTGCCTCGTCGCCGCCGCCGCCGCGCCCCCGCCGAGGCCGAGGCTGAGGCCGCCCAACAGGGCCCCAAGGTCCGCCTCCGACCGGATCCGCATGCGGTCGTTGCGGGCGCACTCGGGCCTGACGACGAGGACGCCCGCGGCGGAGAGGGCGGGGGCGGGAGCTGAGCTGCCGCTGCTCGTCGCTGCAGCAGCAGAGGGAGCAGAGGCCTCCCTCTCTCCGTCGCCGGCGTCACTCGCGGCAGCTGCCGCCGCCGCGGCCGCCTTGGCCGCCGCCACCGCGGCCTTGGCCGCCGCCGCCCGGAGCCCCTTCCTCACCCCGCCCGCGGTGCCTCCGGACCCCGCCCCGCCGCCGCCGCCGCTCCCTCCGCCGCCGCCCCTCCCGACGCCGGCGCCGGCCATCGAGAGCGACGACGAGGACAGGAGGGCCGAAGCGGCCGCCCCCGAGGCCGCAGCCGAGGCCGACGTGGACGACGAGGAGGGCGGCCTCTCCCTCGCGCCGAGGACCAGGACGTCGATCCCTTCGGAAAGCGCAAAGTTCAGGATCGCCTGCGCCCGCGAGGGGCTCGGGTCGAGCTCGACGACGGAGTGCGGATAGTGGGCCAGGGCCGCGGAGAGGGAGGGCAGCAGCGGGCCCCCGGCGTTCCAACGGGAAGAAGAGGAGGAGGAGGAAGAGGCGCGAGAAGAAGGAAAAGAGGAAGAAGAAGAAGAAGAAGAAGACGAGGGGGCCGCGGAGGAGGAAGAGGCTGCTGCTGTTCCTCCTCCTGCCGCTGTCGCTGCCGTTGCTGCCGTCACTCCGACAAAGCTGCTGCTTTCGCTGCTGCTCCTGACGTGGACGATGTAGAGCCTGTCGAGCGGGGAGAGCGCGTCGGTGCCGTCCGGGGCGCGGCGTTTCTGTTTTTTTTTATTTTTTCGTCGAAAGATTTTTTCCCCTTCTTTTGAGCAAGAAGAAAGACGTTCGTTCAAGAAATCCCCTCCCTCTCTCTCTCTCTTCAAGCACTCTTCTCTCGTACCCTCAAAAACCAGTTCTTGACAAAAGCCCAGGTGACGAGCGACGCGTCCGACGACCAGTTCTTGACGCACAGCGCGACGCGGCGCTCCCCGGCGAGGCGGGGGGGCGCCGCAGGAGCCGGATGCTGCTGCATTTTGTTTTCTGTTTTGTTGCCGACACCGCCCTCTCTTGGCCACGATTGTCGGCTCTAATGCCTCTTCCTGCGAGCCAATTTGCGCTCGCCCCCAGCCTGCGCAAGAGACAACAGCTGGGCCTTGTCGAGCCCTGGAGAGTAAATTGGTTGGAAGAAAAAGGGCAGGGAGACGAGAAATCTGGTGCTTTCGAGTCTTTTCGGTTGGCGATGCTCTTTCGTTTTGTCGGTTCGACCGTCGTCGCCCGAGAAGAAAGTGGAGAGGGGGGGGAAAAAAACTCTTGACACGATCACTATCGGTCGAATTGGACATCGGCTTCCTCCCGCCCCTCCGCGCTTCTTCTCTCCCCGCTCAATTCGCGTGCCAAATGGCTCCTCCTACTCCTCCCGAGCACGCGATCCTCTACCATCTGGCACCCGCAGCCAGGTGGGCCTCAGTGGCCGAGGGAGGAGAAGAAGACTACAAGCCGGAGACGTTCGAGCAAGACGGCTTCACCCACCTCACCGCCGACCCCAGTCTCTTACTCGCCGTGGGCAACTCGTTCTACAAGCCCAGCAAGGGCGACTGGCTGCTTCTGGACCTCGACGTGTCCAAGATCGTCGGGCGAAAGGTGAAGTACGAGCCGGCTGCCCCCGTGGGGGAGACGCAGCCCTCGGAGGAGCTGAAGAAGAGGCAGAAGGGCGCGGGCGGCAGCGACGGCGATGGCGACGGAGAAGGACCAGCCGAAACTCTCTTCCCTCACCTCTACGGAGGGATCCCGAAATCTGCCGTCGTGAAGGAGCGGAAGGTGCTCCGTGGAGAAGACGGGTCGTTTCTGGGGATCGAGGGGATGTGATTGGAGACGTGTAACTCTTTTCTGCCAAACACACAAAAACCGAAGGCGACGGCGGCGCGCTCGGCGTGGATGAAGAGGGAGCTCGCGGAGGCAGCAGCGAGCTCGGCCCCCGCCGAGCGCGAGGCGACGGCGGCGCGGCGCTCCGAGCGAACGAGGTCGCGCTTCGCAGCGGCCCTGGTCGCGCGCACAAAGACGGCGCGGGCGGCGCCCAGCGCAAACGGGGCTCCGACCTCGGCCTCGAAGGCGACGGCGGCGCGCTCGGCGCGGACGAAAAGGCCCCCGACGGAGGAAAGAGCGAGCTCGGCGTCCGCCTCGCGCCCGGCCGTTGCGAGGCGGCGAGCCGCGGAAACGAGGTCGCGCTTCGCGTTGGCGCGCCCCGCGCGGACCACGATCGCCCTCGCGGCGGCCTCCAGAGGCAGCGACGCCCGAAGCCGAGCCGCCTCCGCGGCGACGGACGCCCTCTCGGCGCGCACAAACAGGGCGCGGACAGCCCCGGAAGCGAGGGCCAGCGCCGCGCCGGCCTCGACCTCTGCCTCGGCGGCGGCGCGCTCGCCGCTGTCGAAGAGAAAGCGGACGGCGGCTAGCTTCGTGTCCTCCTCGGCCGCGGCGCCAAAGTCCGCGGCGGCCCTCTCGAACTCCGCGAACAGCGAGACCGCCACCTCGAAGCTGTCGACCGCCCCGACGCACCGGTCGAAAAACAGGGCGCGCCTCTCGGAGCGCCTCGCCTCGGCCGCCTGAGAGCTTTCTGAGCGCCAGAGAAAGAGCCGCGAGAAACTTGGGAGGGGGAGATGATTTCTTCTTCGGCGGCGGCGACGGCGGCGGCGGCGAGCGAGTCGCCTCCGCCTCGACGAAAGAGAGAGGAACGTAGACGACGAGCACCGGCTCCAGGGAAGAAGAGGAGGCCACGCGGTTGAAGACGGCTCCTCCGGTCACCCTGCGCGACGCGGCAGCAGCGATTGAGGCAGAGCGCGGGATCTTGCTCAGGGCGCGGGAGAGGGTGCGCTTAGGTTGTTTTGTGGAGGTGGAGGTTTTTTTTTGGGGGGGGGGGGAACAAAGAGGGAGGAGAGGCGAAAAGTGGAGGTGAGAAAAAAGGTTGGATTTTTTGGAGTTTTTCGTCCTCGCGACCTGTTCCCCCTCGACCTCGAGCCAATCGCAAGCTCCGATCTTGCGCCTCTCGCGCATCCGCTCTTTCGCTTCCTCTCATTCTTTTCTCTCCCCGTGTATCGTAATAAATATCATCTTGAAACTCACCTGCGGAAGAGCAGCGGCAAAGGAGGCAGAGGCAGCCGCGGCGGCGCTGCTCTTAGCGCGTCCCAGCCGGCGGGGGTTACCGCCGGAGGAGGCGATGCGTCTTTCGGCCGTCATTTTGAGCGTCAGCATTTTTTCTGTTCTTTTTTCTGTGCGTCGATGAGTTTTTGAAGATAATTCGTGAGTGTCGAGGGGGAGGACGAGGGGTAAGAGGGGGCGCTTCGTAGCAGAGGCGCGAGGGGAGGGGGGTTACCAATTGGACGGCGTTTTTTAGGGCGTACAAGAGGCTAGAGCATCGTTCGTTTGCGATGGGCATTCCGCCTTTCTCCAAACTCTCTTTCCGCTGACTCCGCAAGCCCACGCCTCGCTCGTCACGTTGTAAATGATTAAATAGCTCAGCTCGCGAAGGAAAGGGAGAAAAAAAAAGAGAAAAAGAGTGTGAGACGACTTACTTTGAAAGCGGAAGAGCGAAAAGACGTGAAGGCGGCGGGAGGCAAAAGGTTGAGAGAAAAATAGAAAATTTGTGACTGAGTTTGTTTCCACGCTCCGCTATTTATAGGCCACGCGCAGCGTCTGAGCCTTATCGACCAGGGGGGTTACATGTTCACAAATAGCTTCTAGATTCTTTTCCGACCCTTTGAAAGGGTCAAAAAAGAAAGGGTCGAAATTTTCTCTCCCTCTCTCTCTCTCTCTCTCTCTCTCTTCTCCTCCCCGCTCCTCCTCCCACCTCTCTCGCTCTCAACCCCCTCTTTCGTCTCATCTCTCCCCTGTTCTTCTTCTTCCTCCTTCGCCGCCGCCTCCGCCTCCGCACCCCTCTGTCGCGCTCTCTTTCTTATCCTCTTCTCTTTGATAAAGCCTTTCAAGTTTTACTCTCTGGCTTTACAAAAAATAACTAGGTGACTCAAGAAGGGGAATCGCGGCCAAAGAAAGTTGAAAAGAAAGCAAAAAGGCGGCGGCGCCGCCGTCGCAGCCTCCGTCGCTTCTTGGATTTTACTCCCTCGGTTGTGTCAAGGCTTTTGTCTGGAACAGTAGTGGGCTCCAGAACGTGAAATAAAAAAGCAACGAGGCCAAGAAAAGTAGAGAAACGGTTTTTAAAAAAAAAACTTGAAACGAGGCCTCCAGCCAGCCACAGCCTCCTTCCCTTCCTCCTCTCTATCCGATCGGGATGCTCACCGGGCTCTGGAAGCACGCCTGCGGGTCCCCCTGCCCGGCCTCCGTCAAAAAGGTCGTGTTGGCCGGCGACTGGCCGATCGGGCACTTGCACGTCGCGATCTGGTTCCCTGCCTCGCGCTCGCAGATGAAGGAGAAGCAGTTGGCGGCGTTGTATCCCTGCATGAGGCTGGCGTCGCAGCGCTGGATGATGGCGTTGTTCTTCTTGGGGTTGTTGGAGAAGCTGTTTTTTGTTGTTTTCGGGGATTGTTTTTTTTTCAGTTGGAATTTCTTCGTTCCTGGAGACTGCGAGAGACTTCTCTTCTCTCTGTCTTTAAGAAACGCTCAAACAACGAAGCTCTCTCTCACCCGCTGGCCTCCTGCGGGTAGTTGAAGCGAGGGAAGAACAGGGACCAGACCTTGCCCGCCGGGGCCTCGCACGAGCCCTTGATCATTATTATTTTTTTGGTAAGAAAAGGAAAAAGAGTGAGTTTTTTTTCCTTTCCGCCCTCTTAAAAAATACAACCCCCAAAAAAAATCGAAAAGCACAAGGCAGCTCGCTCACCTGCATGTTCCCCGCGCTGAGATCGGCGATGGCCGGGCCCTTGAGGATCGGGCACCTGCACACCACCTCGGGCTTGACGACACCCGAGTTGAGCGTGATGTTCGCGCCCGTGAGCTTGCACGTTGAGGCCGCGCACAGGGCAAACTCGCCCGAGCAGATCACGAGCGGCACCGGGGAGTTGCCGGCAATTAACTGGAGGAACTTTGTTAAAACGTATTCCTTGAGCTTGTCTGCCGTAGATCCGACGTCCTGGTGTTGTTTTTCGAGCATTTTCGGAGCGTAGAGGGGTGGGGGGGGACAAAGAGAGCGTTGAGGGGCCTTTTCTCTTTTGCTCGCGCGCTCTTCTCTCTCCTTTCCCCTCTCTCTCTCTCTCTTCCTCTCTCTCCTCTCCAACCCTTGGTTAACTCACCAGAACCTGGACCTGGCGAGCGGTGACCGGGCTGCTCAAGTTGAGCGAGGGGACGTAGAGCGTCTTGTTCCTGGAGGGAGAGTTTTTTTTTTCGAGGCGGGGCGAGCGAGCTAGGTGAATAACACCTGGGGGCCAAGAAGCAAAAGAGAGAAACAGACATCGGCACGGGCAGCAGATGAAACCTCCCTCTCTTCCTCCTCCTCCGTTACAAAAATACTCACTTCATCGTGATCGAGGCCTTGAGAGCCGTGGCGTTGAGCTGCTTGGGGCCGGGCTGGGCGCCCGCCTGGGGAGTATTTATTTTACTTGTTCGAGGGGAAGGGGAAGAGGTCAGGGTCGAGAAAAAAAACGCAGCGGCGGGACCAATGCATCCGGTCATCGGCCTGAGCAGGCGAAGAAAAACGGTTTCGCCTTTTGAATTGCTGCGCGCACTTTGGCTCCTTTCAGCCGGTCTTTCGTGTCCACCTCGATACCTAGGGTCCTACAAAGACATCACTCTGTCATGACCGCCGGGTAACAAGGTTGGAAGCGAAGAGAAACAATGAGAGAGCGAAGAAAGAAGAAGACGAAAGCAAACAGCTACATCGATGTCGACGTCGACGGAAAGCTCGTGTCTCTCTCTCTCTATCTATCTATCTATCTCTCCAATTTGGCACCTGTGACGCCGCCAGCGCCAGCATGGCGAGGAAGACCGGAAGGACTTCCATTCAAGCGAGGGGAAAAGGCCGTCCGAGTTCTCTGAGAAAAAGTGAGCTGTTGACACGGAATTTCCACACTTGAAAAGTCTAGGGGAAGTCGAAAGTTTGGTTGTGAGACACCTCTCCTCAGATAAACTTCTGGTTTTCTCAACCTCTCGACCTTCTCTCTCTTCATACTCCCTCTTTTCTTCTTCTCTCTGCGGTGTTTTTATTTATTTGCAAAAGTAGAATTCCTCTCAAAAGTGCGGATAACAATAAACAGAAAACAATCGGCAAAGAAGGGGGGAGAGGGGACAAAGTCGTGCGATTAGCTAGCAAGCGGCGAGAAACGACGAAAGAAGGAGGTGCGAGGGGAAGGGGGGACTGGGGGAGACAAAATTGAGCTCGCTTTTCTTTCTTCTTTCCTCTCTTGCCGTTTTTGTAAGTGGTATTGTTTTGCGGAAGAAACAAAAAAGGAACGAGGTTTTAGTGGGGGACGGGGGACGGCAATAGCGTGGAATAATTCCGATAGAAGAAAGGGCAAGGCCGGGCGGCGGCGGCGGCGGCAGAAGAAGAAGAGGAGAAAGGACCGAGAAAAGAAAAGGAGGAGAACCTCGACCCTCTCTCTCTCGTCGCCGTCCTCCCGTCTTTTCTTTTTTTGCCCTCAGTCAAACGCCGAGGGCCCCTGCGCCCTCCCTCTCCTCTTCCTGTCCCCGCTCGGAGGTGAGGAGCCGCCCGGGCCGTCCTTCTGCGAGTCGAAGCTGCCGAGGCCGGCCTCGAGCTCGATGCCCGCCAGTGCCATGATAGAGGCCCAGGTCCCGACCTTCTCCCTGGAGCCGTGGGCGTCGCGGAGGCGGCCTGTGTTGCAAAGTGAGAGCGAGAAGAGAGGGAGGAGAAGGAGACGAGTGAGGTGGGGAAAGAACCGAAGGAAATGGAGCTCGGAAGGGGGAAGGAAAAAGCGAAAATGAAGGCGAGGGGGAAAAAAAAAGAGCCCAAACGAAAGAGGAAGAAAAAAACGACCGAGAGAGGAAGAAAAGAAAAAGTCCAAAAAGAAAGAAAAGCTCTTACCCTGCACCGCGTCCAGCACCACGGCGGTCGACGCCGCCACCACGTGCCACGCCCCGCGCTCTGCCTCGGCGGCCAGCTGCCCGGGCTCCCAGCCCGCATACCCGCTCAGCAGCCTGAACGCGCCTGCCGCGGCGCCTCCCGACGAGACCAGCGAGTTGGCCGAGGGGAGCCCCCCGGCGTAGACGCCGCCGATCACCTCGTGCGCCCCCTCGAGTCCGGGGGCTCCTGTTTTTTGGTGGGTCGTGGTTGCATTTTTGGGGGACGTGGAAGAGTGGGAGATGGAGAGAGAAAGAGCGGTAAAAAAGGAAGGGAGAGATGAAAAGGAGTGAGTTTTTTTTCTTTTTCTCGTCGCGGCGCGCCTCGAAAGGCGGAAAAAAAAGGAAAACAGAGGAGAAAAAGAAAAAACTCGAAAAAAACTCTCTCACCGTGCAGCAGGTGCAGCGAGTTCTGCGCCACGGGGCCTCCACAGTACAGCGGCTGCGCCGAGAAGGACCCGGCCAGGTCGTGGTCGAGCCCGACGTCGCCGATGAGCCCCCGAGAGGGCGCGTTGAGGACGAGGCCCGCGGAGCCGGCGGCGTCGTCTGTTTCGAGGGTTTGAGTTTTTTTTATTTGGAGGTTGGCAAAAAGTCCTCTTTCTTCTCTGCCCCCTCTGTTCTCTCACTCTCTCTTTCGCGCCCTGCCCCCCCCCTCCCCCCTCCCCCCTCCTTAATAACAAAAAACTCCCCCCCCTCCTCTTCCTCTCACCGTGATCCACGATCAGCACCACCGCCTGCGTGAACAGCGGGCCAAGGTCCGGCCTCGCCGCCAGCAGCAGGCACCCCTTCTCCGGCGCCGACACCGCGTGCGCCCAACGCGCCGCCGCGCGGGCGGGCTCGCTGAGGGCGCCCACCGTCGGCGGCGGGCCGGCGCCGCGCTCGGAGGTGACGAGCGCGGCGCGGAAGGCGCGCCAGTCCCCGAGGTCGTCGGCGGAGAGCGGGTGGGAGTGGTGGGCGAACTGGTCGTCGGCGGCGTCGGAGGAGGCGCGGGCGACCAGCAGAGTGGGTCTATTTTATTTTATTTTTTGCAGTTTGTTTTCTCTCGGAGAGAGTGAGGGAGAGAGAGCGGCGGCGCGACGGGAGGAAAGCTCGCAATCGAATCTCCCTCTTCTCGTCTCTTGTGCGCTTTCGTTCCGTTATCTTCTTGTGGAAGGGGATCAAACTTGCTCGAAAAAGAGCTCCGGTGGCGATTGAGGCGAAATATCACGTTGTCCGAGCGGGACATTCCGAGAGGAGCACTGAACAAAAGATGAAACTTTTTTTTTTGCGGCGGCGGCGGCCGGAGGAGCGCGACGAGCGAGGCGGTAGTTTGCTTTTTTCTGAGAGAGAGAGACTGACTGGCTTCAATCGAGCGTTCGCGTCCGTCCCGCCCTTGCTCCGCGCCTCCTCCATGCCCTCCGACACTCACCGCTGAGCCACGGCGCGGGCCGTCCGGACCGCCGCGGCGGGATTCCGCGGCGCGAGGGCGCCCGAGGTCGTGCAGAGAGCGGGCATTATGATTCGGTTTTTTTTTCTTGTTTCTTTTTTCTTGAGAGAGGCGGCGGCAAGCAAAGAGAGTGAACGAGAGAGAGAGCACCTTCTCGACAGAGTTTTGAGGAAGAGACAAAAAAAAGTAGAGAACGCGTACACGAAGGATCGAACTTCGGCGTCTTGCGACACGGGTTTATTTGGAGGACTGTGGGGGATCTCTGCAGAAACGCGCGGAACAGGAAGGAGAGGAGGAAGAAGAGAAGGGAGAAGAGAGGGGGGGGGGTCGAACCACCTCCTCC
>Ga0315284_10003820_pt1 | contig 21407 bp, 18 predicted proteins | sample YL17G09_16_MG_FD_203696 | JGI IMG/M metagenome (GOLD analysis project Ga0315284, IMG submission 203696) | Sediment microbial communities from Yellowstone Lake, YNP, Wyoming, USA - YL17G09_16 | ecosystem: Environmental > Aquatic > Freshwater > Lake > Sediment | place: USA: Wyoming | collected...
TCCGGCGTGCGCCAGCCGTCGTCGCGCTCGATAAGTCCCATGAGAACCTCCTGATGAGTGGTTCGTCACGCTCCTCACCAGCGGATTCGAGGTAGCTCAGTCAGTTCCTACAGGGATAGGTCCTTAGCTTCAGCTGAAATGCTATCTCCGAGCTAGTGTCGGATGGCGTGTCCGACGGATCCACCTCGCGGAGCCCTGTGTGGGGCACGGGAAAGCGGCCTCGAGCGGTCAATGAGGACAAACGTCGCAGCCCGACATCAGCATCAGACAGGCGTCACAGCGGAAACGTGGCATGAGTCCGTCAGCGACGTCAGCTTGGGGACGTCCTCAAGGAGACGTATGGTGTACTCGTCCACCGGGTGGGAGAGAACGGTGTCAGTGGGACCGCGCTCGACCACGCTACCTTCGTGCAGAACGACGACTTCCTGAGCGATGCTGCGCACCAGCGCCAGGTTGTGCGTGATGAACAGAAGGCTGAGCCCACGCTCGTTTTGGAGCCTGCGCAGGAGTTCGACGATGGCGGCCTGCACCGAGACATCGAGGGCCGAGGTGACCTCGTCGCACACGAGAAGCTCCGGCTCGACGACAAGCGCCCGGGCGATGGCGACGCGCTGACGCTCACCGCCGCTGAGCTGATCGGGATAGCGCCCGAGAAAGTCCTCGTTGAGCGCCGCCGCCTCGAGCGCCGCCACGACCCGCGCGGTTCGCTCTCGGGCCGCGAGCTTGTAGAAGTGGGCCAACGGCTGCTCCACAAGCTGCCCGATCGTCTTGCGCGGGTTGAGCGCTGTGTAGGGGCTCTGGAACACGTACTGCACCGCCTGGAGCACCTTGAGGCTCCTGTTGCGTGCCAGCGGTCTCACGCTCTGGCTGTCGAAGGCCACCGTCCCCGACCAGTTCCCGTGAAGGCCGACGAGGCAGCGTGCGAGCGTGGTCTTGCCCGAGCCAGACTCCCCGACCACGGCCACGCAGCTTCCCCTGGGCACAGCGAGATCGACGCCGTGCAGAATCTCCTTCTCACCGTACCGGCCGACCAGCCCGGCCACCACCAGCACGGCGTCGGCAGCGGCTCCATCCTGAGACACCATGACGTCAGAAACCGGTGCCCCGACGCCGAGCGAACGACGGACGACCTCCTCGGCGCGGAAGCAGCGCGCCGTGCGCGCCGGCCCCTCGATCTCCACGACCGGCGGACGTGCGGCGGCACACTGGGCGACCGCGAAGTCGCAACGCGGTTCGAACGAACAGCCACGAGGACGGTGGCCCGGGCGAGGCGGCTGCCCCTCCATGCCCACGAGCACCTCGCGGCGCTCCGGAGATGGAATAGCTCTCAGCAGCCCCGCAGTGTAGGGATGAGCCGGGGTCTCGAACACGGCCTTCGTGGGCCCTGTCTCGATGAGGCGCCCCGCGTACATCACGGTCACTCGATCAGCGATCTCCGCGACGACCGCGAGATCGTGCGTCACGTGGACGGCGGCGACCCCGTAGGAACGGCAGAGGCCCCGCACCGTGTCCAGCACGTGACGCTGCGTGGCCGCATCGAGGCCGGTGGTCGGCTCGTCCAACACGATCAGACGCGGTCGACACGCGAACGCCATGGCGAGCGCGATCCGTTGTTGCTGCCCGCCCGACAGCTGGTGAGGATAGGCTCCCCGGATCTCCTTGCTGGCCTCCAGGCCGACCTCGGCGAGCACCTGCGCCATACGCTCCGAGACTTCGAGGCGATTGGAGTCGCCTCCGCCATGCATGGTCAGCGCCTCGCGAAGCTGAAAGCCCACTTTGAGCGCCGGGTTCAGGGCACTGGCCGGATCCTGGGGCACATAGGCGATCGTACGGCCGCGCAGCTGGCGCAGCTCATCAGCGCTCATTGTCAGCACGTCGCTGTCCTCGAACCGTACTGAGCCGGCGTCGACGACGAGACCGCGCCGCGTATACCCCAGCAGCGCCAGCGACACGGTCGTCTTGCCAGACCCCGATTCACCGACCAGACCGAGCACTTCCCCTGCGTCGACGGTCAGGGTGACCTCGTCGACCACGTCCACCGACGAGCCCGCCACGATGATGCGCAGACCGTCGACCACGAGTCGTGCCGCCCCGTCCGTCATTTCTCCGTCTCCAACGTGGCTACGCCCAGAAAGACCTCATCGCCGACCGGCCGTTCGACTCCGATCGAGACGCGGGCTATGGCATCGGTGAACGTGTTGGTGCCGACCGTAAGCACCGCGACGAGCACAGCCGGCACGACGACCGCCCACGGGTTGCTGACCAAGCCAATACGATTCTCGTTCAGCATCAGGCCCCAGTTTGGAGCGGGCGGTTGAAGGCCGAAGCCAATGAAGCTCAGTCCCGCGATGATCACGATCGACCAGGTGAAGCGCAGCCCGACCTCGACCATCAGCGGCGTGACGAGGTTGGGCAGGATATCGCCCACAATGATCTTGCGCGGCTTGATCCGAAGCAGCTCGACTGCCTTGACGTAGTCCTTCTCGCAGATGTCGAGCGAGGCGGAGCGAATGACACGCGCCACCTGGGGCACATGCGAGATCCCGACCGCGATCACGACCAGCCACAGCTTCGGGCCGGCGACACTGAGCAGCAGCAGCGCGAAGACGATCTGAGGGAAGGCGAGGAAGATGTCGACGGCCCGCATGATCAGCCCGTCGAACGTTCCCCGAAAGTACGCTGCCGTGATGCCCAAGGCCGTACCGATAATTGCCCCCAAGGCAGTGGCCACGGCCGCCATGAGCAGCAACAGCCAGCCGCCGAAGAGGACGCGGCTCAGAACGTCTCGGCCCAGACCATCGCTGCCGAGTAGGGAGCGGCCTGACGGACCCGTGAACGCCGAGGTGACGAACTCGGTGGACGAGTGGGGAGCGACGAACGGTCCGATGACCGCCACGGCCACAACTGAGAGCGCCAAAAGAGCGCCGATTGCCCCACGCCTGCTGCGCGCGGCCGCGCCAAGGACCGCGACCCACTCGTGTCTTCGCAGGTGTGCGGGACTTGCGGCGCCCGATGATGGAGCCTTCTCCTTGCCGTTACGGGCCACGAGTGCTCCGCTCAGGATCGCGGTAGCCGACGCCGCGGAGTCGCAACCAGCGCGATGACGTCCGTGGCGATGTTCATGAAGACGTAGAAGGCGGCAAGCACCAGCACGATGAGCTGTATCGTAGGTATGTCGCGCGCGGACACCGCGTCGACGAGTCCGGCCCCGACGCCCGGAAAGGCGAAAACGTACTCGACGACGACGATGCCGCCGGCGAGGTAGAGGATGCTCAGTCCGATGACCTGGATGGTCGGCGCGATCGAGTTGGGCAGCGCGTGCACGAGGACCTGTCGCCAGCGAGGACTGCCCTTGAGCCTGGCCATCTCGACGTAGTCGCTCTCGAGCGCCTCGACCATAGCTCCCCGCATCATCCGGAAGATGTAGGGCACGATGACGATGACCAGCGCCATGACGGGGAGCACGATCGCGCTCGGCTGCGACCACGGCGTTGCCCCCGGCGGGATCACCGACACGGCCGGCAAGACATGGAAAACGAGCGAGGCGAAGAGCATCACGACCGCCATGGCGACGACGTACTCAGGCAAAGCGGTCACCGCCAGCGAGACGACCGACAGGATGTTGTCCAACCAGCCGTCCCGACGGGCCGCGGCGAGGACGCCGAGCCCCACTCCGAGCACGCTGCCGATCACGCCCGCCAGCAACACGAGCACCGCCGAGTTGATGATGCGCCCTTTGACGATACTCGAGACGGCCTGGCCATTGGCCAGCGAGACCCCGAACTGACCGTGGAAGACGCCCGAGATCCACGTCCAGTACTGAACGACCGCCGGTCGGTCAAGGTGAAGCTGCTTCTCGAGGATCTTGACGCGGTCGGGGGTCGCGTTACGCCCCAGCACGGCTTGGGCGGCATTGCCCGGTAGCACGGCAGTCGCCGCGAAGATCACGATCGTTACCAGGAAGAGCGTCAAGATGCCGGTGATGAGGCGGCGCACCACCATGGCCGAGACGGGGTGGGACAGCTCGAAGCGCCTGCTCCACCTGCGCGCAGCGTGAAACTGCCCCTCGGAAGGAGGTCGGGCGAGCGTGTCGATCGTCGTGCTCATCTCACGAGAGCCAGAGGTTCTTGAAGGCGTACTGGTTGAGTGGAGAACCCACCTTCGACAGGACCAAGCCGTTCACGTTGGGTGCGTAGCCGTCGATCACCGGCGGGAAGTAGGGGATGATGTAGCCGCCCTCGTCGTAGTCGATCTTCTGGAGCTCGTGGACGATCTCAGTGCGTTTCGCCGCATCCACCGTCGCCAGAGCCTGCTCGTACAGCGAGTTGGTCCGTGGGTCGTTCCAGTGAGTCTCGTTGTAAACAGCACCGGGGATGATGGTCTCGGCGGCCTGCGGAAGGTAGAACGTGTACCACCAGTAGTCCATGGCGAATGGATACTTCAGGTAGCTGGTGCCGTAGTAGTCGCCCACCGGGGTCTTCACGAGGTTGACGGTGACGCCGGCGGCCTTTGCCTGCTGGGCAAAGACCTGGGAGGCCTTGACCACGCCCTGGGCGACGTCGGCGGTCCGGAGCTCCACAGTCAGCCCCTCCTGACCGGCCGCCTTGAGCAGCGACTTCGCCTGCTCGATGTCCTGCGTGCGCTGGGGGAGCTGCGTGTTGTAGTCGGGATCCCAGATGGAGAAGACGTCGTTGCCGATGCTGCCGTTGCCGGCGAACACCAACTCCAGCATCTGCTGGCGATCGACGATGAGTCGCATCGCCTGCCGGACACGGACGTCATCGAAGGGCGGGATGTCCACCCGCATGGTGAACGGTGTCCACCCGCCGCCGGGGGAGATGAGAGTCTTCTTTCCCTGCGACGTCAGCGCACTGAGGATGTCCGTGGAAAGCGTGTTCACGACGTCGACCTGGCCGCTGGCGAGCGCGTTCGTCTGGGCGGTCTCGTCGGGGTAGTTGGTGATCACCACCTTGTCGAGGTAGGGCTGCTCGGACTGCCAGTAGTTCGGAAACCGCTTGAGCGTGGTCTGCTGACCGGGGGTGAAGGTGTCGGCCATGAATGGCCCGGTACCGTTCGGCGGGGCCTTGGGGTCGTAGCCATCGGGGACGATGAGGACGTAGCCGATCGTTGTTACTGCCTCAGGGAAGTTGGAGAAGGGCGAAGTGCAACCCACCTGCAGCGTCTGTGCGTCGATCTTCTTCATGTTGGCCTTGTCGACCGGAGCAATTATCAGCGCGCCGGGCAGCGGGTTCTTCGGGTCGAGAATCCGTCGGAACGTGTACATGACGTCTTCCGGCGTCAGGGGCTTGCCGTCGTGCCAGGTGACACCAGCCCTGAGGCGAATCGTCCAAACGGTCGCGTCCGCGTTGGGAGTCATCTCCTCCGCGAGGCAGGGAATCGAGTTGGCGTTCTGGTCGAATTCGAACAAGGGCTGGTACACCTGCATGATGCGCGCCCAGTCGGTCTGAGTGACCGCGTTGAGGGCATCGTACGTATCCGAGCTGGAGCCGCCTGTGATGCCCGCACGCAGCACGCCGCCCATCTTGGGGCTCGCGGCGACCGACGCACTTGGTGAGGCTGACGTGCCAGCCCCGCCGCACGCCGCAAGCAGCGGCCCGACGCCGAGCGCGGCACCGGCGACGGTGGCCCCCTTCAGCACGTCTCGCCGACTGTACTCCCTGTGCAGGAAGTCGAAGCTTGGACCATTGGTCTCGTCACTCATCGTTCACTCCCCCGGTCATGGCACAATGTGCGCGGATTCAGCTTCTGACAACTCTTCTGCGTAGTACGACTCTGCAGGCCCGTGACGTCGGAACCCGCTCTCCGGAAATGGGCTTGCCCAGCCATGCGCCCACTTCTTCGTGTGTAGGACGGTCCAGGTCTCCGCCTGTTGGATGCCGTCTATCCCGTACAGGTCCGTAGTGATGAAGCGGAAGAGCTCCGCGTCATCTGACAGGAACACTTCGATCATGATGTCGTAGCTTCCGGTCAGAAAACCGACATAGGAGACGTTGTCAATTGCGGCAAGGGCGTCGCCGATCGCCAGCAGCCGATCGGGGCGCACTCGGAGGTTGATGAGGACGTCCTTCTCCAAGCCGACGGCAGTCGGATTGAGAATCGCCATCACGTCGAACACGCTGTTGCTGGTCATCCGCTCGATGCGGTTTCGTACCGTCTGCTCTGCGACACCGACCACGCGCGCCATCTCCGAGACGGGTCGCCGACCGTCTTCCTGCAAGAGGCGTATGATGGCTTCGTCGACAGCGTCCAAGACCATCCTTTGGGGCGGTGTCTGACCGATTCGCATGCTTTCCTCCTCTCCTGGCAGCCATCTTGCCGAGTGAATAGCGATAAGTCAATGCCAACTAGATTTTGTGATTGGACTCACTAGACCTTGAACCAGCATGCATCAGAATCGCCATCCTAGCCCCGTAGCACCTTCGGATGGCTCCGCACCCACATTTGGTAGACCGCTCATCGATGAGCACGCGGATCCTGGACGAGCTTCTGCGCAGATATGCACGCAACTCCACCAACGACGTTGTCAGACGGTAGCCGGAATCATCGCTCCACGGACTGTCGACGCCGGCTCACCGTGACCGCCCCTCGGGTACCTGGCGAACGTGGCCCATGCTCGGCCCATGTCCACCGACTTCCCAGTGTCGCCTTCCTCAAGCTACACAACAGCATGGGTACATCGTCCGCAACAGGAGATGCGCCATGCACAAGGGTCAGAGATTCCATGTCGAGGTGAGCGCCTCGGACGAGGTCACGCTGCGCACCTGGGACGCGGCGCGCAATGGCGGTCACAGGTCGACCTGCTCTCGGCCGCCAGCAAGACGGTGGCTGCGATCCGCCTGCGTGGCACCTCAAGTGCGGCGACTCCCGGAGAACGCAGCACCCCGTTGTCGACCGGGAACGGCGGATGGTGCCGCTCGACGGGCCCAGCCTGGGCCCGGCCAGGCGGAGCGCACTCGGCGGGCACGCCCGCGTGAGGCAGCCGGGACGTTGCCCCGATCCTTCCCGGACCCGGCCTCCCAGCTCAGCCGCGCCCGGCTGACGCGGGGGCGCCTTCGACTTCTCGACCGGGGCGCTGCAACGCGCGCAGCGAACCAGACGATGCCGCCCGTGCGGCCCGGCGCGAACAACGCCGGAGACGCCGACGCTGCAGGTCACGCGCCGTGTCTCTCCGGGCGCGGGGACACGGGCGGCGCCAGCCGTGGGTCCGACCAGAAGCCCTGCATGGTGCCACCGTCCACACGGATCGTCTCACCGTTGATGTACGAGGAATCGTCCGAGGCGAGAAAGAGCACGACCTTGGCTTGCTCTTCGGGCGTGGCAGGCCTTCTCATCGGGTTCAGGCCCATGTGCTGAGCGTAGGCCTCATCTACCAGCGCATAGTCCATCATGGGAGTCACCGTGAACCCCGGGGCAACGCCATTGCACCTCACCCCGAGATGGCCGAGCTCAAAGGCCATGCTTCTCGTGAGCTGGACAAGTCCAGCCTTGGAGGCATTGTAGTCGGCGTAGGGTGATTCGGCGACGAACGCGTCCAACGAGGCGATGTTGACGATAGATCCTCCGCCGCGGTCGACCATGTGCCGGGCCGCGGTCTGGCTCATGAAGAAGGCCCCTGACAGGTTGACGGCGATGACGTCGTTCCACTGTTCGACGGAAATCTCGAGCACGGGGACCATGGGCGCTATGCCAGCACAATTGACAAGGACGTCGAGGTGGCCCGAAGCCTCGATCGTGTTCAGCACCGCCTTCTTGATGGCTGCCGGGTCGCGGAGGTCCACGATGGCCGTCCGCAGCTGAGGCGGCTGGCCACAGTCGAGCGCCAATCTCTCGAGAGCCGCTGGCGTGACGCCGAACGCGACCACGGCTGCCCCCTCGCGCAGGAATCCGGCGACGATGGCGCTGCCGATGCCGCCAGCCGCGCCCGTGATCAGTACATTCTTGCCTTCGAAGCGTCTCATCAGACCTCCTCGTATAGCCTCGACCCCGAGTACGACCCCTGCCACCATGCGGTCACGCGAGCCGTGGCTGGCCGCTGCAACGACGCCATGCGAACACAATCACAGTAGTCGGCAAGGCCCGCTCGAGGCCATCATGGTGCCGGCGGTAGGAACGTGATCATCACTCGCGGAAGGCATCATCCGCCACGCTGCAACCCAAGGTCCGCGCGGACAATCGCTCCGCGAGAAGAAGGACCAGGCCCAGCGCGACCGCGTACCGAGGGCCAAAGCGGGCCGACACGTTCGTCCTCCCTGCTGTTGCCCCACGAGTTCCGATCCAGTCGCCGACGATGCGGACCAGCTCCTTGTCGTGGGCTGCTCCTCCACAGAGGAGGACGACCTTGGGCGCCTCTGAGAGCTTGTTCAGGCAGCGCTCCACGTTGCCAACGATGACTTGGGCCTTGATCGACAAGCGCAACGCTCGCCACTCTTCCGGGGAAAGCGCGTCGGTGAATGGCAGGAGGACGCCTCGCCGCCGCATGCAGAGACTTCCGACCGCGGCGCCAGGTGCAGGATGATCGAGAAAGTCACGACTGCCGTCTTCGTGGTGGACGAGGTGAGGAGTCTCTACCCGTACTGACGGGGACCGCTTCACGTACTCCGCAAGTCCCCGCGTCAGCCCCAGGGCGAAGGCGACCGAGACCGTGAGAAGTTCCCCGGCGCCCGCAGCGACGACCGCTCCGCGCTCGCCGACTGCGTCTATCGTGCCACCCCCGATATCGCAGACCGTCGCGTCCGGGGGTGCCGCCGGCGTCGTGAGAGCACCGAGCCGCGCTGCCTGAGATTCACTCGACACGACGAAGACCGGCCGCCCCGCGGACTCTCGGAGAATCGTTTCCGGATGAGCCGCGCTCGAACGCTCGATGTAGATAGACACAGGGGCCGCATCCAGGTGCGCGCTTCCTCTCCTCACGGAAGACCGTTCCCTGAGGCCGGGAAGATCGGAGATGCACAGGTCCCGTACCAGCTCCTCGTATCCCTCAACGGCTGCGAGGAGGGCTGATCCGAGAGGGGGATGAAGAGCCCTCACGGCGCCCGGGGGAAGGCGGCGCAAGACCTCATAGTGGGACCCCGCCAGAGACACTCTCACCGTCTGCCCATCCCGCACGAACTCGATCCACCCCTCGTCGAGTCGGTCCTGCCGGTGGCTCTCTGGACTCGAGGTGGTGACCGCCGTCGCCCGAGAATCGGAAAGGCCGCGCGCCAGCGGCGCCACGGCCTGGACGGAAGAAGGGGGAAGGTCGAATATGGCCGCCAGAGTCATTGGATCGTTGAGTCCAGCTACGCTCTCCCCCGGACTGGCCACCTCTAGAGCGATCATCTCTCCTTCGACAAGCTGGTCCACGGCCGCCTCATCGACGATGGGCAGCGCCGTGGAGAGCCTGTTACCGATAAGGACCGCCTCGTCCGCCTCGACGAGGATGCCGACGATGTGCCACCCTCTGGAGAGCGCGGAGGCGATCGAGCGCGAGGCGTCCTCAAAGTCGACGTCTCGCGGCACGGACGCGATCACATCTCGCGCGACCGGCGTCCCATCCAGACTACGAAGGGGGACGTGAGAGCCGTGCGCAAGCCCGCTGCCCGAGGGGGTGCTCGAACCTGCCACCGTCAGTGTCCGGAGCGGCGCTGCCGCGACCGCGACCCTGGGAAACTCGGCGACGAGCGTGCGGACGGGGTGCAGATCGGCAATGGCGATCGCGTCGCAGCGCAGACCCGACTGCTGCTCGACGCGCCGTAGAAGCCGGGCCGCCCCCACCAGAGACGCCTCCGAACCCTTCTCTCCGACCGTGCCCGCACGCACTGCGTGGACCGGTGTCGTCCGCCCCTCCTCGACACGAGCCAGGAGCAGCTCGGTGGTCGAGTTCCCGACGTCGATCCCAGCCAGGACGGTCATGTCTTGCGCAGCAGGTCACGGTCCTCATAGGCTCTCGCGGCTTCGCGGACCAGACCGGCGCACAAGGCAGCACCGGACGCCTCAAGCGTGCTCGCGATCGCCTCCAATTGATCGCGGGAAGACCGATGCGGGCGCAGTGCCTCGTAGATCGCGAGCACTTCATCATCCCTCAGGGTAGCGAGCTCGGCCGCTCGCAGGAGGTTCTGCCCCAGCTGCGGATTTCCGGCGTTCTCCGCGACCGAAGCTTGAGAGCGAAGCGTCTCCGGGTGAATGCGGATATCCGCCGCGGTGATGTCCCCCGCGAGTGCGGCCTCCAAGGTGATCTCCTCGAGAGACTTGCCTGAGGCAGTCCGTATCGTCATGACGCCTCCGTTCGTGAAGCGCTCCTGGCTATCTCGACATCAACTGGCAAGCCATCTCGGCAGGCGTCTCTTTCGATCGCCACCATGGCACAGACTGTGGCGTGGTGGCGAGCCTCGTATGACTCATCCGTGTAGGGATTGCGGTTCGGTATGGGACGCAGTCCTTTCGCGTGCCGGCCTGCGTTCATCCCGATGCGCCTGTACATCTCCCGCGTGATGAGCGGCGCTACGGAAAGAAGCTCAAGGTTGGCCAGCGGGGCCAAGTCTCTGCGGTGAATGAGCACCGTTCCCTTCGCCTGCAGGCCTACAGCCACACCCGAGCCAGCCAGACGGGCAGCAGTTAGGCCGATCATGCCCAGGTCAATCGACGAGCGGACCACGAGGGTCCGGCCCACGCAACCCTCCTCTTCGAGGCCCGCGAGGATCTCCCGGAGAACCTCGAACACGGGCACTCCCGAGAGCGTGACCCAGAGTCTGCTGGCAAACGCCGGCGAGAGCCCGATGCACACCTCACGCGGGTCGTGCCCCGTCTGGGAGATGCCCTTCTCGTTCAGGACCACGCTCCCCGCCAGGGCCGCCTGCTCGGCCAGGAGCTCGGCCGTGGAGCGTTCCTGCCGTACCCTCGCGATCTGCTCACGACGCTGAGGCGAGAGCACGTAGCCCGTGCCCGGACCCTGGTAGTCATTGGGATCGGTGATCTTGGACAGCACGGTCATGTCCTCGCTGAATATCGCAGCAGTCTGAAGGTAGTCGCCGACGACGCGTGCTCTGACCATGCCGAGTACCCGTTCCGCCTCTTCATGGAAGCCGGTGCGTGCGAGGGAGCAGGCGACGTCCAGGGCCGTGAGGTTCCTCTCGAGGATCGCTGACGCGGCGTCGAGGGCAGCATGAGGGTCGCCCTCGCTGAGGTCCTTGGAGCTGTACGCGACCACTACCTGCTCCACCCTCGCGGGATCCAGATCGGCAAGGCCAAGGTCTTTGTAGACCGCCAGCACCGCCTTGGCCGCCCGTTCCCTCACTGCAGCCAGGGTCTCTTCGTCGACGGTCCTCAGGGCCCCGTCAGTCCCCCAGTCCCGCTGGAGGATCAGGTAGTCGTCCAGGTCGTCGGCATTGAAGCAGGATGCCACGAACATGTTGTCGTGGCGCGCGATCGAGCCGTATCCGGAGCAGATGAAGTCGCTTCCGGCAAGGAACAGGGGCAGGAGGTGGGCCGTTCTGCGGATGTCCGATTCTGACACGAGCATGTCGTTGCCGGAACAGGATTCCATGTCGAGGAGCATGACCAGCAGGTTCTCCGCGAGAAGCGCCCGCATGCCGTCAGGGACGGACGCGACCACTGCCGCACCGTCGATGCCCCCGTTCTGCACTCCTTGCGCTCCTATCGCGCGGGCGAGGGCGACACATCGCGCTTCGAGGTAAAAGGTCGACTTGCCTTCGGCGGCCCCCATGAGCACCTCTGCCCCGCCGCCGCTCGTGACGCGCATCTTGAGGCCTCGCGAAGCGTACGCGGAACACAGGAAGGCCTTAGACCAGGGCGTGTCGTCGCCGTCGACGAACACGCCCTCCGTACCGTACAGCGACACGGTCTCGGCGTAGGTCGTCAGGCCGCGCATCCCCAACTCCAGCTCAAGAGCTTCCTCGATTGAGCACTGCACGAGAGCCCCCGCCGAACCGACCTGCGAGCCGATCAGCACCGCCACGGCGTTCGAGGCCGCGTCCCCGAGGACCGGCACCGTCGTCTCCAGCTCCCTGAACCCGTAGGCCACCGCCGTGGCCGCGTCGGCACCCAAGAGCAGTGGATCGTCTAGGCGGTTCGTCACGTGAGCCTGATTGGACGGCGTCCTTCTGACTCGCATCTTCGATATGGCCATTTGGAGCTCGACCGGACGCAGGAGAGCCACGGCTCCGGCGAGTTTGGCCGGCGTCATGCCAGCGGCAAGACGCGTCACCGCACCGCGCGGCACGCCCGGATCGACTATCATCCGGGCGAACTCGATCTCAGGCATGTCCATAGCCTCCCGGGCGACGGCGGAGTCGATGCCGTGCCGGGCGATGTAGGCGTCGATACAGTCGAAGTCGCGCGCATCAACGCCGTCCATCTCAAGCACTTCTCCCGACGGACCCAGGCGAAGCGACGGTGCCGGATCGTCGGGGCTCTCGAAAGCGATCAGACCTATCCCCGAATCCTCGGCGGAGAAGCCGTCCAGATTCACTGGCCTGCTGTCAAGCACGCGAAACCGCCCGAGTCTCGCTTCTCTCTTGGAGACTCCCATGCCGCTGTCGTCCTTCATATGACCTCCCATGGGATTCCGTCCTCATGCATCATGCCGGGTTGCATGGCACGCCAGCGACCTTGACCGCCAGGCAACAGGGCGTCCTTTAGGGCTCCTCGCGCACGCTCGCGTGGCCACGGTCGTCAGCGGCTCGCGCACTCTGGGGAGGGTCTTCAGCCGTCGCCTGACGGCGCTTCCCACCTCCGCTCCGCCGTGGCGATGATAGAGGAAATCTCCTGCGCCACCTCCGCGGGCAGCGGCTCGATCTCGTGCTCCGCCAGGATGCGCCTGGCCTCCTTCTTGGCCTGCTCGTAGTAGTCTGGGGAGCCCGCCGCCTCCCAGGCCTCCCGCACCTGGCGGTCGATGAGCTTGGTCTGGCTGAGGGAGCGGGCGCCCTTCAGGGTGCTCTTGCTGGAGAGGAACTCGTTGCCGGCGCCGACGCTGATGATCTCGTCGACGAAGGTGGTGCGGTCGTTGACCGGAATGCCGCGGCGCGCGTGCCGCACCATCGCGACGATCTCGTTGTCCGCGACCAGCTGCCCAAAGTCCATGGTCTGTCCCGCCTCCAGGAGCCCGGGGCCCTCGATGATGCTGGCGCCCGCGAGCATCGCCAAGGCGCCGGTGAGCGTCTTCTCGTGGCCGGCCTGGCAGTCGCTCCTCTTCGCGTCGGAGGTGAAACCCAAGGTCCACGACGGGAGCCGGTAGTGGTTCGCCAAGGCGACCGAGCCAGCCTGGAACAAGGCAGCCTCGGGTGAACCCATGGGGGCCGTCGCGCAGCGCATGTCGAACTCCGTGGTGCAGGTCCCGTACACGAACGCGGAACCCGGCCCGCAGAGCTGTTGGAGCACGATGCTGGCCAGCTGCTCGCAGTTCTGCACCACGAGTGTGCCGGCCAGCGTGATGGGCGCGGAGGCGCCGGCCATATCCATGGAAACGACGGCGCAGGGGACGGCAGCTCGCGCGCACTCGATGATCACGTCGGTACATGTCATGGGAAGCACCATCGGGCCGACCGGACATGTGGCCGCCAACATGATGGGCCGGTCGCGAAGGGCGTCCGGCCCGCCGGCGACAGCGGCCAGCATCGCGAAGACGAACCGCGCCGCGATACGCGAGTACATCGACATGCAGAGTGGCTTCCGGGTGTTGTGCAGCATGGCCTGCAGGCCGTGCAGCTCGGCCGTCTCGTCGGCGATGTCCCGCGCCGTGACAGCGATGCTGTTGACGTCGATCTCGTCGAGGTAGTCGGCAAGACGCGCGAGATCGCCGACATCCCGCTTGGTCGACGGGCGGTTCTGGCCGGTGTCCAGGTCGTTGACCAACACGGGCTCGGAGAAAGTGGTCGTATTCGAGCGACCTGGCGCCATGACGACGTCGTGGCCCGGGTCCAGCCCGTACAGGCGAAAGGAGGTGGGCACCGTGAGCAGGCAGCGGGTCACGATGGCGGGGGGGATGCGCACCAGATGAGTCTCGCGGTCGACGCGGCAGCCGGCGTCGGCGAAGACGTCCAGGGCGTCGTCCGCCTCGACCAGCACGCCGGCGCGCTCGAGCACGTCGAGCGTGGCGCTGTGGATACTCTCGACGTCGCCGGCGGTGAACAGACTAAGTGCGGCACCGCCGGCGTGAAGATCGGCCTGAAGCTCTCGCTGCACTATCGACCCCTTTCCGCGGCTCGCGCGGCGACGCCGCCCCAACGAGCCTCCCTGCCCTGTGTCGCGAGGCCGGGGGCTGGGCCGCAGCCCCGCCCCCCGGCCTCGTCCTGCGTCTGGCCTCAGCTGCCCATGAGCTCCTTGCACTTCTCGACGCCGAGCGAAGCGTTGGCGCCGTAGGCGTCTGCGCCGATCTCGGCGGCCCACTCGGAGCTCACCGGGGCGCCGCCGACGATGACCTTCACCTTGCCGCGCAGGCCGGCGTCCTTGAGCATCTGGATGGTCTCCGGCATCTTGGGGATGGTCGTGGTCAGCAGGCCGCTCATGCCGAGGATGTCGGCGTTGTGCTCCTTGCAGGCAGCTACGAGGTCGGCCGGCGTGATGCCCTTGCCGAGGTTGACGACCTCGAAGCCGGCGCCGGAGAGCAGCATGGCCACGAGGTTCTTGCCGATGTCGTGCATGTCGCCTTCGACGGTGGCGACGACGACCGTGCCGAGCGAGCCGCCGCCCTCACCGAGGAGCGGCTTGATGAGGTCGAGACAGGCCTGCATGGTGCGGGCGCTGAGCAGGACCTCGGGGATGAACTTCTCCCCGCTCTTCATCTCGGCGCCGACCACGTCCATGCCGGGCAGCAACGCCTGATCGAGGATATCGCGGGCTGTGGAGCCGCTGTCGATCAGCTGCTGCGTCGCGGCCGTGGCGCCGTCGTTGCCGTCGATGATCATCTTCTTGAGGGACTCGAAGTCTGCCATTTCCACTCCTCCTCGCCTGACCATTGCTCGCCCTCGGCGCTCAGACGGGCGACTCGAACGTGACGCCGCACTCGCGATCGACCCTCTGCACGATGGTACGGATTTCGGCGGCGACGTCATCGGGGAGGGGCTCCACTTCGTGCTCCGCAAGGATTCGCCTGGCCTCCTTCTTGGCGTTGGCGTAGAACTCGGGCGATCCGGCCGCCTCCCAGGCTTCCCGGACCTGGCGGTCGATGAGGTTGGAGTTGGTCAGGCCGCTCATGCCCTTGAGTGTGCTCTCGCGAGAGATGTAGTCCCCTCCGGGGCCGACCTCAACGATCTCGTCGACCACCATGGTCAGGTCGTTGACCGGTATTCCCGCGTACAGGTACTTGCTCATGGCAACGATCTCGTTGTCTGCGACCAGCTGCCCCAAGTCGAACGTGATTCCCATCTCGAGCATCCCGGCTCCGTAGATCGAGCTGACACCTGCCAGCATCGCCGTGAGTCCGGTGATCGTCTTCTCATGCCCGCTCTGACAATCACAGGTCTTCGAATCCGCCTAGTAGCCGGCAGTCCACGACGGTAAGTTGTAGTACTTGGCCATGACGGACGTGCCGGCTTGGAGAAGCGCGAGCTCCGCGGTGCCCACGGTCGCCGAACCTCGCCGCATGTCGAAGCAGTCGGTGGAGGTGCCGTAGTAGAACGCCGAACCGGGGTTGACCAGCTGGTTCAGTACCAGGCAAGACAGCAACTCGGCGTTCTGCACGATCAGCGTGCCCGCCAGCGTGATGGGCGCCGTCGCCCCAGCCATGTCCATCGCGATGCAGCAGGCCGGGATACCGAGCCGGGCGCAGGCGATGGTGACCTCGGTGCAGATCTCCGTGAGGTACATCGGCCCTACGGGGCAGTAGCCGTAGGTGAACAGGGGCCGCTCGCGCAGCTTGTCCTCCCCGCCCGCCACGACTGCGCCGATCTCGAAGGTGGCTTCGGCCATCTTGGTCGACATCATGGACACCATGAAAGCCTTGGTGGTATTGGCAAACGCGGCCTCGACGTGGTGCACCTCGGCCGTCGCCTCGGGACAGTCCCGCGCGGTGACGCTGACAGTGTTGAAGTCATAGCTGCTCAGATAGTCGCCGGCGCGCAGGTTGTCCTTGAGATCTTTCAGCGTGGACATGCGGTTCACGCCAGTGTCGACATCGTTGACCATGACGCCCTCGGTGAACGGGCAGACCGTCATGCGGCCCTGCGCTATGAGGACATCGTTCTTGGGATCCCTGCCGGCCAGCAGGAACTGCGGCCGCGCGGTGCTTAGGGCCTTGGCGATGACCTCGGGGGGAATTTTGACGATGTGGGTCTCTCGGTCGACCCTGCAGCCGCCGTCGGCGAAGATGTCTACGGCGTCATCGGCGTCCACGAGCACTCCGGCGCGCTCAAGGACGTCCAGGGTGGCCATGTGGAGATCTTCCACGTCTGCCTCACTGAAGAGGTTGAGCGAAGCCCCTTGGTGTCGCAGACCCGCTCTCATTCCGCGTATCACGCCATGCCTCCTTTGTGTTGGGGCGGCTCGACCGAGCCACGGTCACGCGTCCTTGGGCCTAATGGACTTCGGCCCCTTCGACAATCGCACGGACCTCCTGCGCCACGTCCGCGGGCAGCGGCTCGATCTCGTGCTCCGCCAGGATGCGCCTGGCCTCCTTCTTGGCCTGCTCGTAGTAGTCTGGGGAGCCCGCCGCCTCCCAGGCCTCCCGCACCTGGCGGTCGATGAGCTTGGTCTGGCTGAGGGAGCGGGCGCCCTTCAGGGTGCTCTTGCTGGAGAGGAACTCGTTGCCGGCGCCGACGCTGATGATCTCGTCGACGAAGGTGGTGCGGTCGTTGACCGGGATGCCGCGGCGTACGTGCTTCGTCATGGCCACAATCTCCGCGTCCGCGACCAGCTGCGCCACATCGAAGGTCACTCCCGTCTCGAGCATCCCCGGACCGCAGATGGTGCTGGCACCTGCCAGCATCGCCAGGAGTCCGGTGAGCGTCTTCTCGTGCCCGGTCTGACAGTCACAGGCTTTGGAGTCAGTTTGGTAGCCTCCGGTCCATGACGGAATGTTGTAGTAATTGCCCATGAGGGCGGTACCCGCCTGGATGAGGCCGCACTCCGTCGTGCCGACGGCGGCTGCGGCTCGCCGCGTCTCAAACCCGCAGGTCGAGGAACCGAAGTAGAAGGGGGCGCCGGGTTCGACCTTCTGATGCAGGACCAGAGATGAGAGCAATTCCGCATTCTGTACGACGAGAGTACCCGCCAGCGTGACCGGTGACGAAGCGCCGGCCATGCCCATCGAGACGCAGGCATAGGGCACACCGGAGCGTGCACAGGCGATGTTGACCTCGGTGGCGCTTGCCGTGAGATGCATGAGTCCTACGGGGCACGCCGAGTAGGTGAAAAGGGGACGCTCGCGGAGCTTGTCGTGACCGCCGGCGACGGCGGCGCCCATCGCGATGCCGAACTCCGCCATCACCTTGGAGGTCATCGGCATCATCCACGGCTTGGCCGTGTGGTGCAGCATCATCTCGAGTTGACGCAGCTCCGCGACGGCCTCTGGGACGTCCCGGGCAGTCACTCCGCAGACGTTGATATCGATGTCTTCGAGCGCATCGCTGATACGGGCGATGTCGATGACGTCCTGAAGGACCGACGAGCGGTACTTGCCCGTCTCCAGGTCGTTCACCATGAATCCCTCGGCAAACGGACACACGGTGACGCGGCCGACCTCCACCATCACGTCATGTGCAGGATCTCGGCCAGCGAGCACGAAGCTTCGGCGCGCCGAAAGCAGCGCTCTGGCCACCGGGTCCGGAGGGATCCTGACCATATGCGTCTCGCGATCGACCCAGCAGCCAGCGTCGGCGTAGAGGTCGATGGCTTCATCGTCCTCGACCAGCACACCGCCCCTTTCCAGCACCTCCAGCGTGGCGTTGTGCAGATCGTCGAGGTCGGCCTCGGCAAAGAGGCTGAGGATAGCACCCCCGCTGTGCAAGCCAGTCTCAATCCCTCGTTTCACAGTCTCTCCTCTGGGTCTGCGGTGTCGAGGCTGCAGCACGAACACGCAGTCGCCAGCGACGCACGCCGCACATGGCTACAGCAAGAAGCAGGGAGGATGACAAGGTGGAGGCTCAGGTCAACAACCTCGTGATGCGGAACGCCTGGCGGGCAGCTCCACACATGCCCTCCTGAGAACGTCCTCGATACCGTCGAGGGCGCCGTCGGGAAGGGCGAACACCTCGTGGGTGGCCAAGATGTCTTCCAGAAGCTCGACCGCCCGGTCGAGCTCCGACTTCCCTTCGGCGGCCCAAGCGTCGTAGGTGGGGCGCAGGAAGACCTGGGGCACGTGGTGCTCGCCCAAGCGCAGCATCCGAGGTGTCTGCTTGGCGGTAAGGAACTGCCCACCCGGACCGACGGACGCAATCGTGTCAAGCATGAGGTGGTCATCGTCGAGCTCCACTCCCTCCATGACCCGGTCGCAGCGCCGCCGCACCTCGGCGTCGAGGACGAGCTTCGGCAAGAACAGCAACATCGCCGAGTCCATCAGCCCGGGCCCCGAAACGATGTCGGGGCCGGTCAGGAAGGCCGCCAGCGTCATGGGCTCATCGTCAATCCCCATATGCATGGAGACTTCCTTTGCGTCCGTGTAGAAGCCGAGAGTCAGCACCGGCAGGCCGTAGCGCTGGCCAAGCTCCGTGAGGCCGGCGTCGAACAGGGTGGTCTCCGGCCCTCCCTGTACGTACGTAGCTGTGCGCATGTCCATGATCGCGGCGTTGGCCACGTAGACGAGCGGGCAGCCAGGGGCGGTCAGTTGCATCGCCACGAATGCGCTGAGCACCTCACAGTTGCACTGGACCATGGCTCCGGCGATGCTCGCCGGAGCGGTCGCGCCCGCCAGGGGCAGGCTGAACACCACCTGCGGCACGCCCTCGGACACGAGCGCCAGGGCGGCATCGAGGGGATCGGCCTCGTGTTGCAGAGGAGCGACAGGGCAGTAGAGATTGGAGAAGATCGGGCGCGCCGTGTCCCAGCCGCCGTCGCCAGCCGCGAGCTTCGCTATCTCCATGACGTATGGGACCTCCGCTGGGTGGAACACCTCGAGCTGGGCGTGCTTACCGCTGTTCGTGAGCGTGGTCGCGACGGGCTGCAGGGCGGCGAGCTCTGGATCCGCGTCGCTGCACGTGACAATCGGATAGAGGAGGTCGATCTCGGGCAGGGCGTCGGAGACGCGAATGGCGTCTGACAGGTCGGCGTTGGTCGCCTGCCGCCGCTCTCCTGTACGGAAATCGAGCGTACCAGGAGCGACTCCGCCAAGCGTCACATACGTGCGGGAGTGGTCGAGGAACAGGTCGTGCCGGGGGTCCCGCCCGCCCGCCGTGAAGGTCTTGGGTACTGCCGTGATGGCCCACTCGACGAGGTCTCGCGGAATCCGCACCACCTGCGACTCCCCGTCGACGATGGCCCCGTTCTCGGCCAGGATCGCCCGCGCTCTTGCGCTTCTGAACCGAACGCCGACCTCGGCCAGCACCCACAGTGACGCTTCGTGGAGACGGTCGAGGTCCGTGGATCGGAAGAGTGACAAGTGCGGCACAGCGTTCAACGTCCCTCCCGAGATTGCCATCTGAATCCGTCTGCGCCCTCGACGCCTTGACTCAGCCCGCGCACGTCATCACTTCGGCGAGACGTGCTCGTGCACGCATTGCCAGCCCCCGGCCTGGTCCTTCCTCAGCACCATCGTCTCGCGCTCCTCGAGGACCTCCTCGCCCGACTTCGTGGACACTCGTGTAGTGAGACTGTGGCTGACGAGGCCTACATCGTCCGTTACGATTTGCACGCGGCGCCCGGAGGCAACGCAACTGAGCACGTGGTAGCCGTACTCGGCCTCCCACCGTTTCCACTCGGCTTCGAACGCCGCCTTCGACTCCAAGCGCTCGGGCGTGGAGTAGAAGACGAAGGTGGCGTCCTCCGCAAAGCAGGAGAAGTATTCGTCCACGTCATGCCTGCCGAAGGCCTGCAAGACCCTGTCGGCGGCGGCAGCCAAATGAGCCTCGATGTCCTGCATCTCGATCCTCCTTGCTGGGGGCCTACACCCTGCGTCACATTGGGTTACTGCCGCTCTTCGTCGGTCACCTGCGCCTCATTGGCGACGGGACCCAGCACCGCTGCCTGCGGCATGATCCTACGCTTCGGCGAGAGCCTCCGAGAAAAGCTCGGTGAAGCCGCGCTCGTCCACGTCGACCGGATTGTCCGGGTTGCCGAGATTCATGAGCGCGACGCTGACCAGGAGGGGAACGTCCGCCTCCGTCGCGCCGAGACCGCGCAAGGTGGGAACGCCGAGGCGTCGCGTCAATGCGACGATGCCCTCGACAGTCGCGAGGGCGGCCTCACGAGGAGATTGAGATCCGGTCGGCAGCCCCAGAGCCTGGCCGATGCGCGCCGTCTTCTCGGTGACCACCGGCAGATTGAGTCGCATCACGTAGGGCAAGCAGACTGCGCAGGCAAGACCATGCGGTGCGTCGTATACCCCGCTCAACGCTTCGCCCATCGAGTGCGCGGCTGCCGTGTCGGCATTGCCGAAGGAAATACCCGCGGCGAGGCCGGCCATGGCCATGCCGCTTCGTGCCTCGAGGTCACCGCCGTCCGCGAACGTCCTCTCCAGGCTCCGCGCCGCGAGTTCGATCGCGTACAGGGCAAGCGCATCGCTCAAGGCGTTGCTGCAGCGAGCCGTGAAGGCCTCGGCCGCGTTGCACAGTGCGTCGAGCCCGGCGCTCACCGTCGCCGCGGGAGGAACGCTAATCGCAAGAAGCGGGTCGACGAGCGCGACCCGAGCCGCCAGATGTCGGCTACCCAGGGCCATCTCGTACTTGCGCGCCTCGTCGGTGAGGATGGCCCAGAGGGTGACCTCGCTGCCGGTTCCGGAAACGGTCGGGACGACGATCACGGGGACCACCGGGCCGGGGACCTGATCGGCTCCCTCGTATTCGAGGACCGTCCCGCCGTACGAGACCACGGCGGAGGCGGCCTTCGCGGTGTCGAGCACGCTCCCCCCGCCGACCGCGACCAGGAGTTCGGCGCCGTGCTCTCGCGCGAAGGCCGCGGCACGGTCTGCGGTGCCCGTGCGCGGGTTGGGCTCGACGTCCGCGAACTGCGCGCACTCGACCCCCGACCCGGCGAGGCACGCCACGAGCGGCTCGACGATGCCCGCGTCGCGAACGCCGGGGTCGGTGATCAGTAGTGCCCGTCGACCCAGCGCAGCCGCTTCATCGCCCACGCGTCGTGAGACGCCTTCTCCGAACTCGACCCTCGTAGGCAGCAGGAAACTGGCCGATCTCCGAACGCCCATCCATTTGAGGTTGTCGGCCATGCAATCCTCCGTGTGGTCGAGTTCCGTCACCGCCATCCTCCGTAGTCGGCACTCGCGTCATCCCGCGCCCGCGCGCGGG
>Ga0315284_10003821_pt1 | contig 21407 bp, 28 predicted proteins | sample YL17G09_16_MG_FD_203696 | JGI IMG/M metagenome (GOLD analysis project Ga0315284, IMG submission 203696) | Sediment microbial communities from Yellowstone Lake, YNP, Wyoming, USA - YL17G09_16 | ecosystem: Environmental > Aquatic > Freshwater > Lake > Sediment | place: USA: Wyoming | collected...
GTCGTTTACACTACAAGGTCTCACAATTGGTCAACAACTAAAATTAAAGATTTAATCACAATACAAACATTAAAACAAAATCCTGAAATAATAAAAAATTTAGATACAAATGATTAAAATACCTATTACTAAAATTTTGTTTCTTGACATAGAAACCGTTGGGATTGAAAAAGACTTTGACACTTGTGTTAAAAATCATCCCGAGATTGCACATCAATTTGATAAGTATTTAGATTGGTTTTTAAAACGATTCCCCGAAGACTCAACTAAGGGAGAAAATGAAGATGAAAGACAGAATATTATATTTTCAACAAGAACCTCATTGGTTCCCGAATTTGCAAAGATTGTATGTGTTAGTGTTGCCTTTGTTATGGATAATGGTGAAGTTAAAAAACAAACCTTTTTTGGTGATGATGAGAAACAATTATTACGTGATTGTCAGAAATTATTGGACCGTTGCGGAAAATTGGATTTCTTTTTGTGTGGTCATAATTTAAAGAATTTTGATATTCCGATGATTGCCAAAAGAATGATTATTAATGGATTACTTCCACCATCAATTCTACCATCATACGATACAAAACCATGGGAAATTAAAGCTATTGACACTAAAGAAATTTGGCAATACGGTGCTTACACTGCAATTGGTTCATTAGACTTAATGTGTGCGTCAATGGATGTTCCATCTTCAAAAGAGGGCGAAATTACTGGTGATAAAGTACACGATTCATATTGGAATCACGGAAAATTAAAAGAAATCTCAGAATACTGCGAACGAGATGTTAACGTATTAATTGAGGTGATAAAAAAATTAAAAGAACTTAAATAATGACAGAAGAATTTGATTTAGATTTTTTAAAGAAAAAAGCGGAAGAGTTAAAATTAATGTTATCAACGCCAGAAAATGATGATATTGACTATAATCAAATACTTGACGAGTTTGGTATTGATGTCAAACAATTAGAAGTTGATATGAAAAACTATAAACCTAAACTGGATTTAGGATTTACAAAACTACATCTTGATGCGGTTACACCAAGTTATAATTACGCAAGTGATTCTGGATTTGATTTATATTCAGTTGAAGATGTGACAATTGAAGGTCTTGGTAGAGGGTTAGTCCCAACTGGACTATCGTTTGATATTAAAGATGGTTATGAAATCCAAGTTAGGTCTAAAAGTGGATTAGCAATTAATCAAGGTTTAATGTGTTTAAATTCACCAGGAACCGTGGATAATGGTTACACAGGTGAAGTAAAAGTAATTATATTCAACACAAATAAAGAACCTTTTACAATTACTAAAGGTATGAAAGTTGCTCAAGCAGTTTTATGTCCCGTAGTTAATGGTGGTTGGGTTTATTTAGATGAAAAAAATGAAGTGGCCAAAAAAGATAGAAACGATAACGGATTTGGCTCAACAGGAATTTAATATGATAACAATAATTTATTCAACCCATAAAGACGAAACATATAATAACAAATTTAAACAACATTTGTTACAAACTGTTGGGTTAAAAAATGTACAGATATTAGAATTTCAAAACAATAATCAGTATAGTTTGGCGGAGGTATATAACAAAGGTATATCACAATCTATATATGATATTGTTGTTTGTTGTCATAACGACATTAAATTAGAAAAAAATTGGGGCAAGAAACTAGTTAGTGATTTTGAAAATAATCCTGACTATGGAATTATTGGTAAGGCGGGGTCATGTTATTTTCCTGAATCAGGGGTATACTGGGAGGAAATGAGAACAACTATGGTTGGTCATGTTTATCACCACCCTGTAGGTCAAAATAAATGGATTAACAAATATTCTGCAAAAATACCTCAACTGATACCTGTTGTAACTATTGATGGGTTATTTATGTCATTCGACAAAACAAAAATCAAAAACACGTTTGACGAAACGATTGGGAAATTTCACTTTTATGACCATCCGTTTTGTTTAAGTAATTATATTGAAAATGTTAAGATTGGTGTTACGTTTTCTTTTGACATCACACATGAATCTGTAGGACAACCGAATAACGAATTTTTTGAAAGTAAGGTTAAATTTTTAGAGAAATTCTCGTCTATATTGCCATTAGACTTAAAACCTAACAGTGTTTATGTTCCTAAAGTAATTGAAAAACCAATTAAAAATATTGGTAAAGTTGCAATTATTATCCCAACAAAAGATAAGTTTGAATTAATCCAAAATTGTGTTGAATCATTTTACGAACATTGTAACCCCACTCTTTTCCATATTTTTATTGCCGACACTGGTTCCTCTGATGATAGTAAAACAAAATTAAAAGAGTTAATTAGTAATCATAATAACATCACTTTAATTGAATATGATTATTACAATTTTGCAAAAATAAATAATGATGTAGTTACAAACCATATACCTAATGAGTATGAATTTATTTTATTTTGTAATAACGATATTAAAATACTTAATAATGTAATATATAACATGTTAAAGATATTCAAAGATACTAATAAAACCGGAACCGTTGGGTGTCGATTACATTACGAAAATAACACAGTACAACATAATGGGGTCACCGTTTTTGTGGACAAATTAAAAAGACTACAAGCAACTCATATTGGGTTACGCACATACTACGGATATTACACAAACATATCCAAAGTAGTAGGTTCAACCGCCGCATTACTAATGATTAGAAAAACAATGTTTGAAAAATGCGGTTATTTTAATGAGGTCTACCAATCTTGTTTTGAAGATGTTGAATTAAATTTAAAATGTATATCCTTAGGTTTTGAAAATTTAATTGATGGTAATTCAGTTGCTTACCATTATGAAAGCCAAACAAGGGGGGTTCAACAATCAAATGACTTAGAATTACAGAATGACTATAAAAATGGATTAGTACCATTTGTTAATAAAAATTATGATAAATTAAAAAAATACATACCAATACTACAGTAATTTACGGAAATGATTAATAATTAAACTAATGGCCCAAGGAATTTACCAAATAACGGAAGATTTTGAAACTAAACTATCCGAATATACAGGAGCAAAGTACGTTGTAACTGTTGATAATCAAAGCAACGCATTATTCTTATCATTAATGTATGAGAATATTAAAGGTATAGAGATTGAAATTCCATCCAGAACATACCCATCAGTCCCATGTGAAATTATACATGCTGGCGGTAAGGTTAAATTTACGCCTGTTGAGGGTAAGACAATTAAAGGAGCGTATCAATTATCCCCAACAAAAGTTTGGGATTCGGCCCTTAGGTTTACTAGTAATATGTACATACCTAATACCCATATGTGTATCTCATTCACAGGACCTTATAAACACTTTAAACTATCTAAAGGTGGTGCGATTTTAACAGACGACTACGATGCTTATCTATGGTTCAAACGAGCAAGATATAGTGGGAGAAGAGAATGTTCATACCATGACGACCATTTTGATATGTTAGGTTGGAATTTTTATATGATGCCCGAATTAGCAGCAAGAGGTTATTTATTAATGAATCAGTTCTATAATATGGATGGTTCTCCAAAACACAATGAGGATTTGGAATTACCGTATCCTGATTTATCTAAGTTTGATGTTTATAAAAATTAATTATAGTAACTATGTTTTATACTAAAGAAGAATTAAAATTAATTGGATTTAAATCAATCGGGGAAAACGTTTTGATTTCAAACAAATGTTCCATTTACAACCCACGGAACATATCGATAGGTAACAATGTTAGAATTGATGATTTTTGTGTGATTAGCGCGGGCGAAGGTGAAATTAAAATAGGTAACTATGTTCACATTGCCGTTTTTTGTAGTTTAATTGGAAATGGTAAAATAACATTTGACGATTTTTCAGGGTTATCATCAAGAGTATCAATATACAGTTCAACAGATGATTATAGTGGTAATTTTTTAACAAATCCAACAGTAAGTAAAGAATACACTAATGTAATCTCAGGTAATGTTAGGTTAGGTAAACACGTTATTGTTGGCGCAGGAAGTGTAATATTACCAAATGTTAATATTGATGACTATAGTTCGGTTGGTGCGTTATCATTAGTAACTAAAGATGTTGAAAAGTCTAAAATTGTGGTTGGTATACCATCTAAGGTCATAAAAAATAGAAAAAATAATTTATACAGTTTAGAATGCAATTTTCTGAAAAAATAACTATAACAGATAAAATGGTAAGAGATTTTTCCGAACTGTCTGGAGATAAAAATCCAATTCACTTAGATGATGAGTATTCCAAAAATAGTATATTTGGAAAAAGAATTGTACATGGAATGTTGTTATCTTCCTTTTTTTCTAAGATAATTGCGACTAATTACCCTGGCGAAGGTTCAATATATTTAAAACAAGATTTAAATTTTAAAAACCCTTGTTACATTAATGATGAGGTTGAAATTGTGGTTGAATTAGATAAAAAAGAAAATAATAAGTATTATTTAAAAACAAAAATAATAAGAGACAATATAGAAATTATTGACGGTAATGCGATAGTTTTAAAAAAATAAAAAGGGAAAAATAACAATACATAGTTTGGTCACAATAGGATTAAATTCTGAGGTAGTTAAGGATATCACCGAATCAGGTATTTACGTTGGCACCCCCGCAAAAAAAATTAAATAGAATGGAATTTTTAATAGGTTTTGACCCAAAATCATATCCGGTAGAAATGAGTGGGGGTCAAACTGTTTTAAGAGAATTGGCGAAACAATTATCAATATTAGGACAAACTGTTTATGTAGTATCACCACAATTTAATGTAAATGGAACTAAGTTAATTTCACCTCACGAAATATCAAAATTAGATTCAGATAATTTAATCACAATATATCCTGAAGTTACTTTTGGAAATCCATATAATTCAAAACACGTTGTAAGATGGATACTTTATCATACAAAACCTGAAGTTGAGTCTACGTGGGGTACAAACGATGTTTATTTTTATTTTAATAATTTATTTGTTAGTAAAGAAAATAAAGACAAAAAAATATTAAATTGTTTTGATTTTAAATTAAATTTATTCTACGATAAAAAATTAAATAGAGAAGGTTATTGCCATATTAATAGAAATCACGTACGAGACAGTTTAGATTCAACATTAAAATTAAAATACAATTCAGAAGATTTATTTTATGGTCACATGACAATTGGATGGGAATGGTTAGTAAATAAATTAAACACTAAAAAATATTTCATTACATATAATGTGGCGACATATTATTCCGTAATTGCGTCAATGTGTGGTTGTGTCTCAATAATTTTATATGACGGAATTAAAGAAGATAATCTCAAAGAAAAAGTAATAAGCCACAAATACGGTATTGCCTACGGGTTTGAAGAAGTCGAGGAATCAATATCAAATAGGGAATTATTAAAACCTTACTTAGAGGAAGTAACAAAAGAGTCAATTGAAACAATTAAGAATTTTATTTTGTATTGGGAGTCAGAATTAAAAAAGAATATAAAATGAAAATAAATAGTATCACAATTGATTCAACAAATTCAATAACGGATTTGTGTAAATTAGGTTCTAAATACCCCACCGATAAATCACCATACGCAACTGAAAATTATAACACACCAAACGGTAGTGGTCATAGACATCCGTACACTTCTGTTTATAATTTTTTATTTTCATCATTAAGATATCAAAAAATTAAATTAGCGGAAATTGGAATTCTAGACAATATGTCTATGGTTTGTTGGAGAGAGTATTTTCCAAATGCCGAGTTATTTGGTTTTGAATATAATTCAAAGTACCTACAATTAGGTATAGATGCTGGATTACATAACACAACATATGATTTTATAAATATACACCTTGAGAAATCAATTGAAGAATGTTTATCTACTCACGGAAAATTTGATATTATTATGGATGATAGTACTCACGTTTTTGAAGACCAAATTAGATTTTGTAATATTGCGTATAAATATTTAAATGAGGGTGGTATGTTAATAATTGAAGACATTTTCAGAAATGAAAGTGAAGAAAAATATAAAGAAGGGTTAAGTAAGATTAGTAAATATTTCTCAACTATGACTTTTGTTCTAACAGAACATGAATTACTTTATTCACCGGGATGGGATAACGATAAAATTTTAATTTTATTTAGAAACAATATATTATAACTATGTATTTGAATATAATAACCCCGTGTATCAGACCTGAAAATCTACATCAAATATCAAAAAGCATAAACATTCCAAAAGAAAACTATAGATGGATTGTTGTTTTTGATTCATTAACTTTACCTGATAAAAGTTATATACCCGATAATTGTGAATATTATCTACACAAAGACCCAAATAGTAAAGTAGGGAATGGACAACGAAACTTTGCTTTAGATTTAATAAAAATGGGTTACATTTACTTTAACGATGATGATACGACATTACACCCCGAATTATGGGATAATATTAAAGATTGTGACGAAGACTTCATAAGTTTTAAACAATCATTATTTAATAATAAAATAAGATTGGAAGGAAACATAATTAAAGTTCATAATATTGATAGTCATAATTTTTTAGTTTCTAAAAAATTAGTTGGAAATATCCGGTGGAGATTAGAAGTTTACGAAGCGGATGGTTTTTTTGCTATTGACTGTCATGTAAAGGCAACAACAAAAAAATACATAAATAAAGTTTTATCAATATATAACCGATTAAGATACCCAATAACAATTTAACTATGGCTGAACAACGAAAAAGAAAACCAACAATAACCCCCACTCCGGAGACAACCAATAAACCGGTGAGTAAAAAAGACTTAATTAGTCAGATTATTAAAAGAAAAACTAAAGAAAAGTTTTTAAGCGTAAATCAAAAAAAGTATTATGACATTTTAACTAATAGTCAAATTACTATTTGTTCAGGACCTGCTGGTGTTGGTAAAAGTTATATTGCCATGAAAGCTGCGGTGGACTTATTGTCAGACCCAACAACACCTTATGAAAAAATTATTATCGTAAGACCTGCGGTTGAAGCAGAAGAAAAATTAGGGTCACTTCCTGGCAATGTTGAAGAAAAATTAGACCCTTATATTTTCCCATCGTATTATTTATTAAATAAAATTATTGGTAAAGAAGCTAGAGAAAAATTAAAAGAAATTGAGGCAATTGAAGTTTTTGCGTTAGCGTACATGAGAGGTATGAATATTGACAATTCAATTCTATTGTTTGAGGAGGCTCAGAACTCAACTCCAAGTCAAATGAAATTACTATTGACAAGAATTGGGTTTAATTCTAAGTTCTTCCTTTCAGGTGACTTAGAACAATTTGACCGACATAAAGACAAAACTCAAACAGGTTTATGGGACGCACTACAAAAGTTTCAAAATTTAGATGACATCGGAACATTTGAATTCAACCACGAAGATGTTGTTAGAAATCCTTTAATAAGTAAAATCTTAAAAAGATACGAAAACTAAAATTATTATTAACCCAATAAGTATAAATTTAATTTAATTTACTTATTGGGTTTTTTACATATTTTTTTATGTATATGAGAATAGGTATAGAAATTAATGGAGTTCTACGAAACACATTGGATAAAATAGAACAAACCTATCAAAAATATATGATAGATAAAACGGACGGTCTTGAAGATGAGGATTCCTTTAAATATGAGATAAATCTTCCCGTAACAAGTTTGGGCCTTAGAAGTCATTTCACCTTTCAATCTGATGATGAATTATTCGCATTTCTGTATGAAGAATTCCCAATGGAAGTATTTGGTCATTCACAGTCATCAGAGTATTCAACATTTAACGATTTAAATGAAATATATGTTAAGTTAAGGGACAATCACGATTTATTAATTGTTTCCGATGAAATAGGTAAATCAAAACCAGCCTCATTATTCTTCCTATCAAAATTTGGTTGTTTAGTGGAAAAAGTAAAATTTTATAGTAATTCAACAATTAACTCCATGTGGAATGAAATTGATGTTTTACTTACGGCAAATCCTGCATTATTATTAGACCATCCATCAGATAAGATATTAATTAAATATAAAACAATTTATAATAATAATGTTAAGTCGGAACACACAATAAACACAATCAAAGAATTAAAAGATAAATTAAAAACTATTTTATAATGTTAAAAATATTAGGAGAACATTACTATTTGGATTTAGACAAGATTGACGAATACATTCAAATAAATCAAGATTCATTATCGTCTTCTGGCGAAACTGAGAGTACACAAATTAATATAGTAAAATACGAAACAATTAAACTAATGTTAGAAGTGATTATGGATGTCACAGATGAAATTGATGAAACCTTAGCAGGTAAAGGTTCAGAAATATCAATACCATTTAAATTAGCGTTTAACACACTTTTAAATAAAAAATTACTAAACAAATACTAATACCATGAATAAAGAACAAATTTCAAAATTAGAACAGTCAATCCAAAACATGAAAGATAAGAAATCAAGAATCTATCTTTTAGTTCAGGATACTAAGGGTAACGCCAAATCATCAATTGCTTACATCTATAATTTAGGGATGTCATTATTAAATGAAGGGTATAACCCAATCATTTTACATGAGAAACCTGACTACACTGGCGTATCAGGATGGTTAGGGGAATCATACATGACATCATTACCCCATAAATCAATCGAAGGTGAAAACTTAGAAGTTTCACCTGAAGACTTTATTGTTATTCCTGAATTATACGGATTTGTGATGAGTCAAATTTCTAAATTACCTTGTGGTAAAATTGTACTATGTCAAGCTTATGACCACGTATTGGAAACCTTGCAACCAGGACAATCTTGGTCACAATTAGGTTTTTACAAATGTATTACCACATCAGAATCTCAAATGGAGTTTTTAGAAAATTTAATGAAAGGTATTTCTTATGATATTTTAAGACCGTTTATTTCAGAATCATTCACCAAACAAACATTACCCCCAAAACCAATCATTGCGGTTCATTCAAGAGAACAAAGAGATTCCGTTAATTTAATTAAATCTTTCTATATAAAATTCCCACAATATAGATGGGTTACTTTTAGAGATATGAGAGGTTTATCTGAAGAAGAATTTGCTAAAGCATTAAAAGAAAGTTTCTTATCTGTATGGATTGATGACAAAAGTGCTTATGGTACATTCCCATTAGAGTCAATGACTTGTGGAGTTCCTGTTTTAGGTTTAACACCAAACTTACAACCCCCTTGGATGTCAGAGAATAATGGTATTTGGATTAACAATAAAAATCAAATGGTAGATTTCGTTGCGGACTTCCTACAAAATTGGTTAGAGGACAATGTTAACCCTAATTTATATGAGGAAATGATTAAAACTGTTGAGAATTTATCAACAAAAAAAGAATTCGATGAGGTTTCTGTAAAGTTATTTAACAATTACGTTAACACAAGACTTACTTCATTTGAAGAACAATTAACTAAACTAGAAATTATTGAAGAATAATATGGAAAACACACAAAAATTTGACGTATCGGTTATTTTACCAATTAAGTCAGGAAAAGCAAACGGATTTACTGAATACTTTGAAAAATGTATTGAGTCATTAAAAAATCAAAAAGTTGGTATCAATGAATTAATTATTGTTCACACTAACGAAACATATATTGTTGATTATATCAATCAATTTGATTTCGGTACTTTAAACGTTATTAAAGTTGAGTGGACAAAAGATGCAAACTACGCATCACAAATAAATTACGGTGTAAGGTCCGCAAAATCTAAATGGGTTTCTCTATTCGAGTTTGATGATGAGTATTCAAGCATTTGGTTCAAAAACGTTGAGGTTTACTCTAATGCGTATTCAGATGTTGACGCTTTCTTACCTATTGTTGTTGATACAGACCAAACAGGTAAATTTGCTGGATTTACTAATGAAGCAACATTTGCAGCAAACTTCACACCTGAAATGGGTATTTTAACTAATGAAACTTTATTAGAATATCAAAATTTTCAAATTTCTGGTATGGTAATTAAAACATCATCGTTTATTGATTTTGGTTTAATTAAATCCTCATTTAAATTAACATTTGGTTACGAATTCTTCTTAAGAATGACACATAATTCAGTTAAATTTATGTCAATACCTAAGATTGGTTATAAACACACTAACCTGAGAGATGGTTCTATTTTTTGGAATTATAAAAATGGCGACGATAGATTAACAGAAGACGAAGTGAGATTTTGGATTGACTCTGCCAAAAAAGAATACTTTTTTATTAATGACAGAGCCATAAAGTATGAACCACAAACAGTTTAATGACAGAAATTATTAATTTAACAGGAGATACAAATGTTGAGTTAAAGAAGAAAGGTAGAAAACCTAAACAATTAAATTATTTTGATGTTCCAGAAGAGTTGGCCGTTGTTAGATTTTTAGAAGCAACAACTTACGAAGAAAGAAATAAAATTTATAACGATTTTTTAAAAAAACCTTTAGATAAGATGATATCTTCAATAATACGAAGATACAAATTATATAGAAAAGACATGGACTTTACGGATATACATGTAGACACTCACTCATTCTTAATGACAAAAATTGAAAAGTTTAAACCCTCTAGGGAGAAAAAAGCTTATTCATATTTTGGTACAATCTGTAAGAACTATCTTATGGGGCAAATCATTAAGGACCAAAAAGAAACTAACCGAAAAATATCATATGAGGATATTTCCACAAGTTTGGAAAATAACCCCAACTTTTCGTACAGTATTGAAAAAGAAGGTATTGACTCAGAAAAAGTAATCAAAAACTTTTTACTTGAGTTAGACAATTTTTTAAAAAATGAAAATTTATCGGATAATGAAGTCAAATTAGGGTATGCCTTACATGACCTTTTTGAGAACTATGAATCTATTTTTATTGGTAATGATAATAATAAATTTAATAAAAATATAATACTACTTTCATTAAGGGAAATGACAAATTTGTCAACCAAAGAAATTAGGGGGTCAATGAAGAAATACAAATCGATGTATTATACTTTAGTGCAAAATATGGTTAAATAAAATTTTATAGTTAATATTTATTGTAATGGGAAGACCTCAAAAAAAAGAAATTAATTTAACTAAGGAGTCAATGTTATCTTTGATGCAAGAAATTTATAATGAACTTGTTGAGCAAAGAAACACGGCTATTAGAATACAAAATAAAATGTTGACAATGATGAAAGAACCTGAGGATATGACTCTAATAGGTCCTGTTATTGAAAAACAACAAAAAATTATTAACGACTGTGTTGAAAAAAAATTAACATTATCTAAACTACAATCTACTATGTGGGAAAAGTCTAACTCCGCAGGAAGTGGTGGTTTCTCAATTACTGATTTAGGTGTGGATGATGATTTATTAGAAAATTTAATACAAAAAGATGCATCTAAACCTGATGGGTCTTACAAAATGAAAAACTAACTAAAATGGGCTCATTAGATTTAGGGGTTGATTATAAATCCGCACAAAAAAAGATTTCGGCAACAACCTCATACAAGGATTTAAAATCTCAATATGACACCACCTCTAAAACTGCCGGAGAGTCTTTTGATACCGCAAAACAAAACGTTACAAAATCTTTAGATAAAGTTAAAGAACAAAATAAAAGATTTCAAAGGGAAATCAAAAATCAATTTGAACAATTATTAGATATTAATAACCTTACTGGCGGTAAAGGTGCGAGCACAATTAGTTACGTTAAAAAAACCTTAATTAGAACTATTAAGAATATTGAACCTCAAATCATCGAAATTCTTCAGGAAGAAGCAATAAACGCTGTTGGATGTGACCAACAACAAACATATGCCGCACAGGTAATCTATGTCAAAGTAAGTTCAATAGATTTAATCAATCTATTAAAGAAAGTACCTGCAAGTAAAGATGGAAAAGTCTTATACGAAAAAAACCCAATTGCAATACAACTTTATCCATTCTCAATGAATAAAGAATTATATGAAAGAATACAAAGTGGTAACCCTTATTCAACCGATAATGGAGCACAATATATTGGTCAATCAGGACAAGCATTATTTGATATTCAATACGTTACTATAAACGCTTTAGGTGAGACAGGACATTGGTTTAAGGTAACTCTTGCAAATAGAATAGGTAGTATTAATAAGGTTGGTACTTTTTTAGCGGATTATTATAGAACAATTAAGGTTGTTGAGTTTACAAATATTATGGCAAATATTATGGAGTCATTAAGCGGGGCGATATCTATTAGTGCTAATGTTGGTGTTGCTCAAGCCGAAGATACTAGTAAATTTATGATGATAATCCAAAGGGTTTTAGGTTTATGTTTTGACAATAAAAAAGAAATTGATGTTAGTGGTATTGCAAAATTGGCGGAATTAGACGATATTGATGAGTCATTTTTTGAATTCACAGATATTGATTTACGTAATATAGACCAAAGAGTTACTAACATTAAAAATGGTGTGGTTGAATTTGAAGATTGTGGTAATGTTAAATTACCGGTTAATTATGATGATATTCTAAATGATTTAGGTACATTAAATTTTATTGAGGATAAGGACTTAGTTGATGCTGCGGATGCGTTAACTCAAACGTTAATTAATAATCCCGAATGGCAAGGATTTGCTATTCAGGGTAATATTAAAGCCGCGGTAGATTTAAACTTCCTTAAATTAATTGTTCAAGGAATTGCCGCCGCTCTACTATCTCCAAAAATATTATTACCAATATTTGTAATGTTAAAGTCAATAGGTCAAACATTTGTTGATGGTGTTAATTCATTTGTTGATTTTATGAAAACCTTTAAAAAGTTTTTTATAAATTTAATATCAAAAATTGGAGCGTTATTTGTTAAAGAACTTTTTTATCTAATTAAAAAAGATATTTTAAATTTAATACAATCAGTAATCCAAGACGTTGCCAGAGAAAAATTAGATAAACGAATTATTATAATTTTAAAATTAATTCAACTTATCATAATTGTTGCTCAGTTTATTTCAGATTGGCGTAAATGTAAAAGTGTTATTGATGAAATTCTGTGGTTGTTAAAAATTGCGGGAACAGGTTGGGGTGGTGATATACCATTACCACTATTGTTTGCCTCCCAATTTGCGGGTGGGTATTCTGAAACTCGAGCATTTATTGGGGCTATTGAGGAAATGCAAAAACTTGGTATTCCAACAGGACCAATGCCTGACGGAAGTCCTAATTTAGATGTTTTAAAAATGTTAGGACAGATGAAAGCTATGGCTTCGGAAGAGGCGGAAAATGGTAAGGTACAAATTGCGGTAGGGGCATTAACAATGACCCCAGCAGGTCTGACAGTTCCTGCGAGTTCTTTTGGTAAAAAAATGTAATTATGACGAAAAAAGAACAATCAGAAAAAGCCATAAAAATAATAAAAGATTACAAATCACACTCAAATAAAGATTTGACTTTTGTTATGGATTTTATTCAAGAAGATTTTAAATTTACCAAAGACGCCGTTATTAAAATGACCGAACATTTAGATAAATTAGAATTAACTTACAATACTATTCTTAAAGAATATCAAAACAGAACTAGTAAATAATGAAAATAGACGAATCTAACATACATCAAATTATATTTCCGGGAATTGTTTATGATAACGAAGACCCGATGATGTTAGGTAGACTTAGAGTCATACCTGAAACTCAAACATATACCGATATTTTAGCTTCAGTTCCTGATTGGAATGAGGAGATTGATAAATGGACATCAAAAGACCCATTAATCTTCTTACCATTATTACCTTTTTATTTTAGCCAAGTACCAAAAAAAAATGAGTACGTACACATTATATACCAAAATAAAAAATTTAACTTTCAAAACCAATTCTATATTCAAGGTCCGTTTTCATCACCAATGACAACACCTTTTGAATATTACCAAGGTTCTAAGAAATTTTTAGCGTCTGGTGATAGAATTAAACAAGGTATCTCAATTAAAAATAGTGAAGGACAATATCGTAACAAAGATAGTTATGGGGTATTTCCTGAACCTGGTGATAACGCATTATTAGGTCGTGGTTCTGCCGATGTTGTTGTTAAAGAAAATGAGGTTTTAATTAGAGCAGGTAAAACAAAAGTATTAAGTACCACACATTTGTTGGGTCAGCCCATCCACCACTACTATACCCATACCAATCACAATCAATTACCTGTTGGGAATACAATGAGGTCATTCTTACAACTTTCAAATTTTACACAACAAAAAGTTTTATTACCTGAAGAAATCCAAACTAGATTAATTGAAAATGTTAAGGTGGTTAAAAAAATAATAATTTGGGATATTGAAAATTTAGAAAATACTCAGAATGTCTTTAATGGGTCTGTTGGTTTATATAATGTAATTCCTAGTCAACGAGTTAATAGTAAAAATTTTAAATCCGATACTATCCTTAATTTAAGTGTAGGTACCGATTATAGTGGACCTATTGAGGAGGTTAAATTTACTGCCAAAAGTTTTAATGAATCATTAAATTTAATTAATAAATTTTGTGATGGAGTTTTTAAAAAATTTATTGATTTACCTAATTATGTTGTTAATAACCAATTACGTAATATACCTCAAGACCAAATATTTCCATTTGTTGTTACTCCATCAAAATTAACTTATGAAAAAGGTGTTAAATTCTCACCATCACAAGTTGTGAATGATGTTGCCGAATTAACTAATTATGTTAATTTTTACAGTAAAATTAAATTAAATATGGGGTTAGTTAATAGTGGGTGGTTTTTAGTTTGGGAAAACAAAAATGGGACCGCAATTATTGGACCTCAAGGTGATATTAAGACTGAAAAAGTTACTCAATCCCTGTTTGTTCCTTCAGATGTGTCCTATGGTATTTTAGGGTCTCAAAAAATTTATTTACTATCACAAGACTCTACAGGACCTAAAGGTCAAATTAGTTTAAGTCAAACTTTATATGGTATACCACAAGATAAATTTGTTGGTGACGAAAGTAGTATTTATAGTAAAACATATCCAACAACAAGGGGTGATGAGTTAATGTCACTACTTAGAAAAATATTTTCATTTGTCACAGGTCACGTACATCCTGTTGCCACGGCACCACCTATTCCGGTTGCTGCAGGTAATGGACAAACCGCATCAGAAATTAATGCAATTCTTGCTGACGCAGAAAATACCATCTTAAATCAAAATATCCGAATTAATTGATATTTATAAGTAAAACACTTAAATGTCAATTAACAACTCCTACTTTAGTAAGAACAATACTATCATATCCGACAGTTTCACCAATACTGGTAGAAACCCAGTTACGGAATTATTTTATGGTTCTACCGCAGTGTCTCAATACCCTAGTGGGTATAGTAGATTCATATTTGATTTAGACCTTTCACTACTATTTCAGAAGATAACTGACGGCACAATTTCAACAACTTGTACCGACACAATTGTCCACACTTTAAGAATGGTGAATACCTCAACCTTTGATATTGAGTTATTAAATACCTCAACATCTCAAGGTAGAAAAAGAGCAACATCATTTGATTTAATATTATTTAGAATTCCTTATATCAATAATGACCCACTAACCCCACAAATTTGGGATGAGGGCGTTGGTTATGATTTTGCCGACTTAATCTACGATTATAGTGACTTTGATAAAAACTTCTCTGATAGACCATCAAATTGGTTTCAAACAACAACCATTGGGGTTTGGACTGAGCCTGGTGTCTATAATAATTTGAACACTGGCGTTGTTCCATTCAGTTCGTTAACAGTTGTTGACACACAACACTTTGAGTTTGGTAATGAGAATGTTAGTTTTGATATGACTAGTGAAATAAATTCAATTATTGACGGTTCATTAACTAATGTAACTGGATGGGGAATTGCTTACAAACCTCAGGTTGAAAACTTATCGGGACTTACTGATACCTATGAAACTCAATTTTTTACAAGACATACTCAAACATTTTACGAACCGTTTTTAGAAACAAACTATAACGACCTTATTGAAGACAATAGAAATTTATTCTCTTTAGGTAAGACAAATAAACTTTATTTGTACTTGTTTGATAATGGTAACCCAATCAATTTAGACAACAATCCAAATGTTACTATTATGGATTCTTCGGGGACTGAAATTGCCGGATTAACAGGATTAACTACCTGCCAAAGAACTAAAGGTGTTTATGAAGTTATTATACCACCACTTATTGGGTATCAAACACCATGTATGTTTACCGATAAATGGTATAACTTAAATTACAATGGTTTCCCATTACCTCAATCATTTAATGAATTCACAATACAACCATTAAAAAATTCAATTCAAATTGGTACTAATTCTGTCGACCCAAAATTATATGGATTTGATTTTTATGGTATCAAACAAGATGAAAAAATATATAATACCGACATTAGAAAAGTTGGTGTTATCATAAAACAAGCTTACACAACTCAAAAACTTTTACAAAATGTTAGTGCTTATTATAGAGTCTATGTTAGAGAAGGTCAGACAGAAGTTGAGGTTCAAGATTGGACTAAAATTAACAGAACACCAAACGAATACTATTTTATATTTGATACTAGAGATAAAATCCCTAACGAGTATTACATAGATATTAAGGTGGATAGTAGCGGAGAGATAAATACATACAAACGACAAGTTAAATTCCAAGTCGTTAATATGAAATATTTGGATTAATAAGATATTTATAAAATAAAAGAACGATAAAGTTTCAAATAATGAATAAAAAGTAAAAAAATAAAGCTATGCCAAATTATATTATAAAAAAATGTTTAACTAATGATGAATACGTTGTTTCTGCAGTAACGTTAACGGTGGGAACTACAATAGAGTTTGGTGTTGGTGAGAGTATATTTTGTGGGTCTGTTGAAGCAGTAACAGAAAGTTCTATAACGCCAGGTTATTACTATGATTTTGCTCAATATACAGATTGTTGCGAGTGTTTAGTAGGTGATGGTAGAGAGTCTTTAAATTTTAGTTTTATACGATGTGGTACAGAAGAAGAAATTAATATAGAAGCAACTAACTTTTGTAGTGAATATGGAACTCCTACAACAGGTGTTACTTATGAAATACAATTTGGGTATGAAACACCATTTTGTGTTACTTTTTCCGGATTAAGTGTATCGGGTGTAACAAATTATCATTACAGTTCAGGACCTTTTTCAAATTGTGAAGATTGTGTATCACCACCGCCAATAAGTGCCAACACTGAATCCACTGTATGTCAAGAAGTATGTGACAATTCGGTAATTACAATAATCCCACTACATCCAACCTATACAAATAGTGCTGGTAGAGAAGTTGTTCAAATGAATGCAGTTCTTATCGGTGGTAACGGTTTAAATAGTTAATATGAAACAGATAATTAAACTTAATGAAACACACTTAACTAAACTTATTAAAAAAGTATTAAGTGAACAAGAATCTCAAAGATACATGTTTTTTAGTAATTTAGAACAAATGAGGAGACAATGTGATTTGTTATTAGATTTAGACCATGATATGGTTGAGTCTATTTTAGAAAATGGACATGACTGGGCTCAAGACCATATTGCAGAATCTAAAAATAACTTAGACCAAGTGTTTGATTTCTTAATGAATGAAACCAAAAAAGACGGTATGGAATTATCTATGTCTATTGATGATAAAGATATGTCCATGATGGAGGGTCGTAAAAAAACAGGTACCCCCCTTTGTGCAAGAGGAAAGGCATCCGCAAAGGCAAAATATGACGTGTATCCTTCAGCTTATAGTAATGGTCATGCTGTCCAAGTATGTAAAGGTAAAATAAAAGGTCTCGATGGTAAAAGACATTGTTCTGGAGCTTATTGTTAAAAAAAAATATATAATTAATTTTTTTATTTAAATAATATCATTATATTTGTAAATAAATACTAATATAAGATTATGAAACAAATTATTCACAAATTAAAACGATTAATCCAAAAACAATATATTAAATTCTATCGGTCTTCAACCCCAAAAATTACTACATACGAAAAAGATTGTGTTTCTATTTGTGAAAAATTAATAAAAAAAAATGAAACTGTTTTATTGTTAACACCAATCTCAAACAAACGTTATATTAAAAACGAAGAAGACCAAATTTTTGTAATTTTAGAAAATTATAGTGTAAGAATAATCAACCACGTTTATTCATACACTGTAATATTAGGAGATAAGCCGTGGAATTCTGTAGTTACTTTATTTGATTCAGAAGTTGAGTCAAGACGTAATAAATTTGAAAAAGAAATTACTTCTAATATCAAATATTCTATTAAAAAAATTTTAGAAAAAATATAACAAAAACCTAATAAACTAAATCATATGAAAAAATTATTTATCGCACTAGCATTGTTCACTTCTTGTAATTTGTTTTCACAAACAATTACAAATACTGTTAATCCAAAAACTGATACATTAGCTTATATTGGTTATGACATCAATCAGTTTAGTGCAGAATATGCCCAAGAAATGTCCACTTGGTCTAATGAAAAAATTGATTGGTTTAATAAAACTTTTTGTTACACACGAGGAAATTTTACAATCCCCGACAAACCTATCCAACCTTACCAAAAAGAAGATTAAAATTTATTTAGGTAATCGGCCCACTCTTTGTCTGTACCAGCGTCAATTGAACAGAAATGATTAACGCTAATTCTATGACTAATCAAATAAATTTTTTGATTCGGGTTCGCCATTTTACTTTTTTCTAAAAAATCTTTATTCATCTTAGCCGCAGGAACAACATCTAAGATTACTGTGGAAGGTTCATATGATTCTCTTGGTATGGTTGGGGATGGTGTTAAAAATATTCTTTTAAGTCCACCACCATTTAATCCTCCGTACATATCTGTTTCAGAATCTAAAGTTAACCCATATTCTCTAAATGAATTGTTTTTACTTTGACAAAAAAGATTAAGTACCTTTCCTTTAGGTGCAGTTTGTTCTGTTAAAACTCGTTTAACAATTTTTATTAAATCATTTTCGTTAAGTTTAATTACTTTTTTTTCACCAACAACCACAGTATCTTTTTTTATTTCAATCCATTCTTTTAATGTTGTGATTGGCACAATACTTTTTTTACCACCAGGAGTTTGATTAATATTATTCCCATCGTCATCACTAAATGTTGACATAGGGTTATTTTTAATATAGTTAGAAATTTTTTTTGATTTATTTTCCATCTTTTTAATTTTTTTGTTAGGAGTACTCATCTTACCGTCATAACTATCGTATTCCAACTCAGTATTAATATACTTTGATACGGGTGTTGTAAATGGTTGTAACGACTCTTTACTAAATTCTCTAACTCCAGGTTGTAAAGGAGAAACATAGGACCCTCTACCACCACTACTATCAGAAGTTGCTTCGAGCAATATTTTCTTTATTAATTGATTTAGCATAGAATTTTTAATATACTTATAAATACATCAAAAAAAGATATTATCACAATGGAAGAACAACAATTATTTGGAAAACTATTCGACACAATACCACTACTAACTGAAGACCATTTAGATGTGTTACTACAGTCTATGGATAAAGACAACGCATCATACATATTAATACAGGCAGTTAAGAAAGCGTACCACGATGGTGTATATTCTTTAGGTGAGTCTGAAGTTGTGTCAAGGGCAATTAGAGTTATGTCAAAACAAGTAATTAAAGACGAAACAAAAGATTAAGCATCATTCGATGGGTCACCGCCCCCTGATGTCTGTGACGACGAATTATTTGTTGTTGCCACAACAGGTGCTCCAACAGGTGCTCCAACAGGTGCTCCAACAGGTGCCCCAACAGGTGCCCCAACAGGTGCCCCAACAGGTGCCCCAACAGGTGCAACATTTGTTGTTATTCCTAACGCCGCAATTATCGCAGCAATAGTTTTAGGACCTATTTTACCATCAACCACCAACCCTGATTGTTTATTAGTATTTAACCAAGTTTGAATATCTTTAGCCGAGTAGTTTGCTTTACCTAAAGCCTCTTGTTGGATACGATTCATTTTACTATAGTCAGCAGCAGTAATACCTTTGTCAGCTAAGGCCGCCATCAATTCAACATTATTTCCAGAAAGACCTGGACCTGCGGGTGTACCAGGAGTCGCAGGTGTTCCTGTAGTAGGGACAGTTGTTCCTGCATTAGGAACAGGGATTTCCCCATCTTCATATGGACCCGCCTCTAAAATAATTTTTTTAATAGTTTTCTCTCTAACACTTTCATGTAAATTTAGAATCCTATTTCTTTCTTCTGTATTTAATTTAAATCTATTCATAATATTATATTTTAATTATCATCATTAGGTGTTCCTCCATCAGATTTAACTTGTTGGGGAACAGTAATTGTTTGTTGAGTTGTTTGTTGAGACCCTTTAGTCAATGCGTCGTAAATTGCATTTCTAGTTTTTTGACCTAAATACCCGTCTTCTACTAATCCTGAACTAAATTTAGTATTTAAATTTTTTTGTAATTCGGTAACACTTGGGTTTGGAGGTCTTTTTGCGTTTTTTTGTCCTAATTTAGGTTCAGATGCGGATTTAACGGCATTTTTAACGGTGTCCCAAATAGATGTCTTAGGTTCAGATAAAGATGTCTCAAATCCTTCTATTGGATATGATTTTTGATATTTAATAATGTACTCCGACATTTTTTTATTATCATATTTACCGAAGAGTCCTAAATTAAATGTCAAGTTTATACTTTCTGAGTCTAGTATAATTTTATCTGCCGGTTGTCCTGCATATTTACCTCCTACGAATTTAAATTTTGCACTAACATTTGTTGCCGAATCTTGGAACAAAATTGGATACCCACCATTTGTGGTTAAATCTTTATATATTATCCAACCATTCCAATACATATATGAGGAAAGAATATGTTGACTGCCTACTGAACCCCTTTCCCATTTAACTGGGATACCATGTGCTACTAGTACATTGAATAGTATTCTCCAATAAACTAATGGTCCATCACCATCTCTACTCCAACCTGATTGTCTTTTGTAAAGTAGGTCTTTAGCTTCATCCTTATCTGCGGCGTCTTTTTCCTCAGTAGAGGCATAACCTTGTTCATTCAAGTTTAAATATTGTCTTTTAGCCGACTCGTGAAGATGACGAATAATTTTTTTTTCCTCGTTATTTGCTAAAATTAATTTCTTCATAAAATTTAGTTATTAATAAATATCTCATAATTTTTAATTATACCGTAATTGGTGTTTAAATAACTTATTAATATTTTTTTATAATATAAAAAAAAACAATCTCTTGTATCCTTTATCTTATTCCGTTTTATTTGATTTACGAATATTCTCAATACCCCACATTGGTTGTAGGTTATCTAAAGACCAACATCTCATAAACTCTTCATCTCCCATTTCATAGATATTAAAATGAGTTATAG